>Ga0209137_1003043_pt1 | contig 14277 bp, 13 predicted proteins | sample SaaInl5LU_22_DNA_FD_184642 | JGI IMG/M metagenome (GOLD analysis project Ga0209137, IMG submission 184642) | Marine microbial communities from expanding oxygen minimum zones in the Saanich Inlet - ESP_105LU_22_DNA (SPAdes) (version 2) | ecosystem: Environmental > Aquatic > Marine > Intertidal... | reverse complement strand
TTTCTGGCTTAAAAAAGGTTGGTGTTCCTCCTCCAATATGCAATTCTTTAATATTAGGGCGTTTTCTAAGAAAAGCTTTATAAAGTCTAAACTCTTGAATTAAAGCGTCTATATATGGAATTTCTACAGAATGATTTTTTGTAATACGTTTATGGCATCCACAAAAAGTACACATACTTTCGCAAAACGGAAGATGAATGTATAGACTGACACCATCAGTATCATTACTAATATCAAAATTTTTTTTAAGAGATGTTTTCCAAGCTTTTAAAGAGAATGAATTTTTATCCCAATACGGAACTGTTGGGTAACTTGTATACCTTGGTCCTGCTACATTATATTTTGCTACTAAAGGAGTGTTCATCTTTTTAAGACTATTTTATTGCAAATTTAAACTCAATTCTAAGAGTATAAGATGACAAACGTCAGCTTATTAAATATAGAGCTTTAAAAAAATACTGTTTACAATTTCTTAAATGTTTTATTAGAACACGTAAAACCTCTATCTTTACATTGCTAAAAAAAAGAAGAAAATGTCTGACGCAAAAAAACCAGATAACGTTGTTTTTAATACAGAAACTCAACAATACGATGCTGCATTAAAGCCTTATGCTACAAATGTTGGAGCTCCTGCAATACAAGTTACAGAAAATATTACTTGGAAAAACAAAAACGTGCATAAAGCCAATAAGCAACTAAAAGCTAAATATTTAGAGCTTAAAGCAGAATACGATAAAATGATATATGAACTAGAATACAATAATCTTGTTTATAATGCTAAGTTTAATTTTCAACCTATTCTTGGTGAGGTTTATCATTTATATAAAGATAAAAAAGGAGAAGCATTTTTATCTATAATTGCTCCTAACGAGTGTAATTTCGATTGTATGGGGAGTTTTTATTTAACTTCAGAACATATGTGGAAAAAAGTTGAAACTGCAGAGCATAAATTAAAATAACTCAATTTCAATCTTAAACCAAAACATATTGTTTTATACTATAATAGATGTTGAAACTTCTGGAAGAACTAACAGAATTACCGAAATTTCTGTATTTAAATATAATGGTGATACTGTTGTAGATGAGTTTACTTCGCTTGTAAATCCAAATTGTTATATTCCAGACCACATAACAGCTTTAACAGGAATAGATAATGGTACTGTAGCTAATGCTCCAGATTTTCAGGATATTGCACAACAAATATTAGACATCACTGAAGATGCTATTTTTGTTGCTCACAATGTTAATTTCGATTATAACGTTATTAGAAACGAATTCAAATCATTAAATATTGAATTCAATAGAAAAAAACTATGTACTGTTCGTTTAAGTAGAAAACTTTTACCAGGACACAAAAGCTACAGTCTGGGCAAACTATGTAAAGATTTAAATATAAATGTAAACGGAAGACATCGCGCTCGAGGAGATGCAGAAGCTACAGTTATTCTGTTTCAAAAACTACAAGCACAAGAAAAATCGCGAGAAGTTTTTAGCGCCTTTTTAAATAAAAATAGTAAAGAAGCAACATTACCTCCTAACCTGCCAAAAGAAATATTTAATGCCATTCCCAATAGCATTGGAATTTATTACTTTAAAAATAAAAAAGGAGAAATAATTTATGTTGGTAAAGCTAAAGACATAAAAAAAAGAGTAATTAGTCACTTTTATAGTAAAGCACAAAAAAGCTTGGATATGGTTCGTGAAACAGCAGATATCGATTTCGAATTATCTGGCAGTGAACTTATTGCATTGCTAATGGAAGATGCAGCGATTAAACACCACTTTCCACTATATAATAAAGTGGCTAAACGTACACCTAAAGGCTTTTCCTTATTTAGTTATCAAGACAGAAACGATATTATACATATTGCTATTAACAACAGTAAAGCTGTTACAAAACCAATAGTTACGCTCTACAGTTTGCGTGAAGCACGTTTGTTTTTAGAACGTATTTGCGAGCAATTTTCGTTATGCCCAAAATTTTGTCACTTACAAGAAGGTGTTAGCGAATGCTCGCATTTTACCATAAAAAACTGTAAAGGTGTTTGTAAAGGAAACGAAAACGTTACGAATTACAATGAACGTGTAACTAATGCCATTTGTAAAATTGTTAATGAAAGTAAAGACTTAATAATTAAAGAAAAAGGCAGAAACAACAACGAAGACGCTTTTGTATTAATAAAAAACGGTACCTATTTAGGCTATGGTTTTATAGATAAAAGCGAACAAATAACACACCAAGACGAGCTTGAACATTTTTTAATTAAACAAAAAGATAATAGAGATATCCAAAGTATTTTAAGAAACGTCCTCTTAAAATAAAATTGAAAAATCTTAAATTAAAGCCTAGCACAATAATTTCGGCACAATTAGTGTTTACATTATCTATATTTGAAATTTAAAATCTATTTATGAAACATTTATTTCTATTTTTAGCACTTAGCTTTTCGTTGTTTTCAAAGGCGCAAAACAATGCTTTTCAAGCAGGAGAATCACTCACTTTTACGGCTGGTTATAATATGTCTGGTTTAATGACAGACTTTGCACAAGTCACCATGCAAACTAGCGAAGTAAAAACATCGAGTTCAACATTATTACGTTTAAAATGTAAGGCTACAACTTACAGTAAATGGGATAATTTTTTTAAAATTAGAGATTTATACGAAAGCTATGTAAACCCAAATACATTAAAACCTTATTTATACAAGCGTGATATTGATGAAGGTGGACATTATAAGTTTGTTAAATACAACTTTAACCATAGAACAAATACAGTAAAAAGCTTAATTAGAAAGAAAAGTAAAAACTTTGAGTCTGGTTTTTGGGATAGAAATGCAAACGTAAAAATAAATAGTGGCACTAAAGATATTGTTACTACAATCTATCACGTAAGAAGTTTAGATATAAAAAAAGCTAAAGTTGGAGCTATTGATACTTTTACTGTTTTGTTTGATGGTAAAGAAACTAAGTGTAAGTTTACTTATGTTGCCAAAGAAACTATCAACACAGCTATTGGTAGTAAAGAATGTTATAAACTGCGTATAAATCTTATTAATAATGATGCCTTAAAAGGTAATGACAATTTAATTTGGTTAACAGCAGACGAAAATAAGGTTCCTGTTTATGCCAAGTTTAAACTAGCAGTAGGTAATGGAGAATTAAAAATTAAAAGTGCAACAGGTTTAAAAAACTAATAAAACTATGAGACAATTATTTATTATTTTGGGTTTAATAAGTGCCATTTTTGCAGTCATTCTAGCTGTTTTACCACTATCTAATTTTGCTTTTTTTCCAGCAATAGCAGGATTGCTTTTTGGAATATTAGCCTTTTTAAAAGGACGCAAAGAGAACAAACCAAAACATACAATTCAACTTATATTTTTACTTACAATTATTGCTTTAGCTTTAGCTACATACAAATCTATAACTGCAACTACAGAAGTTGGCAATACAGAACAACTAGAACAGCGTGATCAAGAGTCTGAAGAAAATGCAATAGAAGAATTAGAGGATATCGATTTTACAGAATAAAATCTATTTAAATTAAAGTAAGTGTCGCATAATTATTCCTATTTTTATGCGACATTTTACATATACAAGAAATAAAAATAGAACAAAAAGTAAACAAATGAAATCTCTACTTATAGCCTCTGCTCTAATTATTGTCGGTTCATGTGCAGAAACAAAACAAAGCACCAAAACGAACACGCTTAAAAATACCACACAAATAATAGATAGTAAGCTTATTCTAGAGTATTGTAAAACTATAACTCCAAAAGACCTAAAAGATAGACTTAGTGTGTTTGCTTCAGAAGAATTTAAAGGTCGTGGCACTGGAACTAAAGGCCAAAAAACAGCAACAAATTATCTAAGAGATTTTTACAAAACAAAAGGTATTTTACCAGCAATTAACGATTCAACTTATTATCAAACCATTCCTGCTGATTTTCTTCCAAAAGATATTGGAACTTCAGAAAATGTTCTAGCCTACATAAAAGGAAGTGAAAAACCAGATGAAGTTTTAATAATTTCAGGACATCTAGACCACATAGGAGTTGAAGATAAAACTATTCATTTTGGAGCAGACGATAATGGTTCTGGCTCAATTGCAATTACAGAAATAGCCGAAGCCTTTAAAATAGCAGAACTTAATGGTCATTCTCCCAAAAGGAGCATCTTATTTTTACATCTTACAGCAGAAGAAATAGGATTACAAGGCTCGAAATTTTATATTGAAAATCCTATTTTTAAACTCAATAAAACCATTGCTAATTTAAATATAGATATGGTTGGTCGCGTAGATGAAACGCATGAAGAAAACCCAGAATATTTATATATAATTGGAGCAGATAGAATTAGTAAAGAGTTACACAACATTTCAGAAAAAACCAATGAAACCTTTACAAACCTTGAACTAGATTATAAGTACAATGCTGAAAATGATAAAAACAGATATTACTATAGAAGTGACCATTACAATTTTGCACAACAAAACATACCTGTAATTTTTTACTTCAATGGAGAACATAAAGATTATCATAAACCAACAGATACAGAAGATAAAATTAACTATCCTCTGCTAGCTAAACGTACAAAGTTAATTTTTGCTACAGCCTGGCAATTAGCCAATAAAAAAGACTTTCTCATAGCGAACTAACAATTTTAGAACTGTTAAAAAATGTACAAGAAAAATAGTAAACTTCCTTTTTTCTTGTATTTTTACTACTTAATCAAATCAATTACACCAAAATGAAAAAAACACTTTCTACTCTTGCTATTGCTTTAGTATTAGCATCTTGTGGTTCTTCTAAAAACCAAGAAGCTACAACTAAAGTAAAAGAACCAGCAAACCCAACTAAATATGCAGAGACTATTACTGCCGAAGATTTAAAAACAGCACTTTATGTTTATGCTGGAGATGCTTTTGAAGGTCGTGAAACAGGCGAAAAAGGTCAAAAAATGGCTGTAGACTTTATTAAAGAACACTACATAGAAGATGGTGTTCCAGCTGCAAAAGCAGACGGAAACTATTTTCAAGATGTGCCATTAGAAGTTATGGCTCCTGCAGATATTAATTTAAGTGTAAACGGAAAAACTTTTAAAACTATAGAAGACTTTACCTCTGTAAGCTCAGCAAAAGATGGTACACTAGATACTAAAGAAATTGTTTTTGCAGGATTTGGTATTGAAGATACTAACTACTCAAGTTACGATGGTATAGATGTTACAGGAAAAGTTGTTGTTATTCGCTCTGGAGAACCAAAAAAAGTAGACGGAATGTATGTAATAACTGGTACAGAAGAAGCATCTAAGTGGTCTAATTTCCGTCAGGAGTTTTCATCTAAACAAGAAATTGCAAAAAGTAAAGGTGCAAAGGCACTATTGTTTTATCATCCAGATATTTATTCTATGGTAGCCAACCGTTTTGGTAGTGCAAGTGGAAGAATGAATTTAGCAGGTGGTGGTGAAGACATGATGTATATGTTTATTAACACAGATTTAGCAAAAGCTCTGGTGAGTGATATTGAAACAAACGAAAAATCTATGTCTGCAAAAACAGAGGTTTCTATTACATATAAGAGTAACGCTAAGAAAATAAGTTCAGAAAATGTAGCTGCAATAATTAGAGGAAGTGAAAAACCAGATGAATATATAGTAATTTCTGCTCATTTAGACCACGAAGGAATTAAAGACGGAAAAGTTTATAATGGTGCAGATGATGATGGTTCTGGAACCGTTGCTGTTTTAGAAATTGCTGAAGCTTTTGCAAAAGCAAAAAAAGAAGGTCATGGTCCAAAACGTTCAATAGTATTTTTAAATGTAACTGGAGAAGAGAAAGGCTTATTAGGTTCTAGACATTATACAGATAACGATCCTATTTTTCCTTTAGCAAATACAGTCGCAAATTTAAATATAGACATGATTGGTCGTTTAGATCCTAAACGCGAAAAGAAAAACAGAAATTATCTTTACTTAATTGGTAGTGATAAGTTAAGTACAGAGTTACATAACATTTCTGAAATGGTTAATACTAAGTATTTGAATATTGATTTAGATTACACTTTTAACGATGAAAACGATCCAAATCGTTATTATTATAGAAGTGATCACTACAACTTTGCAAAAAACAATGTTCCTGTAATTTTCTATTTTAATGGTACTCATGACGATTATCACCAACCAGGCGATACACCAGATAAAATTGAATTCGATTTATTAGAAAACAGAACACGTTTAGTATTTTATACTGCTTGGGAATTAGCTAATAGAGACGCTAGAATAGTTGTTGATAAAGCAACAGAGTAAATTTTAAATACTTACAAGTACAAAAAAAGCCTTCAATAAAATTGAAGGCTTTTTGCTTTTGGGTGGAAGACCGGGTTCGAACCGGCGACTTTCGGTACCACAAACCGACGCTCTAACCAGCTGAGCTACAACCACCATTTGTGCACATTTTTATAATGCGTGTGCAAATGTAAATTAATTTGGTTTTACTACAAAGACTTTTATTAAAATTTTGAGTAAAATTTAGCTAAAATTTATTTTAGATCGAATAAGCTATCTACTGCTATATATCGCTCTACAGTAAAACCTTCGGCGTAATCTACTCCTACTAAGCGTCCTAAATCTCTAGCTCTATAATTAATACTCTCCAAAAATGTTTTGCTTGTAATTGGCGTTTCTGGTTCTTCACTATCTTTATTAAAAAACTGGGTTTGGTAAGCATCTACTGCTTTTTGTTTTATTTCGATAAAATTGGAGATATCAACTACAAAATCTGGTTCTAAATTTTTCCATTGTATGTAATGATATACATGTTTTGGTCGCCATTGTTCTTGAGAATAACCACCAAGCGCTGTTTCAATTTTAATTAAACCACTTAAAAAACAAGCATCACTTACTAGTTTACTTCCTTTACCATGATCTATGTGCCTATCTTCTATTGCGTTACAAAGCACAATGTCTGGCTTATACTTTCTTAGCATTTTAATAATTTCTAGTTGATGCTTTCTGTCGTTAGTAAAAAAACCATCTGCAAAACCAAGATTTTCTCTAACAAATAAACCCAAAATTTTAGACGCATTTTCTGCTTCAGCTTTTCTAGTTTCTGCTGTTCCTCTTGTTCCTAGCTCTCCTTGTGTTAAATCTATTACGCCTACTTTTTTACCTTCTGCAATAGCTTTTGCAATGGTACCTCCTGCTCCTAATTCTATATCATCTGGATGTGCTCCAAAGGCTAGTATATCTAATTTCATATTAATAACTTATTTTTTATTAATCCAGTCTTGTTGCTCTTTAGTAGTTAAAAAAGTCCATGCCACTACTCTACTCTTTTTATTACCTTGGTTCATTTCTATAATTTTAATGGTTTTTGCTCCTAATTTAGTTAAAGACTGTTTCATAGACTTTATATTGTCTTTATTTGATACTAAACTAGTATACCAAAAACATTTTGTTTTAAATAATGAACTTTCGTAGAGATACGTATGCAAAAATGCTTTTTCTCCTCCCTTAAAACATAACTCGTGAGCCTGACCTGCAAAATTTCTAGTAACTATGTCTGTAAGTTTACCTAATCCTTTTAATTTTCTTGTAGTAGCTTCAAAAGCTTCTGCTTCATTTTTAAAAAATGGTGGATTACACATAGAAACTGAAAACGCATCATTTGTATTTATGATGCCTTTAAAAATACTTTGAGTATTAGATTGATGTTTTAGGCGAATCGCTTTCTTCAACTTGTTTTTAATAATTATTTTTTCAGCGTAAGCAATAGATTTCTTATTACTATCTGTAGCTACAAATTGCCATTTATATTCTGCATAACCAAGTAAGGGATAGATACATGATGCTCCTGTACCAATATCTAAAACTGTAATATCACTTTTTATTTTAGAAGCATTTAAAAGATCTGCTATTAAATGTATATAATCTACACGTCCTGGAATTGGTGGACATAAATTTGTGTCTGGAAACTGCCAAAAATCTATATAATAATACGCTTTTAACAATGCTGTATTTAATGCTTTAACAGCTTTAGCATCTGTAAAATCTATAGTTTGCTTATCGTATTTATTTATAAAAACAAAAGGCTCTAATTCGGTATAAACTTCAATTAATGCTTTAAAGTCGTAATCTTCTTGATGTTTGTTTTTTTTATTCAAATTGTTATTGTTTATTTAAAGCCTGCTGAATATCTTCTTTTAAATCTTTTATAGATTCTATGCCAACAGAAAATCTAATTAATCCATCGCTAATTCCTATTTTGTCTCTATCTTCTTGACTTAAAAGTGAATGAGATGTTTTTGCTGGACTTAAGACTGTACTCTCTATTCCAGCCAAACTCATAGAAGCCTTTATTAATTTTAAAGCTTTTTGGAATTTTTCTGAATCTATTCGGTTGGCCAATTCAAAAGATAACATGGCTCCATAACCATGCATTTGAGATTTTGCTAATTTGTGTTCTGGATGGCTTTTTAAACCTGGATAATTTACTTTTTTTATGGCTTTATTCTTTTCTAGCCATTTTGCTATTTTACCAGCATTTTTTGTTTGTTTTTTTACACGAAGACCCATGGTTTTCATACTTCTTTCAAGCATCCAAACTGTAAAATCGCTTAAACTACCTCCAAGATTTTTAGAGACGTTCCAAATTCTATCCATATGTTCTTTTGAACCTGCAACTGCTCCAGCACAAATATCACTATGTCCTCCAAAATATTTGGTGGCAGAATGCATAATTAAATCGATACCAAAATCTGCTGGATTTTGGTTTATTGGACTTGCAAATGTATTATCTATACTTGTAACAATAGTTTTTTCTTTAGCCAAATCTGCAATTGCCTTAATATCTGTAATAGTTAATAAAGGATTAGAAGGAGTTTCTATATGTATCAATTTTGTGTTTGGCTGAATTGCTGCTTTAAAATCTGAAACAGAATAACCATCTGTAAAAGTGAATTCTATTTTAAGTTTCGGAAATTCTTCTCGAATAAAATTACTGGTTCCACCATAGAGAGTGTTTTGAACCACAATATGGTCTCCCGATTTTAAAAACGCTAAAAACATGTGGCTAATAGCTGCCATTCCAGAACCAAATATCATTGCAGTTTCCTTACGCTCTAATGCAGCAATTTTTTTTGCTAAATATTCTTGATTTGGTGTATTAAAATAGCGTGGGTAACGCTTTACATCTACATCTATAAACTCATACGAGCTAGATAAATATATTGGAGAGACTGCACCTTTAAATTGCTCATCTTTAATTTCACCAACGTGTGCACAAATGGTATTTAAACCTAATTTTTTCTTACTCATATTGTAAAGATACTAATTGTAATTTTTTATTCTTAAAAGTTAGAAAAACAATTTCATTAATATATAACTTATTAAAATTAATGGTTTAACAAGGTCTTAACGTAAAAACATTAAGCCTTTTTGTATATTGTTGGTATTATGATACATACAGAGAAAAAAGATAACGCAGCGTTTATTAAAGAATCGGTAAATTATTTAGAAAACTTAGGTTTTGAAAACATTAAGGCAGATGCTGAAGGATTTGAACCTCCAAAATCTTACATTAAGCAAAATGGAGAAATCAAAATAACTCCAGATATTACTGCAACAAGAAGAACTAAAAAATACTATTTTGAAATTGGACTAAAAAGTGATAAACCACGCTTGTTAAAATCTAAATGGCGCTTTTTAGATGTTTTAAGTAGAATGAATGACCATAAGTTTAGAATAATAACAACACGAGGACATTATAAGTTTACAAATGATGTGCTTAATGATTTAAATTTACACAAAACATTAATTAAGTTATAAAAAGACTAAAGTTAAAAACTTTGCGTATTAATTTACTCGCTGTTTTTTTTACACTTTATTCTGTGCATTTGCTTTTAACAGATTATTTTGTTCCTCCATTAATTGCGTTATATTAGAGAGCAACTCTATGTCTTTGGGTGTTTTAACTGTTTTATCTTTAGTATCCTCAGATTTGTTTCTTAGTTTATTCATCCCTTTTACAACAAGAAAGATTGTTAAGCCTATGATTAAAAAGTCCATAAAAGCTTCGGTTAGCGCTCCATATTCAATAGCAACTTCTTGAGTTACAATATTACCAGAACTGTCTAAAACACCTTCTCTAAGTATCATTTTTCTGTTCTGTAAATTAATACCATCGCTCATTAGAGACAAAGGTGGTAATAAGACCTTTTTAACCAGAACATCTATAACCTTATTAAAGGAGGCACCAATAATTATACCTATAGCCATATCCATCATATTACCTTTTACAGCAAATTCTTTGAACTCTTTAAAAAATTCCATTTAAGTAGTATTTAGGTTTTTATTCTTTAAACCTTTTGTTGTAGATCCTTATCATAGTTATAGCCCAAACAACTACACACATCGAAACGAAAATCGAAAAATATAGTATAAAACTATTTGGATCCATTATCTATAAGTTTTAAAAAAATAATTATACCAAGAATAGTTGGAGCCCATAAACCTAAAAAGATACCATGAAGTTCATGACCTGTAAGGAATAAATACTCAGCAATTACTATAATAACAAGACAAAGAAGCAACACCAATAAATTGTGTATGCCAATTTTTTTAATATAATTCATTTTTTTGTTGAAGTTAAAAATTAAAGATAATAATTTATTATCAAAAATAAAGGGTTTATTTTTTATAGTACTTGGCATAAGCTCTGTAAGAAAAAACACCCAATACTGTTATAATTAACAATGCAAATGCAATGTATTTATAACTTAAATCTTGTCCAGATTGATACGAATGCAATCCTGACAAATAGAAATTAACTCCAAAATAAGTAAATATTATAAATCCAATTGCAATAATTGACATAAAATTAAAAGTCCATCTACCTCTTAAACCAGGAACTAATCGCGCATGAATTACAAACGCATAAATCATAATACTAATAAGCGCCCAAGTTTCTTTTGGGTCCCAGCCCCAATAACGTCCCCAACTTTCGTTTGCCCACATACCTCCAAGAAAGTTTCCTATAGTTAGCATTACTAAACCTACTGTTAAAGACATTTCGTTTATTATGGTTAGCTCTTTAATATTTAAGAGCATTTTTTCTTTATTTTCTTTATTTGTTAATAGCATTAGTATTAAAACCGTTATTCCTAAAATCATAGATAAAGTAAACGGTCCGTAACTGGCTACAATTACTGCAACATGAATCATTAACCAATAACTATCTAAAACAGGTGGTAAGTTTGCTATTGCTGGATCCATCCAACTTAAATGCGCTACCATTAGTAACATAGAAGTTACAAATGCACCAGCTGCTAAAGTTAAGTTTGAGGCGTTTTTTGTTATCACTAAACTTTTTATTACTGTTAGTATATTTTTATTAGAGGTACTAGATAACATTAATCCAAAAAGCATAGTTGCCCAAGCCACATAAATCATAGACTCGTAACCATCACTCCATGGTGCATGTCCAGAAATATACCAACGTAAAATTAAACCTATTGTATGTGCAACAAACGACAAAAGAATTAAGGTTTTAAATACTATTATTAAGATCTTAATAGCTTTGCTTTTTTCTTTAAAAATTTCCACAATTAGTAAAACAAATAGTAATGCTCCAAATAGCATATATGCATAATGCAGATTCTTAAAAATATCGTATTTATTGTAAAGAATTTCTGTGTTTATTTTTTTGTCGCTAAGCATCACATCACTACCTAACTTGACTTGGTTCTTTTTAAAAGCATCTAATATCTTATCTGCCTCAGAAAAATCACCTGATTGTTTTGCACTATTTAAACGATAGAGATACAAGTTAAAACTTTGATTAAGAAAGCTTTGATACATAGAGTCTTTTATTACCTCTTTATAACCTTCATTTCTGTATTCGTTTGAAGAAATCCATTTATTATTGTCATCATCTGGAATTGGAAATATTTTTAGAGAGTTTCCTCTAACTGTATTATAAAGTAATGTAACGCGTTGGTCTGTTTCTCTAAACTCTTTTTGGTAGGCATTTGGCGCCAAAGCTTTGTAGGCTTCATCTAGATAAGGTGCTAACTTATAATCTCCTTCGTTAGTTAAAAAATGACCTAGACTTGCATATTTTACAGACTTATCAAGACCTATAATTTTTCTTATGGAATCTCCTTTTTTTGACTTTAAATAAATAATTGGCACATTATACCAAAATTGAGGGCTTTCATGCACTGAAAGAAATACTTGATCTGCTGTAAAACCTTCATAAGTATCACTTTTACTTAGTTTTCTTAAAAATTCTGATGCATAAGTATTTACAGGCATCATACGTCCTCCAACATCTTGTATTACTAAACGTCCAAACTTATCTGCTTCTGCTTTAGGCGCCATATTAGCACGTAAAATAGAATCTACCTGAGCCTTATTTTCGTCGTAAGTGTATTCTTTCAGGTTGGCTTCAGTATTAAGTTGTACTTCTGTTTGTTCGGCCTGTGTGGTATGACTATGTCCATCGTTTTCAGAATGTTGCTCTTGAGCAAAACCTGATAATGTAAAGCAAATTAAGAATACAGAAATAATTTCAGACTTTTTGTCTTTTACTTTATCGAGTGCGCGTTTTAAATCTGCAAAGCGTGTATTTTTATTGAAGAGGATTGCCATTAATCCAAAATAAAGTAACATGTATCCAAAGTAAGTTAACCAAGTTCCCCAACGATCATGGTTTACAGAGAGTTTTGTAAGTGTTTCGTTATTATCGAAACCTGCTTGAAAGAAACGGTATCCTCTATGGTCTAAAACGTTATTCATAAAAATTTTATAATCAAAATCTCCTTCTTCTTTATCTAATACTGTTATGGCACTTGAAAATGCAGAGTAACTATTTTCTGTTCCAGGATATTTTTCTGCAACAAAATCGTTTAGTTTAATACTAAATGGCAACTGTAAAAGTTTAGCTCCAAATCTAAAATCTAAATTTAAACCTCCTACTTTTAATGGTTGCCAACTATTAGTTGTTCCCATTCCACCAAGAAGTTGCACTTGTTTTGTTTCTCCATTTGCTTTTACATTTAGAACTAAACCGTCTTCATCGCTCTTTAATAATTTAGATTTTTTTACAATATCAAAATGTCCTTTTACAATTGGCTTTGGAAATACCATTTGCATGTTACCAATAACGTATCTAGAACGTAACATTAATGGTTGTATGCTATCTTTAACTAACTTCCCTTCTGTCATGGTTGCCATTTGAAGATATTCACCTTCAAATGGAGAATCTATAGTTAATCCGTTTTCACTTTCAACAATATTTACTGCTCCTTTTTTAGGATTATTAAGCGTGAAAATAATGTTATGAATTAACTGGTCTTGACCTGATTTTAGAAAGTGGTTATGTGGTGCTCCATTTCCAGCTTCAACAATCTTTAAATAAACATCACCTGTATCGTCTGGTATAATATCTTTTTCTGCATTAGCAACAAATTTTTCTAGAGATACAGCAATTGGAATGGTGTCGTAAGTGGTATTAAAAGAGAATGAATTGTTTAGCCTTTCAGAAAAATCAACCTCTATTTCTTTTCTTAGTTGTTGTGGTACACCATCTATTTTATAATCGCCATTTATAATAACTGAAACATATGTTTTTTGAGATAAAAAGGTGTTTTCGGTTTCACCTTCCTGAATAGGCATCATGCCTTCATAACCAATATAGCGTGTAACAAATGCACCCAATAATATAAAAATAAATGCCAAATGCAGCGTTAAAGTTGCCCATTTTTCTTTTTTGTATAATCGAAATCTAAAGATATTTCCTACAAAGTTTATAACAAAAAACACCATGATAGCTTCAAACCACCAAGCATTATATATTAAAGCACGAGAATAAGGAGTTGGAGATGTTTCTTGTCCTGCATCCATAAATGTACCAGCAATCATGGCACCAGCGTAAACAATAAATAAAACAGCTGTTAAACGTGTAGAAAAGAGGATTTTTGCGAGTTTATTTTGCATCATAACAAGGCTATATTTAACTCATGCAAAGATAGTTCTTTTTGTTTGTTTTATTTAATAACCAAAACATGAAAAACTGTTAAAGTTATGCTTAATTTTTCTGTCTTGCTTCAAAGATTTTAAGGTATAAAAATGTTCCCATTTTTCGAGCGCGACGTTTGGCATTATCTGCAACTTCACCCATAAACAACTCATCTATGGTTTGAAACCAAAGGTTTAACCAAATCCCAAAATGTAACTCTGTTATACTTTTATTATGTTCTTGGTCTACTTTTTACATGA
>Ga0209137_1003034_pt1 | contig 14295 bp, 5 predicted proteins | sample SaaInl5LU_22_DNA_FD_184642 | JGI IMG/M metagenome (GOLD analysis project Ga0209137, IMG submission 184642) | Marine microbial communities from expanding oxygen minimum zones in the Saanich Inlet - ESP_105LU_22_DNA (SPAdes) (version 2) | ecosystem: Environmental > Aquatic > Marine > Intertidal... | reverse complement strand
ACAGCTATTACAGCGTGGCTACACGCCTAAACAACGAAATTCCGAACAGCTTCTACCCTTTCCAGTACGACAACGTAAGCAACCGCGAGGCGCATTACGAAAGCACTGGCCCAGAAATTTGGGAACAAACCGAAGGAAAAGTCACGCATTTTGTGGTCGGGGTTGGAACTGGTGGTACTATTTCAGGCGTCGGAAGATACTTGAAAGAGCAAAATCCTGATGTAAAAATCTGGGGGATTGACACCTACGGCTCAGTGTTCAAGAAATATCATGAAACCGGCGAGTTTGATGAAAAAGAGATTTACAGTTACATCACAGAAGGAATTGGTGAAGACATTCTGCCGAAGAATGTCGATTTTGACGTGATTGACTACTTCGAAAAAGTAACAGATAAGGACGGGGCGGTTGCCACGAGAGAATTGGCCAAGAAAGAAGGCCTGTTCCTAGGTTACAGCTGCGGATCTGCCTTCCAAGGCCTTCGTCAGCTGAAGGACCAATTAACCCCAGACGATGTTGTGGTTGTCTTATTTCATGACCACGGTTCGCGTTATGTAGGTAAGGTATACAACGACGATTGGATGCGCGATCGCGGATTCCTTGCACCGGTAAACAAATTGGCTAAAGATCTAGTAGATAACCACAGTCACTTGCCTTTAGTTACAGTTGCCTCTACCGAGCCTTTAAGTAACGCTGCGATGTTGATGAAAACACACGACATCACACAAATACCAGTGAAGCAAGACGGTAAACTAGTCGGGTCGATCGACGACCACATGCTACTAACATCGATGCTCGACAACCCTATAGGTTCTACCTTAGTGGGTGAGATCATGGGAGAAGCTTATCCTGTTGTAGACCTTACCACAACTATCGAAGACATTGCGAAGATGATTAAAGGTGGACATCGCGCTGTGTTAGTTAACATGGGTGAAGGACATCACATCATCACAAAACAAGACGTGATTACCGCTATGAGTTAATTTACACGTCTCCAAGCTACAAGCCGCTATCTCCTTCACTGGAGTTAGCGGCTTTTTTATGAAATGTCTTTCCATATGGGCTTGAGATGTTCTATTTTGGCAGGAACACTTACACTATGGAACAGAAAAGCTCACCATTACAGCTCCTTATCGCCCTCTCCCCGCTTGTTGCCCTTATGCTCATGCTATGGTTTAACGTCGGGTACGTCTATGGCGATGGTGCCCTTGATGGCTCTAATCAAGTCATCCTGCTTCTTGCCGCACTACTCGCCGCGGCAGTAGGTGTTGCTAACGGAGCCACAGTGGATTCCATTTTTGACAAAATAAAGTCTAACGTCAAGGATACAGCGCAAGCGATTTACATCTTGATTTTGATCGGTGGCCTTGCAGGAACCTGGCTCATCAGTGGTATCGTTCCGGCAATGATTTACTATGGCCTAGATTTGATAAATGCCACCTTTTTCCTTCCCACAGCCGTAATCATCTCAGCAGTAGTTAGTTTGAGTACGGGATCATCGTGGTCTACAACGGCAACCGTTGGTATTGCCCTTATGGGTATCGGGCAAGCCATGGGAATTCCTTCTGCTATCGTCGCAGGTGCCGTTATCTCAGGAGCTTATTTCGGAGACAAACTCAGCCCGCTGAGTGACACCACCAATCTGGCACCAGCTATGGCCGGAACAGACTTGTTTACCCATATCCGCTACATGCTCTATACCACAGTACCTAGTTTGGTCATTTCACTTGTACTATTCACTATTATGGGGCTGAGTTACAGCGACAATGCCTTAAACAATGAGGGGATACTAGAAGTGCAGACGCTGCTCGCTCAAAACTTCACCATCTCACCATGGCTATTTTTAGTACCCGTGGGAGTGATTATCCTCATTTCTCAAAAAACAGATGCCCTGGTCGCCATTGCACTAGGGACCATAGGAGGTTTGATTGCAGCGCTCCTTGCCCAGCAATCGTTATTAACACAGCTTGGGTCTGGTGAATTCCCTATGTACGAGATTGCAATGCGCTCCGTATATGGTTCAGTAAGTATTCCAAGTGACAACCCTCTTCTAGCTGAGCTGCTCTCAAGCTCTGGCATGAAGGGCATGATGGGAACGGTATGGCTCATACTCAGCGCTATGGCCTTTGGAGGCGCAATGGAAGCTGCAGGTTTCCTAGCCACCATAACTGGCGCTATCGTTCGTCTTGCGACAGGCACTGCATCTTTGATTACAAGCACGCTGATTGCTTGTGGCGTATTAAATGTAACCGCTTCAGATCAATACCTCGCCATCGTGGTACCTGGACGAATGTTTAAAGATGTGTATGCTAAGCGTGGCCTAGCTCCAGAAAACTTGAGCCGCACGTTAGAAGACAGCGGAACGGTAACATCCGTGCTCATTCCTTGGAACACTTGTGGTGCCTATCAAAGTTCTGTTTTAGGTGTAGCCACAGGAGAGTATTTTATGTATGCCTTCTTTAATCTTCTCTCTCCAATAATGACGTTGATTTATGCTTGGTTTGGGATTAAGATTCGAAAAACAGAGGACGCAGCATAAGTCACGGCCTCTTCTCTAGTAATACCTCACATTTGCGTTATACTATCGTCTAATGAAGCATTCACCTGTACTTGGACTGCGCGAAAACGCAGGATTATTTTCCCTATTGGTTTTGATGAGTGCCTTTGTTGGTGCGATGGTAGGATTCGAACGAAGCTTACTATCCGCATTCACCAAAGACCTCGGTATTGGAGAACTCCAAGGAGCCCTATTAATGGTAGCTGTTTTTGGCGCGAGCAAAGCCATTGCAAATTTATTTACGGGAAGTCTGATTGGCCAATTAGGACGAAAACGCACCCTCATCCTTGGGTGGCTCTTAGCACTCCAAGCCCCATTCATGTTGCTCCATGGTGCGGGCACCTACCTGGTTATCGCTGCTAATATTGCCTTAGGCTTGAGTCAAGGGTTCACTTGGTCCACTACGGTGATTATGAAAATTGACATTGTGGGAACTAAAAAACGAGGAACCGCCATGGGGCTCAACGAAAGCTCTGGCTATCTCGCAGTAGGATTAGCCTCCTTCTTTGCAGCGTGGTATTTTGAGCAAACTGGACTTTTAGCGCCCATACTATACGCAGCAATAAGCATCGGTCTAGTTGCCCTTTTCACGTCCTTATTTGTTGTTCCTGAAACTCAACCATGGGTAGAATTGGAAAAAGCGCAGCACCATGAAACCGTAGATGAACAAGAGAACATTTTCAAGAAAACCTCCTTCAAGGATCGTCAGCTGAGCAGTATCACATTAGCCGGTATTGTAAACAATGCGAATGACGGAATCCTCTGGGCACTTTTACCAGCACTTCTGTTAGGATTAGGCAAGCCCCTCACGTTAGTGGGAACTCTACTAGGATTACATGCTGCTGTATGGGGACTGGGACAACTTATTAGCGGCCCATTATCGAACAAGGGTAACCTTCGTGTCTTAATTACAACCGGCATGATTCTTCAAGGGACGTCTTTGTTATTCATCGGTATGTTCCCTGCAAACAGCGTTGCCTTTATCACTCTTGGCGCCGGCACAGCCTTAGTCTACCCTACTTTTTTGGTGGGGATTTCGAATCACTCACACCCATCATGGCGTCCAAAAGCTCTTTCTACTTACCGATTTTGGCGCGATATGGGCTATGTGTTCGGTGCACTATTGGGTTACGCTGCCCTCCAATTCGGTCAAACTAAGGGCGCCTTTTTCGTCATCGCTGTACTTACACTGCTATCAGGTGTGCACTTCTTTATTCGCTATTCTGACAATAGATAAGGCAAACTCCTATCTTTACAGAATATCTTAAAACCGTCATCATCATGTCAGAAAACCAGCAACCATGCCCAGAATGTAAAAGTCCATACGCTTACGAAATGGATGCACTTATGGTATGCCCAGAATGCGGTCACGAATGGAATGCTCAAGATGAACTCTTGGCCAATTCTGTCCTAGACGCAAATGGAAACATCCTCCAAGACGGCGACGCCGTAGTGGTCATCAAATCACTACCGGTAAAAGGCGCTCCACGTTCGATCAAACCAGGCACTAAAGTCTCGCGTATCAAACTTGTCGACGGCGATCACAACATCAGTTGTAAGATTGATGGATTCGGTGCCATGATGCTTAAAAGCGAATTCGTAAAGAAAGCCTAACCCCTCTCTGTTATAAAGACAAAAAAAAGACCCGGTTCTACTGCTAGAACCGGGTCTTTTTGCGTTGAAGCATCTAAGTAAATCGCGTTATTTCACAATCTGAATGCGGCTTTGGAAGAATCCATTTTCACTAACGAGACGAAGTACATAGGTACCCGCTGCCAAGTGTTCGGTATCGACACGTTGTTGCGCATCACCATTACCTTCTAATTCTACCACCGTGCGTCCTGAAGCATCGACAATAGTAATTGCACCAGAAACAGCAGAACTGCTAGAGATGGTTACATACGACTGCGCAGGGTTTGGAAATACCTGAACGTCTGTCAAAGTCAATTCTGCAACATTCAAAGCGTCCGCTATGCTACTCGAATAGCTGTCCGAGTCGCCACAAGCGTTGAACACGGTGAGTGTTACAAAGAATGCGGTCGAAGGCACGCTGTAGGTGTGCACCGGATAGTTAGAAGTGTTGTTCGTATTTCCGTCTCCGAAGTTCCAGAGGTAGGAATTTCCGCCGATAGAATTGGTTCCGTCAAACTGCACTTGCATTCCTCCACCTGTCGCACTTAAGATTTTAGCTGAGAATGTTGCCGTAGGCTGTACACAAATGGTAATGTAGAGCGTAGTATCTGCTTGATCACCACAGGCATTGGTCACGGTAACGTCTACTGCAAAGTTCCCTGAACCAGTGTACGTGTGTGTCGGATTCAAGCCTGAACCTGAATTTCCGTCGCCGAAGGTCCATGTTGCCGATGTTACATCTGCGATACCCGTTGCATCAAAAGTCACATCAAATGCACTTTGAGTATAGGTTACGGCAGGTACAAGTGGAGCACACAGAGAGATCGTATCGTTAAATACGACACTCTGACCACAAGAATCCGTCGCGGTTAATGCTACAGGATAAGAGCCCCCGGCAGTATAAGTGTGCGAAGGCTGATCGCCTGTTCCTGAATTCCCGTCACCGAAGTCCCAAGCATAAGTCAGCTGGGTACCCATGGATGCCGTTGCGTCGAAATCTACAATTAACCCATTCACCACTGCGGTAAATGTCGGTACTGGGCCTGGACATAGCGTGCTACAATCGGCTGCACCTTGGTATTTGATACCGGCCGTCATTTCGCCAGGGTCGCCTGCATTTGCAGCACCCGCAACGCTGGAAAGGATGATTCCGTTTGAATTGGTCAAGACATAACCACATTCGCTCTGCCATTGTCCATTGTCCTGGAATTCCATGTAGAAGGTATCTCCGTCACAAACGTTGATAGTAAAGGTTTCAGAAAATCCTAAAGCACCCGTTGTGGTATTCATCGAATAGCTCGTGACCGTAGTTCCTGTTGTTACCAGGAGTTCGTGGAAGTTGTTTCCAGCGTTATTTGCTGCCCAACCGTCGCCGAAGTCATCGGTAAGCTCTAGGGTATACGTACATCCACCTACACAAGTAAATGGCGTCGCAACAGCTGGTCCTACCCACATGCTTACATCACCCACTCCACACGAGTCACGAACATATACATCGTACGTTGTTCCAGAAGTCAAACCTGGAATGGTGTACGGATTCGTCGCAACATTTGAAACGATCGTTCCGCTACCAGGAGTAAACCCAACAGGACCGTATTCAATCTGCCAAGCCGTTGCACCACCTGTTGTCCAAGCTACTTCGATCTCAGTATTTGAAACAGGAGTCGCAGTGATCGCAGTAGGATCTGGACACGTCGGCGCTTCGTCGATGGAGAGATCATCTACACCGATATCCCCTTGCTGTGGTGTATTGCCCCCTGATTTGGTCGCAGTGAACTTAATCTTAACTGACTTATTCGCATAACTGCTCAAATCTGTTACGATCTCTAACCACTGGTTTCCTTGATCGCCCGAAACAGAATCAAGCACGGTCCATGTTCCCACGGCAACGTCTTGAATACTCCATACAAGCGTTCCTTGAGAACCGTTGTTGGTCCACATGTGGTACCAGAATTTCATTTCTGGAGTGGTCAGTGCGCTTAGATCAATCTCAGGAGAAGTCAGTGTCGCTGTAGGTGTACCCGTAGAGAACGACGCCTCCACATACACGTAACCTCCAAAGCCGGAGGTGTGATCACCGCCAGGTCCGGTTCCACCGGTAGCTGTTGCACCGGTTCTTCCTCCCCAACGGTAGTTGGTATCTGTATCTGTTCGTGTCCAACATGGAGAAATAGTTGCTCCGATGTTGTGTCCTTGGTTGTTATCGATACCGCCGATAAACCCGTTGTCAAAGTTTTCTAAGTACGGGGCTACCGCAGTACCACATGCCGTGGCTGCTGCAAATGGACCTTCCCAATCACTAAGGTCCGTTGCACTACAGGAGTCGCGGACGTAGAAATCATAATACGTAGATGGAGTCAAGCCTGTGACCGTGGTCGGATTCGCAGTAGCAGCAACTATGGTACCTGCGCCTGGTGTAAACCCTACTGGGCCGTACTCTATTTGCCAGTTCGAGGCACCACCAGTGGTCCATGACAAAGTCACGCTCGTTGTAGTGCTTGCGGTGCTTGCTATGGCGGTAGGTGTGAAACATGTAGGTGCGTTATCCACCTCTATGTCGTCAATCGCCCAGTCAGCATTCGTGCTGAACGTAGAGTTACGGAATCCTTTGAAGCGCAACTTGATGGTATCGTTCAAATAACCGCTTAAATCTACCACCGCTTCTTCCCATGGATCACCAGGTGAAGACTGGAAGGTAGCCGAAGTGGTGTTGATCGTGAGCTCTGTCGACCAGGTACCGTTCGACTCTACGGCCACTTCAAGTTTATCGAGGTTGGTACCCGCAGCGTGCCACCAGAATCTAAGTTCTGGGGTGCTTAACGTATCTAAGTCAATCTCAGAGGTAATGAATTCTGCATCGCCGTCTGCACCGAAGGCAAATTGGCTTTCGATATAGGCATATTTACCGCTACCTGTGGTGTGATCAACAGAAGGACCTGTATTGTTTGTCGGAGTCGCACCCTGACCCGTTTGCCAGAAATACGTTGTACTTGCGCTCGTAGTATAACAAGGATCTAAAGCTCCTGAAGTTGCGTCAAAGCTAACGCCTTCAAAATCTTCAATCCACGGTGCTGTCACCATACCACATAGGGTACTGATCGATACTGGACCCAGCCAAGGACTTACATCACCCGCTGCACAAGAATCGCGCACATAGATGTCATAGGTAGTGTTTGGTTGTAATCCTGTTAATGTATACGGGTTGGTAGCTGCCGCGGTCAAAGTCCCTCCTGCTGCTACACCGGAACCTACGGCACTGATCTGCCATGAAGCAGAACCGCCTGTAGTCCAAGAAAGGTCTACAGAAGTACTGCTCACGTTGGTGGCCGTTAAGTTCGATGGTTTCGGACAATTTGGCTTTTCGTGTACATCAACATCGTCAATAGAAATATCAACACGGTTGTTAGATCCCTGTACACGATATCCCTTGAATCGAATCTGTAACGTATCGTTTGCGTACGCTGACAAGTCTACAATCTTCTCTTGCCAAGGATCAGTGCTTGCGCTTTGCTGTGAACCTGAAATCGTAGAGAGCGTAGCCCAGCTTCCGCCTGAACCACGTACTTGTACCTCTAGCTTGTCAATAAGCGCTCCGTACATGTGGTACCAGAAGGTAAGCTCAGGAGTGGTTAACGTCGTTACATCGATCTGCGGCGAAGTCAATGCATTCGAGAACACATTACTACCGAAGAATCCAGTGTTTGCCTCGGTGAATACATAGCCTCCACTACCTGAAGTATGGTCGCCTGAAGGGCCCGAGTTGTTCGTGTGATTGGTCGGCGGACCAGCCTTAAAGAAGTACTCGATCGTATCCGAGCGCTGCCAGCACCCGTCTATTTGACCCGGCGTTTGGTTTGCACCCGTAACCCAAGAAGTACTGTCAAAGTTTTCTATATATGGCGCCGTAAACGGTGCACATAGAGTGTTAAAGGTCAGCGGACCGATCCACAATGAAGCACCTAAAGTACCACAGGTATCGCGAACGTAAGCATCATAACTACTTCCCGCAGCTAGACCCGTGACTACTGTACTTGCCGTCGTGAGATTCGTTAAACCGGTAGCTGATGGAGTGAAACCTACTTGGCCAACGGTAATGTTCCAAGTGCTAGATCCGCCACTGGTCCAGTTGAAGGTAGCTCTTGAACCTGTGACATCTGTTAATACAAAGTTCGAGGGATCCGGACATAATGGCTGATCATCTAGCACGATTTCATCAATCGCGATATCGCCTTGAGCACCAGTGCCCTTGGTACCCGACCAGCGCAATGCGATGGTATCCCCAGCGAATCCAGCCAGATCAACTTCACGGTAATCCCACTGGTTGCCTTGGTTTCCAGAAACGGTTAAATACGTATCCCAAGTTTGTGTGGAGTCCACCCATACTTGAAGTTTTAAGGTATTTATGTTTCCTCCACGCATATGCGTGTAGAAGCTCACACGAGGTTTAAGTAATGTACTCAGATCGAGCAGTGGACTCTCCAAGAACGCTTCTTGGTTCGGCGCTCCACGCGAAGCTTCCGTGTAGGCGTAGTTCCCAGAACCACTAAAATCATCGTTCGGTCCTGTCAGGCCAGTTAAAGTGTTCCCGCTGCGAATTCCCCACGCAAAAAGAGACGTAGGTAAGGTATCTGCTTCAGGAGACCTGAACCAGCACGTTGCAAGCGCATCTCCCCCGTTATAGGTACCTGACCCGGCCGTCCAACCTGTGGTATCAAAGTTTTCGCTCCAAGGTGCGGCCACTGGAGTACAGAATGTTGCCCCTGTTACTGGCCCTACCCAGCCACTTTTATCTGTAGGTCCACAAATCTCTCTAATCCAGAAATCATAAGTCGTTCCTGAGGTCAGCCCTGTAACCGCTCCAGGATTAGTCGTTACGGTAACTGTAGTATTCGCTGTTGCACCAAGGGTTGTTCCGGTGGCACCGTACTGAATTTCCCATGAGGTCGCATTCACTGCCTGCCATTCAAGTAGCACGCTGGTCATTGTACGCCCTTTGACTGCTAAAAGTGATGGATCTGGACAAGTAGGTGCTTCATCGAAAGTAAAATCATCTATCGCAATATCTCCTTGATTGTCGGTTCCAAAACCGCGAGAAGCTGAGAATCGTACTAGAATGGTATCGTTTGCAAACTGGCTTAAGGTATAGGTAGCTAAAAGGAACGTATCTGTTTCGCTTGTTTGTACTTCGCCGATCAGCGTTCCTACAGTCTGCCAACCTAAAGATTGTGACCAGACCTCTGTTTTCAACTGATTGACTTGATCACCGTACATGTGGTAGTAAAAGTTCAATTCAGGTACGGTCAACGACGTGACATCGATCAGCGGCGAGGTAATCTGCGCAACACTTTGATTCTGTGCACCTGATGCCTCAGCATACAAGTATTGACCGCTACCTCCTCTACCGGCAGAAGGACCCGTACCTGGAGTTCCTGTTGAATCGCTTCCTACACCAAACGCATAACCTCCAGCGCCGCTCGGGCCATTTGGATTGCGCTCCCAACACGCATCCACTGCAGATCCGACGTTATTGAAACCTGTACCTGGTACCCAAGTGGTCGTCGTATTGAAATTTTCAACGTAGCTCGCGGTGTAGACTACCGGCGCACAGAGCGTGGTGTCGGTCACCGATGTTGACCAAAGACTGACATCCCCTGATCCACAGGAATCACGTACGATGAATTCATACGTCGTACTTGCTGATAATCCGGTTACCACAAATGGATTAGTAGCTGCAGCAACTCTAGTACCCGTTCCAGGTGTAAAGCCTGGCGTACCGTATTCAATCTCCCAATCTGAAGAACCGCCAGAAACCCATGACAAAGAGGCCTTCGAACCCATAGTCCAGTCCACAGAAAGATTGGTCGGTTGGAAACACGTAGGCGCTGGATAGTGGTTCACGACAAGAACGAGTGTTGAATCTACCAAACGTGCATTATTCGTATCACAATTCGAATTCCCAAAAGAGTTGCGCAAAGCGTGTATCTTAAAAATTAAGAAGCTGTCCGTAACTGCGCCGTTGAACTCATTGATCGTGCGGGTCACGGTCTCAGTGGCACCGTTCGTACTCGATACCCCGTAAGAGAGTGCCGATTCTTTGGAAGACTCGCTTTCAAACTCGATATATGTACCGATGTCTTCTGGAGCACTCCCACCGAACCCTGCCGAAGTTTCGACTGTGTAAGACACCTCAATGGATGAAATCCAGTTCCCACTCGGGATGGAAAGTCCCATCGTGTCCGCACAGGTGGATTGAGAATTTATGTTTACCGGAAATACAGCCTGAACGCTGTAATCGCCTCTATTGTAGCGTAAAGTATCACTTACAATCTGCCCTTGGGCTAAATTCACCCACAATAATGTGAGGGTAAAGAGTACAATTTTTTTCATGTTCGATTTAATGTTCGAGTAAGATAGACGTTATCCTCCTATTAGACATCAAACCGATTGAATGGTTTAACCAAAGACTACAATTGCTTATTAAACGACTCCTTAACGAAACGTTTATAATCCTTGACGGAATCCTTCATATCCTTGCGTAGTAAGAAAATACCAAGCAAGTTTGGCAGTGTCATGAGTGCTATCGCAATTCCGGCAAAGGTCCAAACTATGGTCGTGTCGATGATGGCTGCTAAAAAGAATCCGATAACGTAAAGCACTCGATAATACTTGACATACTTCACACCGAATAAATAGGTAACACTACGCCCCCCATAATAACTCCATGAAATGGCAGTAGAGAAAGCAAAGAGCAGAAGTCCGATAGCGACTATGAATTGGCCATAATCACCAAACAAGCCTTGATTGAAGGCTATCGCCGTTAAGGGGGCACTATGAACCAAGGATTTTCCAGTAAATGTGATGCCATTCGTATTCTGTACACGCCCTTCTTTGATGGTTAAATCTCCCGTAAAAAGTTCCTCATTTTTATAGACAACAACCTGCTCTCCTATACTTCGAGCATGCAAGACCGTTACTCCAGATACCGCACCGTTTTCAACAGGCAAGACACCTGAGTACTCCGAAATGTCTCCATTGCTGTTGTAATACGCATAGAGCTGTTCACCGTGTGTTTCCTCTGAAATAGCACCTTCAACTATAACCGTATCTGAGAAACTAAAGTCATTTAGATGCTTTTGATTCCAAACTCCTGAACTCAACAAAGTCAGGCCAGTGATCGAACAAATCACGATCGTATCGATAAATGGCTCAAGAATCGCTACCATTCCTTCACTGACCGGGTGCTCAGCCTTAGCCGCGGCATGTGCGATAGGTGCAGACCCCTGCCCTGCCTCGTTAGAGAACAACCCACGATTCACCCCACGATTAAATGCGTAAGCGATCGTTGCTCCTAGGAAACCACCGCTAGCCGCTGACCCTGAGAATACATCTGCGAAAACGCTTACAAACGAAGGGATAATATTTTCGTAGTTCATGACGATCACTGAAAGTGCACCAAGAACATAGATGATGGCCATAATGGGCACCAATTTTTCAGTAACCGCAGCGATGCGCTTAATACCGCCCAAAATGATCATTCCCAATGCCACCGAAAGAACCGCTCCAGTAACGATTTCTTCAATGCCAAACGTTGCTTTTAAAGAACTTGCAATACTATTTACTTGCGGCATATTCCCCGTACCGAACGAACTGATAATGGCTGCTACAGCGAATAGTGCAGCCATCCATTTCATATTCAGTTTGTTTTTCATGTAGTACATCGGGCCACCGGAGGCCGTGCCATCTTCCGCAAATTCACGGTATTTGTGAGATAGAGTTACCTCAACAAATTTTGTAGTCATACCAAGCGCGGCAGTTACTAGCATCCAAAATAGTGCAGCTGGACCGCCCAGGTGTATCGCAAAAGCAACCCCAGCGATGTTTCCTGTACCCACGGTACCGGACAATGCTGTAGCTAACGATTGAAAATGTGATGTATCACCTTTAGCTCCCTCCTTGTCAAACTTTCCGCGAACAATGGCAATGGCGTGACCGAAATAACGGATTTGAGGAAACTTTAAATAGATTGTAAAAAAGATTCCAGACCCTAAAAGGGCAAACACGAACCAGCTTGAGCCGCCGATATATCCGTCAATAGTGGCTAAAATTTCGTTGAGACGTACTAAATCCATTGGGAGTGTGAGGTGTTAAATTTTGCGAGTCGGCAATATATAAAAAAGCCCTCGCACCGAAAGGTACGAGGGCGTTCTAGTTTAACGCATCAAAGAGTGTGTCTTACTTCACTTCTTCAAAATCAACATCAGTCACATCGTCTGTGGCACCGTCTGCTCCTGCGTCAGGACCTGGACCCTGCTCACCGCCTTCAGCACCACCCTGCATTGCTGCCTGGATCTCTGCCGCTGCCGCTTGAAGTGCACCGTTTAGTTTTTCTTGAGCAGCTTCACAACCTGCGATATCTTTAGCAGCGTGCGCTGTCTTCAATTCCGCTAGTGCAGCATCGATAGGACCTTTCTTATCTTCAGCAAGCTTGCCTTCGATGTCCTTCATTTGCTTTTCAACTTGGAAGATCATACCATCAGCTGCGTTGAGCTTGTCGATTTCTTCTTTTGCTTTTTTATCTGCATCAGCATTTGCCTCTGCTTCCTGCTTCATGCGCTCGATTTCCTCCTGTGAAAGACCTGAAGACGCTTCGATACGGATGTTTTGCTCTTTACCCGTGTTCTTGTCTTTAGCACTTACGTTTAGGATACCATTCGAATCGATATCGAAAGTCACCTCAATCTGAGGAACACCACGCGGTGCAGCTGGAATACCGTCTAAATGGAAACGACCGATCGTTTTGTTGTCGGCTGCCATTGGACGCTCACCTTGCAAGATGTGGATCTCTACAGATGGTTGGTTATCTGCTGCAGTTGAGAAGGTTTCAGATTTTTTGGTTGGGATTGTCGTGTTTGCTTCGATAAGCTTAGTCATTACACCTCCCATAGTCTCAATACCTAGAGAAAGTGGCGTAACATCTAAAAGAAGTACATCTTTCACATCACCGGCAAGTACACCACCTTGGATAGAAGCACCGATCGCTACTACCTCATCAGGGTTTACTCCTTTCGATGGTTCTTTACCGAAGAATGATTTTACGGCTTCCTGGATTGCAGGAATACGCGTTGTACCACCTACTAAGATGACTTCATCAATATCAGATGTGCTGTAGCCAGCGTTTTTCAATGCGCTACGAGCTGGAGCAATCGTACGCTCGATCAAATCTGCTGCGAGTTGTTCGAACTTCGCTCTAGAAAGCTGACGCACCAAGTGCTTAGGCCCTGAAGCTGTTGCAGTGATGTACGGCAAGTTGATTTCCGTAGAAGTCGTAGAAGACAATTCAATTTTAGCTTTCTCAGCCGCTTCTTTCAAACGCTGTAATGCCATGTTGTCATCACGGAGATCCATAGACTCTTCCGCCTTGAATTCTTCTGCCAACCAGTCGATCAAAACTTGGTCAAAGTCGTCACCACCGAGATGTGTATCACCGTCCGTAGATTTCACTTCAAATACTCCGTCTCCTAGTTCGAGAACAGAAACATCATGCGTACCACCACCACAGTCAAAGACTACGATTTTTTGGTCTTGGCCTTTTTTATCTAGTCCGTATGCAAGTGCCGCTGCAGTAGGCTCGTTGATGATACGACGAACGTTCAAACCTGCGATTTCACCAGCTTCTTTGGTTGCTTGGCGTTGTGCATCGTCGAAATATGCAGGAACGGTAATTACCGCTTCACTTACATCTGTGCCCAAGTAATCTTCTGCCGTCTTCTTCATTTTCTGAAGAATCATCGCAGAAACCTCTTGTGGTGTGTATTGGCGACCGTCGATGTTTACACGTGGCGTGTCATTATCTCCAGCTTCCACAGTATAAGGAACACGCTTCGCCTCTTTAGTTACATTCGAAAACTTCTCTCCCATGAAGCGCTTCACAGAATATACAGTCTTCTCAGGGTTAGTGATGGCTTGACGCTTTGCAGGATCTCCTACCTTACGCTCACCACCTTCTACGAAACCAACAATCGATGGAGTCGTTCTCTTTCCTTCGCTGTTTGGAATAACCACTGGCTCGTTTCCTTCCATTACAGAAACACAAGAGTTGGTGGTTCCAA
>Ga0209137_1003031_pt1 | contig 14309 bp, 5 predicted proteins | sample SaaInl5LU_22_DNA_FD_184642 | JGI IMG/M metagenome (GOLD analysis project Ga0209137, IMG submission 184642) | Marine microbial communities from expanding oxygen minimum zones in the Saanich Inlet - ESP_105LU_22_DNA (SPAdes) (version 2) | ecosystem: Environmental > Aquatic > Marine > Intertidal... | reverse complement strand
CGATCTTTCTTTCATGCGCGTATACAAATTTAAAATGGTAAAGCAGCTCACGCTATTAGGTTATAGCCACCAAGATGATTCAATTGTTTTAGAATTGATAACACTTGGTTCTCACGAAAACTTCTACCGGGATGTTAAAAGAATTTATTAGCGGTTAAGGGGTCAGACCCCTTTTACAAGAATTCTTTCACAGCATTGCCGCTCAGATTCGGATTGCGCGCGCTACCTCAATACGTTCAGCGAGTATGCAGAACGTCGCAACATTTCCCTGCATGCGTATTGCCTAATGACCAACCATACCCATTCATTTTGTGAATTATCGTTGCATTTGATAGGCTGTCGGAATCCTATCAAGCAACGCATGATGCAGTTTTCTAAGGGAAAAATATGTTGATAAGAGCCTTCGCTTTACTAGTTCTGTTGCAAGTCTACGCAACAACGATTTTTGCGCAGCCGCCTGAACTTAGTGGTGTAGTAACCGCCAATGGTGACGCCACCGCTTCACGATTTTTCGCAGGAGCGAGCCGTAATAATGGCGAACGTTATGCACTGGAATTTAATTTCGATGAAGCAATCGATATCGATGTCAAGATAGATATTGAAGTGTCGCACCAAGGTAGTAGCGGCAATATTTTTCTTCTAATTCTGTGGAACGACACCTTCTTCATGCGTGACCAACTGGGCGCATACCAACCTTGGAACCTGCAGCTGGATACATTGAGCCCTGCGATTTCGGAAGCGGCATTAACTGATAGCTACACAATTAAAATTGCAGATGATTTAGCCTTTGGTCCTATTGGCGTGTCTGGAGTTACCCTCAAAATATATGCGGCTTACAATTCGATTAAAAATCCTGGCGATCTTATCTATACCGGAAACCCGCTGAGCGTGGTCATAAATACTCGTCAAACCTCCGAAAATTGTGCTAAAGCCCTTTACAGCGATTTCCCAGCGCCATCTAGCGTAGATTCAGTTCATCGGTATTACAATTTTTCTTGGCAAAATGACCCTTTTCTGTGCACCAATGTCTATGGTGATGTTCCGCAGGAAATTAGCAGCAAAGTGCGAGCGGGTTTACAGTTTACGACTCAGAAGCTAGGCCTTTTAGCACCCTTTAATGGTTTTCTCTTAAACTTTAACCTCAATAATAAGGACGAATACATCTCAGCAGTCTGCGAAACGTTCGCTAAACCTAATGAGCCAAAGGCCCTATGTATTAGGGACACGCCTCCACTCAATTATGGTCGTGCTGGTGGCGGGGCAGGTCATGAAGGCATTTTTAATGGTGGGGGTTCGGAGAATTCTATAAACGCTTACTATGAACAGTCTGTATTCTGGCAAGAAGCAGGATACTCTAGCGAAGAGGCAATGAGAGAGTGGTATGCCAAAGAGATAGCTAAAGTATCAGTGCATGAATTTTTTCATGCTCATCAGCAAACACTAATGTGGTATTTCGAAGACAAAAAACAGTTCGGTATTCCGATTTCATTGTCTGACAACATCGCGAGTTATCGCAATGCGAATAAACAGCATGATAAGGTTTTTTATACACCTCGCTGGATCGAAGAGGGCTTTGCGGAGTTCGCTGCACATTTCCTGATGCAGCAGTATGATCCTAGCGGACCCGAGAGGAAAAATATCATTACCATGCTAGATCTCTTACTTTATGGCATTGAAGTCTCTACATCGCGTGGAGATGTGATCAGCCTAGGGGACTACGAATATGAAACAGAAATAGACCTGGTCAACTCAGAGAACAACCCTACAGGCATTCCGCGCAATATTCGGGGGGTCTTCGATTTAGGTGAATGGGCAGCGATTTATCTCTGGAATAAAGACCCCAAGAATCTGCAAGGTATTTTGGTAGACTATTGGAAAAATTGGGGCGAGCAAGAGAACGCGCATCCTCGACAAGGATGGAAATATTCTTTTGAGAAGACCTTTGGTCTATCTATCGAAGATTTTTATGTTGAATTCGATGCATTCATGAAGAAACCCCGAGATGAGATCCTCGCTATACTCAAGACTAACGAGCAAGTAAGCACTGCAACTTTTACACCGGCGTCGCGTTAATAGGCAGATCGGGCCGTTTGATCTAGCGACGACCCCTTATTTCAATACCTGCTAGAATAAAGGAGGTCTGATCCCTTAAAAGAGCACGCCCCATGCCCAACATCATCCTAGGCCTCGCCGGCGCTATTGGCCACGACCCTGCAGCTGCGCTTTACTGCGCAAGCGTTTCTTTAAAGACGGAGGCATTGTCAGGTCAAAGAAGGCGGAGATATCTTTTTAGTTTAGGTATGAGTCTTAAGAAGTAAACGGCATCGAGGAGTTTGCTTCTTTATACGCAGCAAGCTCTATGGAAGGCATAACACAGAGCTTTAAAAGTCTCCCTATAATAGATGTCCCCGTCATAACTAGAATTTAAAGTAGATATCCCATATGGTTTATAAACTTATAATCACTAACTTCGGAAGCTTCTAACAAGGAATTACTAATGTACGTCGCTAAGTTGCTATTAGTATTGATACTAATCTTACAAACTAACTTAGTTTTTGGAATTGAGATTAGCGGCTTCGTTGTTCGTAGCATTGTTGGCCCAAGCCCCGCCAGCGTCTATGCCAATGGAACGAGAATTGCTGTGGCTTCAGACAACGGCTACTTTCAAGGAGAGGTCACTGAAGGCAATGTTGAAATTTATGCTGAATTAAATTTAGCCAACGGAGTTGAGCGAAGCATACCGAGGCAAGTTAACTTCTCCACGGACACTAGACTACAGCTGTATATCGCTCCCGTGCACAGGGTTACAATTAACTCAGAATTGCCCGCCGATACATATGGCCCTTGGCTGACAATCTATGAGGCAGTTACCCCATCAGAAAGATTATTTAATACCGATCTGCAAATCTTGCCGCTTTCTACCTTACCATCAGGGGGCTATTCACATAAGGCGAGTTACGATCTTGCTGAAGGGGTTTATCGAGCGCTTCTAAGCGCCGGGACTGGAGTAAGTGGTGAAAGGTATAATGCATGGGCCGGCTTTGAGGTAACGAGCGAAACCAAGGAGATAACAATAACTCCGCAAGACGAGTACTCCTCATATCCCGCAGAGGTAAGGATCATTGATCCTGCAAGGATAGACTTTAGTCCAGATGAGTTAGAGGGCTATTTAACTATACGTGGTAATCAAGGTGCCGCATCTCCGAATATGGCATTGACCATCCTCAACCTTCAGACCGGGCACTATACTTGGGGCTCAGCTAGAGACGACGGGTCGTTCTCATTGGTACTCAACGGGCTGCCAGGAAGCGAGTATGCGATTTATCAGCGACCAGAAATTGATGGTTGGAATAATTATCAGCTGGGCGTGGGGACCACGATCCGAGCGCCCTTCGATTCACCAAATAGCCTAGAGTTTTCAACCGAACATTCTGCGTCAAACACAAACCACACTCCTAATAATCCCTCAGACGCAAGATTACTCGGAGGGCGAGTCGGAGGCATCGCACAGCATAGGGGAGAGTTCAATTTTTCCCAGCTCTCGGCAGGGAGCAGTGGGGAGATTACGGGAACTGTAGATGTCGTGGGCCCTTCGCTAGAGGATGTTTCAATCTCTTGGGGCACCTCTGGTCTGTATCTCGAAAAAATCGTGTCGGCAGACGGCTGGGTCGTTGCCGCTAACCCTGAAAACAGCTCAAACTATATGACCGTCAGTGGGCTACCCATTAACGGTGAGCCCGAAGTAAATCGCACGCGGATCGGTAATGTTGCGTATTCTGAGATTGAGCAGATTTCTTCAACAGTATGGCGAGCAAAATTCGTAGCCAGCTACGATATCCCATCACAGCTATCAAATGGTCGATACCAGCTACACCTAAAATCTTCGATAAATACCACCGTCTCCTCGGAAAGGGTTTTCTCGCATAACTTTACTTCAGACCCGAGCACCTCTGTTCTAGACGGACGCATTGGAGAGTTTGAAATAGGAGACACGAGTAAAACAAATATTGATATTGGACTACTTTTGAACGAGTACAGTAACGGATCTAGGGGGATGGTTCCAGATAGTCGATCAGGTGAATTTGGCATTACCCCGGGCATCATCACCAACGCGCACAAATTCCTAATCGATGGCTCCATGCCCGGAAGAAAAGACGGAGCGAGCTATAACCTCGAGCCATTTATACCTCTCGTAAGCTGGACCACTAAGGGCCATCAGGTACCGCTCCCGATAAAGTTCAAATTCCCCTCCGGCAGGCTTGAGGTATCGGTTGTCGACCCAGCGGGCAATGTCTCAAGTTTAGGCCCTAAGCCATTTAGGGGAACCTATATGAATGAGCCGTTTATGCTGGGAAATACTGGCGGTGGTATGGGAGGTGCCGCACCGCAGGTGTACACGAAGTTGACTACCCTAACCGACGATTTTGAATACGACTTCAAAGAGTACGGTGATTACAAGATAAACGTTGTCGGTACTGTTCTTGACATGGAGGGTAGGGAGTACTCATTAAATGGAGACTTTACTGTTGTAAAAGCAGAGCCGTTAGATTTAGAGCACGGTGTCATGCCCGGAACGCCATTCGAAATCGGGGACTCTTTTTCGCCACAACTTATTGTCCAGCCAGGTGTCCCAGCGAAGGTTGAGATGACAGTCTCACACTACCCAAACTCTGATCCGGCGCTGGTTGAAAGAGCGAAATTTACTGGGTTTGCAAATAGGTTTGGGTATTACGACGGCGGAGATCAAGAGTATAAGTTTAACTCACCCGGCGAATACCGAGTGGACGTTTTTGCGAGTCACGAGGATAAAGATGGCGTTATCCATGCCGCGAGTCGGACGTGGGGGGGAATAGTTGAATCAGACGGCATAGAGCTCGAGATGCGCGGGGTAAAGGGTACGGAGGCCTATACAAATTACAGGCAGTGGTTTGTGTTTGACTCACGCCCCCTGGGAATCGGTGAGACGAACACTCACGTGGGGCCTCCCTACCAAACCGGCGATGTTAGTTGGATGCTTGCCGAGGAGCTAGATCGAAGTAATTCCGCTATGACAGCGTTTTATACGATCTTTGATAAGAATGGCGAATTTAGGGACAGAGTAGCTAATCGGCTCTCCATCTACTCAGGACTAGACCTAGATAACACTGGCCTACCTTTTGTCTCGACTACCGATCTGAAAACTGCAACAGGCTCCACCATAAACCCATTTTTCGAGTTAGAGGATTCGGACGACCACTGGGCCTACTACTACAACGCAGCGGAGAGGCCTGGTGTTTCTGTTAGGGAGCATATCGGCCAACTCAGCACCAGAGATAACTACTGGCGCTTTACTGACACCTATAATCATCAGCTTGGGAATGGGTTTCAAGGAGACAACCCAAACGACTTCAAATTCATATTCGGCGGTGGTGTGTATCGAATGCCGAAGGCCAATGAAAATTATTATCTTGCCTACGGATCGCTCTGGGTTCACCTGCCGGCAGATGATGAGACTGGGGGCAGAATAATGCCCCCTTTCCAAGGAGCCTCAGGAGGGCCTAGCGGGGGCCCACTGATGACGCTACTGGGAGAGGAGGTAGACATCTTTTTCCATCCCACGGGTGTGCGTCCAGGTTCTATTCTAGAAGTCGGTGACGTCGCTGCGTTCGCGGGTCAAGTAGCACCAACCCTCCCCTCGGAGGTGTCAATTGTTGTTACTACGCCTTCAAATGAGATCAAAACCATTGACGGGACGGCGAATAAAATTGGGTACTTTTATGAGCCAGAAACAAATTTTGAGATTACCGAGCCGGGTGTTTACGACGTGGATATCACTGTGACTCACAGGGGGATGACTTCAGCTGGGCTTGTCGAGTCCCCTTACCCGGTGGGAGGCATACTCAGCAAAGACGTACACTCCTATAAGTTCTATGCCGTGACCAAAGAGAGCGAGGAGGCTGAATTAGCTGCACCTTTAACTACCGAGTTACCGGTCACTACGGCGCTTAATTTTGCGTTCAAAAGCGAACCAACGTCTACCTATCAGCTGCTGAACCAGACCACGGTGATGCCAGGTTTCGTGCTTTCTCAGACTGAATCGAGGTCATTAACATACTCTTATAACGCAAAAGAATTGAATTTGAATTTCCCGAACCTTGACGTGGACTTAGACGGTGTACCGCGGAGCAATGTAGATACGATCACTTACAGTTTTCTTTTGGAGAGCCAAGATCAAGAAGGTAAACGCAACTATGAGGCGCAGCAGATAGTGCTGCAGGGTGATAAAATCATCCGCGCCGAGAGGGCTCAGGCTCTTGACGGGACGCTCGACGTAGTACTGGATAGATCTGACCTGGGCGCTGGAAAGATTCTGGACGCAAGCTTAGCAATAAGTGGCCAGGGGACTGGTGATTTATACGTCGTGCTGATGATGCCGAACGGCCAGTACCTGAGCCTGGGCGAGACTAGATTGGTCTCAGCAATCGGGGAAGTTATTCCTTTTAGAGAGGCGATCAACCTGTCTGCCGTAAAGACTTTGCCTCTTGTTAATCTGCCTTTGCCAGGTGGACTGGTTGAGGGGACCTATACTTTTTATGCTATTTTCGTCGCTGAAAAGGCGAATGTGTATGATGAAAGTAACTGGGTTTCTTTGGCTAGCAGTGAATGGACCTATGATTAGTTAACATCTAAGGAGAAGCTTCGTAGTTAATTAAAGATGGGATTAGTTTAAAGGACGAGAGAGCCGTTGTAACTAGAGCTCGAATTGCTGAGCATCGTAGCCAAGCCAGTTATCAATCTCGTAGGGAGACGTGCCTTTTTCCACGACTATGGCGTGCAGGACGAAAACTTCATTTGATAATAGCCGCGCATCTATACGCAGAGGATCTAGGGCGTGGGCATGAAGTGAGTTAGGTTCCGTGTGCTCACTCAATGGTGCAAACGGAACGCCGATTTCTAGCGATGAGATCTTCCAAGCCGTGTCAAAGTACCAGTAGGCGCCTATCGCAGGCTGTTGAATCACCAGAAAGGTATCAAAGCTCACATTAGACGCGTGCGTAAACACGACGTTTAAGTCGCCACCTGGATGCGTCGACGCGACCTCTTCCTCCTTCTGACTCTCTGATTCTGTCCAAGCCTCGAAAGAGACCTCAATCGATACGACCGCGGCTGCGATGGGTGGGTTTGCCCTCGAAGGCTGTTCTATACCTGAGAGCAGGGGAAGCGCGCGCAGGTTGTCTGGCTTGTCTAAACTCTTCAAGTACATGACCAAGTCGGCTAGCTGCCCTGCCTCAAGGTCCGGCATAGTCTGCCCTGCAATATCGGCGGGGTGGCCCTGTAAAACCTCGGTTAGAGTGCTGTATCGTCCGTCGTGGTAGTAAGGGGCAGAGAGTTGAAGGTTGAGAAGCGTTGGGGTGTTAATGCTCTGAGTTACGCCTTCGATCAAGTTCACACTGTGGTTCTGATTATCGGTGAAAAGCGGCGCCTGGTGACACTGAGTACAGTTGAGCTCGGTGGATGTAAAGAGCGCCGCGCCGCGTTGCTCGGGCGATGGCGCATCGCTAGCCACCCTCACCTCAGCTCCAAAACGCAGGGTTGCGATGAACGCAGTTAAATTGTCTAGGGCCTCTGACCGTCCCGCATTTTTTTCAGCGCCATCGCAGGTCGGTGTGCAGTTGTCTTCGCCGCCAGTAAGTCCGGTGCCGCCCTGCAATTCTCTTATCGTGTTCTCTACATCCTGCACCTCATCGAGATTACCAGACCAGTGGAAGGGGCCGGTTAGCGAGGTCGTGATTAGTGAGGGTGTGTTGCGCAGGCCATCAGGGAAGTGCCACGTCTGGTTGTCAGAGCCGCCATCGAAGTGGCAAGTCGCGCAAGAGATCCACTGATCCTTGGCCATGCGGGTGTCATCAGACGAATGAAATAGTTTTAATCCCTGTTTAACGTTGTCATCAAAGGGAAGCTGAGTGACCACGGTGCGACTAATTTCACTAAGACTCTCTGCGTCTATTACCGACACCGAGCCGTCTACCGCGTTGTCGATGTAGATAGAGCCACCATCAAGACTCTGTGCAATACCCACCGGGAAGCCGCCGACTTCGATGTGCGCCCGTAGTTGAGAGTTCGCAACATTGATTACCGATAGGTCGTTGCTCGCGGCGTTGACAACATAGAGATCCTCGCCACTAAGAAGAGACTCGAGCGGCAGTCCAACAGGCTTATCGATAATATCGAGCGCGAGCCGCTGCCTACGCAGATGAACTCCGTTCTGCAAGTCGATTATCGAGACGAACGGAAACACACTCGTATCAAACTCAAGCGAAGTATTGTCGGTGTTGCGAATGGTGTTGGGGACATAGGCAAGCTGCGCGGTGCTGTCGAGCGTAATGGACTGCACAAGACCCGCTCGTGAGCCGAGCGAGATCTCAGCGACGACGGTGAATGTGCTGGTCTCGATCTTGGAGATGATGCCTGAGTCGAAGTGAGACACGTACAGCCAACGTCCATCGTCCGACAGGGTCATCCCGCGTGGAGAGCCTGTGACCGCAACTTCCGCAAGCAGCGTGTAGTTATATTTGTCGAAGACCTGAACTCGGTCTGCCTGCTGGGCCGACACGAAAGCAAACTTGCTCCCAATCAGTACACCATAAGGTGCCTCGCGAGTATCGAATGCGCCCAAAAGCTGAGGCGCCTCGCCCGAGGCGGCATCTGGGACAGAGAGCACTGATACCTTGTTCTCGCCCTGATTCGTCACCCAGACCACGTGCCTGTCCGAGTCGTAGGCAGCGGTCTGGGGCGAGACACCCACCAGGATCTCAGCGAGCGGCTCCACCACGTCGCCCACGCGTATCAACGTCACACTGTTAGAGTACTGGTTGGCGACTACGGCAAGCTCTGGGCCCGCCATCGTAATCGACGAGGTCTTTATCGTCGCGCCCGCACTAACATTCGCCCACTGCGCGAGCAGCAGGAGAAGCAGGAGCCGAGGAGAGATCAGTGAGCGCAACGTTATTACCTATAGACCAAATGTGAAGCTGGCTTCAGACCAATCAAGCCACTGGGTGTCGTCAAACAAACTTGCGCCAGCTCGCGTAATCACTGAAATAAATTTGTAGCTGCCAGGGGTAATAGAAGCACCGAGCGGCAGCCTGATGATTGGGATCTCGGTGTAGTTTGCAAGTCTGGTATTGAGCATAAACGGTATTACGCTATTTGCCTCACTTATGTTTAGTTTGTTATCGAGTGTAAGGAAATTGTCGTCGGGCAAAATCAAGGCCACGTAGAGATCCGCATCACCCACGGCGCTTAGCTGAAACTTTGCGTCAAGCGTGTCGCCGACGGACAGCGTGGAATCGGCCAGCACCAAACTAAAGTCCCCCGTCGGGGCCTGGTTATGCTCCACGAATTGAAGCACCTCACCCTGAATAGTGGCAGTGCGCCCTTCGAATTTCGTCTCACCGTTGTCGCCTAAAGTCTCTAGCAAAAAGCTTAGCGTCACCGTATCTGCTCCGTTAGCCTTTCGCAGTTGTCCGCCCGGGAGGTCAAGGTTAGGGAAATCTGAGTGCAGCGCGGTTGCATCGTAACTAAATTCGCTGCTCGACGATTCATGCTGTGCCAGTAAGAATCCGGGCATGGTAACGGAGCTGTGCATCTTAGTCGCCGTAGTCGCACGAGAGGGAGCGAGCTTCAAGGCGAGCCGCGTGTCGTCTGGCAGAGTTCGCGGTAACTGGCTGGCGACGACAGCGGGCGCAGCGTCGGCGCTGGCCACGTAGAAATCGAAACTTCCATTGTCAGCACCTAATACACTGCCTTGGGGATAGGGAGCTTCGACTAGGCCTGCGGACGTCATACCCGTGTGCATGACAGTGACAGCAGCGTTATAGACACCCGCCTCGGTTGCGACAAAGTCCGCTGAAGGATCGTAAAAGTACCCGACCTTGTTCGCGACACCTTTAATCGTCCGGGTAGAGCCACTAGGCGTTGTAATGATCACCTCAACCTCAGACGGCAGGGTGGGTGCAATCTGCGCAGAAAAACTTACTGTGTCGCCGACCTCGAGGAGCGTGCCAGGCCGGACGCCCATGGGATGAGCGAAGATGTCGATGTCCTCCCCTTTAATAGTCATGAGAGGACCGCCAGACGGGCCGCCCGCAGCACCTTGGAACGGCGGCATCACCCTGCCACCTTGAACGTCATCATCAGGCAGCATGACCCATAGCGCACCGTAGGCTCCATAAAACGAGAGTTCCGATTCAGGTGCGCGATAGACCGCGCCGCCAAATAGAAACTTGAAATCGTCTTCCTGGTCGCCCTCATAGCCATTCCCTAGTTGATAGCCGTAGGGGGTGTTGAATCGCCAATACCCATTGCTGCTCTGCGCGGTGCCCACGAATTCCCGTACGCCAACCCCGGGCCTACCATTGGCGGAGTAATAATAGCCCCAGTGCACATCGGGTTGGTCGGGATTCACAAACGGCGGAACCATTTGCTGCTTTTGCTCCACACTGGATACGAGCGCAACCGAGCCGTTAACATTATGCCACTGATTATTTCGATTGCTGATAATAGAAGCGAGCTCTGTACCGGCATCCTCGATCGTCGTGACGTTCTGCATGGCAGCATTCCAGTCAGTAAAATTAGCCGTCCAGATCACATCTCCAGTTTGATAGGGTGAGAAAAAGTGAGCGTTGCGATCATAGGATGTATCGCTGAAAAGATACCATTGTCGTCTCTCATTTAGGCTCTCGCTCCCGCGCGCGCCCTTTGCGCTGATTCGACTATCGGGCGTTTCGACGACCGACCCCCACTTCCGCGATCCGGCCCATAGCGTTCCGTCTGCTGCTAAATACCGCAAATTGTAGCTAACGAGGTACTCGCCCGGCTCTTCAAAACGCAGCGCTTCGTCATCGCTTTGAAAATAGCCAAACCTATTTGCTGAGCCCTTGTAGTTTTTGCTCACTTTCCTGGTTACATCGGAATACGGATAGTGATCGATTTCGATAACAACCTCTGCTGGCACACCTGGCTGTATGACGACAGCTGGAGAAAAAGAATCATCTACCTCAAAGGGCGTGCCCGGGAAGACGCCCGTTTCAAGGTCCAACGTCTCAGCAATAGTTATCGCGTAGTGGCCAGATAGATCGTATAGCTGTCCACCTTCGTCACTAATTTCTCCCTCGATCTGTACTACATAGTCACCGTACTCGGCGAAACTTACGTTGAACTCTTCGCGATAGGTCGTCAAACCATAGTGAAGGTCAGGCGCGTTACTGTTGCGATGAATGTCCTCTCCGAGTGGCGTGGTGGCTTTTTGCAGATAGCTTCCTAGAATCGGATAAGGCCCGATTACTGAATTTTTTCCGGATGGGGAAGTAATGGTAGCGGTCAGCGAGCCCGAGGGGAATTTAAAGGGTATTTTGGGATTGCTTATCCATTCTTTATTGCTGTACGCAGTTAATGGAATAAAGGGTTCGATATTGTAGCTTTTATTCAGAGAAGATGACGTGTTAGGAGCGAAAATCGCGGTACTTGAATTTGTAACTAGACGACTAGAAATCCCAAATTTTTCTCTATCTTCGTTTGCGATTACGCCTCGAGAACCGTTACTCAGTTCGTTCATCAACAGAGCTGTATATAGGCGCGGAGAATCAAAATCACCTATGGTTATCTGTGCGACTCCGTGCACAGTACTCAGGTGAAACGAGAGCTCACCATAAACATCCTCATAGAATCTCTGCTCACTTTGAATCCCCTTTACGAGGGGATTCAAGGATCCGCCTGGACCAGTCAGGACAAGTTGGTAGACCCCATTAGGTGTAAGATCGGGAACGTTATAATTAAGGTCCCAATCAACAAGCCCCTTCCCATCTTCAATGAAACGATAATTGCTGAGCTTGATTCGACCAATATTAATTGCCTCCGCCCACATGGGTTCGGATCTGCTAATTGGCAATCCGGTGACGGTCATGTCGCTCGACGAACCCTCGGGCGCAGCAGCCTTTTGTTCACCCCTTTCGTTGAAAACCTGCTCGAGAAAGGCTTCCCCTGATTGGAGTTCGACTGCAGTCTCCTGGGTAAGGTTTCTAGAAAGAACCTCTATCTGTCCTGAAAGCTTTCCGCTGCCCCCAGCGCTCCACTTGGTTGAGTCTAGTTCGCCGTGAAGCCACGCTACCCCTGGATCATATCCGCCCTTAATATTAAGGTTGCGACCGGGCGGTGTCTGAGAGCTCTCGTTGAGGCGCTGGGCACTCGAAATTGAATGCCGAGGTCGCTCTACTGGCACGGAAATTACAGTGCTAGGATTGCCGGAACTGAACCCGTTATAAGCAATTGCATGCGGATCCTGTGAAACCTGAATGTAGGAACCCGGTGGGGAGAAAAACTGTAGTTCAAAGCTACCGTCACTCTCCGATGCCCCGGTTAAAGCTTGGCCCGTTTGTATATTGAGAACGCTGACAGGCACTAAAGGCAGGGCGGCGCCAGGTGCCCCTTTAATTATTGAGAAGCGAGAGTTGTCGGTGTGTTCTACCTGAATGAGGTCCGCACGAGGAGGCGTCGAGCCAAAGCGATTGCGCTGAGTATTGCGTGAGACGGTCAGTGAAATATCTGACACGCTGCCGTCTTGTGCATCAACGCCTACTGAATCAATCAGGTACTCCGAACCAACAGGTGTTGGCCATGTGGTGGTTTCGAGAATAATTCGATAGCGTCCTGCCGGCAGCGTTTCAGAGAAGGTGTACCAAGTGTTAACGTGCAGCCCAGAGCCTGTATATAGGCTAAGACCAGTATCGAGATTATAAAAATTAAGATTACAGCTGCCGTCGCACGGCTCATCGATTTCAAGTCGGCCACTGAGGGTAACTGTCTTAGTAAGATCAAACTTATAGACTGGAAGGTCGGTAGAGACGCCACAGAATTCCAACATCCTATACCGCACGCCACTGTTATCTGTGTACTCCATACCAGGACAGGAATAAGGGAATTCGAACCTCCCACTTGCGTCGGTAGTATAGCGAGAACCATCTGTGTAATCAGTGACCTGTTGGTTAGCCAATGGCGCCCCGTCCAGCCTGAGCTCTATCGTTCCGCCTGCCATCGCAGTTGCTGCGGTAAGTAACGCGACGATACCGAGAGCTAAGTTTAACGGTCTGATAAAAGAAATTGATAAGGAGGCCATGCATTACCCTTAGTGAGAAGTAAAGAACACATCATAATTTTGTCACAGATTGATGCTTAGAATAACCCAATTTTTCTCGACCATCAGCTTACACAGGTTCGGTGAACTAACATAGATAGAATTTATTGCAATTAAACACTGGTTCGAGAGCTCTACGATGAAAAAGCTATGTGTAACGGCTTTGTTTTGTCTTTTATCACAACTCTGCGCAAGGCAAGGACCACTGGTCCGTCGGTAGTTACATCATAATGGAGAAGGGTAAGCGCTATACCAATCGTTACGTCGATGGCTCTGATGAAGGACAAAACGCAATTAAGATCGACCCTGCCACTCTCAAAGCTTCGGGATTTGGCACGAAAATGGTGACAAGCCATGTGCACACCGCGCTGCGAGAATACCTTGGGCTAGAGAACCGGGAGATTGTTGGCGCATTTCCATTTAACGATGATCAAAGGTTCAACTTCTTCGGCTAGTTTAAAAAAGCGCCCGAAGACTCCCCTTCCTGTTAGAATCAGAGCTGAATCACGCGTCTTCTTTTTCTGATTTGCAGGATGCCGCCTTATGTCCAACATCATCCTAGGCCTCGCCGGCGCCATCGGCCACGACCCCGCAGCTGCGCTTTACATAGATGGGGAGTTAGTCGCTGCCTGCGAAGAGGAGCGCTTCGTTCGGCGCAAACACGCGCGCGACGAAGCGCCTTATCTCGCTGCTCGGGCCTGTTTGCAGATGGGCGGTGTGCGCGGGCAAGATGTCACTCAGGTGGCGATTCCTTTTGCGCCCATAAGCCTGTTTACCAAAGCGCGCTGGCACTATGCCTATCGGCATTGGTATGCGCCCGACCGCGCGATCGACAGCGTGCTCAACGGCAATCGCCGCTACCGGCGCTATCGCCGCGACCTATCGAGTTTGCTCGACAAACTGCATATTCCGGCGGCAACGTCGCAGGTCGTGCCTGTTCAGCATCAGCTTGCACACGCGGCGAGCGCGACACTGATTAATCCCCAAGAAGGTCGTACCCCAATATTTTGTAGCGACGCGAAAGGCGAATATTCGGCGATATTCTTAGGCTATGCCGAGGCCGGGAAAATAGTTCGCGTGAAGGAATTTTACAACCCCGATTCCCTGGCGGGAATGTATGCGGCGCTGACCGATTACC
>Ga0209137_1003029_pt1 | contig 14321 bp, 7 predicted proteins | sample SaaInl5LU_22_DNA_FD_184642 | JGI IMG/M metagenome (GOLD analysis project Ga0209137, IMG submission 184642) | Marine microbial communities from expanding oxygen minimum zones in the Saanich Inlet - ESP_105LU_22_DNA (SPAdes) (version 2) | ecosystem: Environmental > Aquatic > Marine > Intertidal... | reverse complement strand
TCTTTATCAAAGAATTCTAGAATACTATTGACGGCAATTTTCGAGGCAGTTGCACCGCCCACATGACCTCCCATTCCATCGCAGACAACAACAACATGGCCATTGACCGTCATTTTGTCGCCGCAAAAATCTTCGTTGGCCTGTCGAACTTGTCCAACATCTGAAACTGAAAAATGATCAAAATTCATAATCTAGATTTTTTAAAATTAAACGTGAAATGTTAGATGGATATCGCCGATCGATATTACGTCACCATGTTTTATAACAGAAGAAGTAATTGAACTTCCATTAACAAGAGTTCCGTTTGAACTCCCCAAATCGGTTAACGTGTAGACCCCGTTTTCAAAAACTATCTCGAAGTGCTTTCTTGATACCAGTTGATGATTAATTCTATACACAACATCTTCATCTCGTCCAACGATAAACTTCGAGTGATTAATCTCAAATCTCCCTTTAGTGCCGCCTAACTTGTAGGTCATCCATGGTAGATTGCCTCGTCCAGACATCTGTTGTAGTTTCAAATTATTCTCTTCGTCTGCAGCCACTCTTGCCTTTTCGCTTTGGGCATCAGCTTCCTTTTGTTGTTCAGTCGCTTTAATTTGTGCAATTGCCTTCTCTTGCTCTGCAACAACGCTATCGGATTGTCGTTGTTGTTCCTCTACTTTCCTAAGCTCTTCCTCATGTTGTTCCTTTTCTTCAGCCGCTTTACGGTTTCTCTGTTTAATGAGAACAACAATAAGAATGATTAATAAAATGAACACAAGAGTAACACCGCCAGTTGTCAATGGATTGTTAGAAACCCATTCTAAAGCAGTCATAGTTGGCACCGTATATTGGAAAGCCGTTATAAAGCCGTCGTATTGAATCTTTACTGTTTGTCTTTCTGAACTTTTAGGCATGTCAGTATCAAAGCTGAAATTATAAACCATCCCTGATGCTCTTGGAATCATCTCATCACCATAGTCTAGAAGCACTTGAACAGCGGATTCCAAATTATTCATTTTATCAATGAAGTATTTACCATAGGCTTCTTGGCAGATGCTCTTTACTCCCCAGTTACCTGTTGACGTATTTTGGTCATATGTAATCGCATAAACAGGAATGTTATAATCTTTGGATCGCTTTTGTATTTGTTGTTCTTTTGTTTGCTTCGTTAAACTCCAATCATCTGCTAGTATCACAATTGACTTTGGTAACTCTGAATCGAACTGATTTAACTGATCTAAGGATTCATAAATAGCGCCATAAATATCTCCTCGACTACCACAAACACTGTGTCTCTTCTGGTTGATGTTTATTTCGTTTAACTGATTAACTATCTCCCCATCGGATTTCACAAAAACGAGTGATTCAGGATATAGTAGATGTCTACTATCGCCATACTCTGGCCTCGGGCAATCAAAAGAGACTACGGCGAACTGATCGCCATCCTTCATCATGCCATTGTTCATAGCATTCTCAATAACGGATTTATACCATCTTGTTCTATCCTTATGCGCTGGGTTATTCAGAACGACAAAAAGAACAACCTTACTCTTTGCTATGTTTGGAGCAGGTTTACCATCTTTTATGTCTACAGTAAGTAATGAGTCTCCAGTAAAAAACTTGACCCGGTCTTTTTTAATTCCTTCAGGGTTACGCACGCGCAGTTCTCCCGTATATGAAGGGAATGTTTCAGACTGAATATTTTTAACGCTTAACTCGTTGTTTTGAGCGTACAGGAATGTATGTCCTATTAAAATAAATAACAGAACACTAAATAAGTGTCTCATAATTTATGATTTAAGAGCAGGTTTTAAACTTGAAAACTGTGTCTCCTAATCTGACATCATCACCGTCTTTAATTTCGACCGGATTTCGAGGTCTTAATTCTTCGCCATTCAAGAAAGTACCGTTTGCGGACATTTCATCCTCTAAATACCAAACACCACTTCTGTAAAGAATAATCGCATGTTCAGCACTCACGGTGCTATCTGCTAAAATGGTGATCTCAGATGCAGGATTCTTACCTATTCTGTTTTTTCCTTCATAAATCCGGTAATCAACACCCATCTCATCAATGGTGTAGGAGATAATCCATCCTGTTATTTTTCTGGCGGCTCTAGGCTCAGATGTAGTAGCTCCGCTTCCATTGTCCTCCGAAGTTGTTACGCCACCAATGTATGTTTTGTCCAAATCTCTTGGTGCAGAACCTCCAGCTGTCTTCGAAGGAGCTCCAAGAACTTGCGTTGCATCATCCTTGCCAGCTTGCCCGACTCCTTGACCAAATATTTGTGTTTTATCAAAATCTCCTTTTCTTCCTCCCATACCACCTACTTGGGTTTTGTCTGAGTCTGAACCGGGTGTATTTCCCCCTCCCGCAGGGCAGTGTGGGCACTCATTTAATGCTTCTTTAAAAAAATGCCCATTTGAGCACCGTTTGAATCCTTCCATGGTAATATTTTTTCTATTTATAGTTTAATACTGGTTTGGTTGTAAAAGTTAGGTAAAACAAAGTAGTAAAAAAAATTGTTTTATAATTTTTTCTATCAATAATTCATGGCGGTTCTGTCGCATTAACTGAAAAATTACACTTTTAAGACTAATTACCGAAAAACCATAATCCTTTGAATAAATGCGAGTTAACTTTTAGAGTATTCAAGGAATTTGATGAAAAATGGTCGAAAAATAATTAATGCGACATAACCTTAATGCAGCTCAATATGAAAAATTCAAGGCCATACTAACTCAAGAAAAGAATGAAAAACTCAAGTTTACCGAAAAAGTAGGATTTGATTTATCGAACCTTGAAAAAGCACTAGAGATTGTACTCAATAAAGCTCCGAAACTCTCGTCAATGTGGGAAAATGGAAATTTAGCTGAAAAAAGAAAGATTCAAAAAATGGTGTTCCCTGACGGAATTGAATACGATCGTGAAAATGACGAATATCGAACTTTTAGAGTGAATTCATTTTTCTCCTACATCCCAGTAATATCAAAAGAATTAGGGTATAAAAAAACCGGAAAATTTCGTGTGAAAACGAAAAATTCCGGTTCAGTACCCGGAGCCGGAATCGAACCGGCACGCCCGAAGGCACAGGATTTTGAATCCAGCGCGTCTACCAATTCCGCCACCCGGGCAGGTGAGACGAAGGGGACACCTTCGCTTTGGAGGAGACAAAGGTATTCATTTTATTTTAAAGAAAAAGGATAGATGAAATAAAAAAATCCAGCTTAAAAAAATCCAGCTGGGGTTCTCAGTAAACAATAAAATAGCAAAGAATAATAGCCCAGTATACAATTTTGAAAGTACTTTAGCCAACTATATTGGCACCCCTAAATTGGCTCTGACACTTTCCAAGCTCAGCCATTTAGATAGTGGATTTCCTTTAATCATACTTGCTAATCGAAAAACTACTTTCTCAATAATTTCTGCAATTAACCATCCACTGACTAAAATCAATAATCACTACCGTTTATACAATATATTGGAAACGAAGAAAATCTCGTCTTATATTTATAACGTATAGTAGTTTCTAGATACAAATTTCACAACACATTAAATCTCAATTCTAGTCAAATTGGGATTTTTTTATTTTTGAAATAAATCGACTAAGGCTCCTTTTAAATTAGGGAATTCAAATTGAAAACCGCTTTCTTCTAATTTATTAGAACTGGTGTATGCACCATCTATTACGATAGTTGCTCGTTCACCCATAAAAAGTTTCATAACAAAGCGAGGTACACTCGGAGCCCACATTCTTTTTCCGTGGCCCTTCATCAATTCCCTCATGAATGTGCGGTTAGAAATTGATTCTCCAGTCAAATTATAGGCGCCCTTGAGTTGGTGTTTTATCCCGTGAATAAACGCGTTCGAAACATCGTCTAGGTGCACCCAATTGTTGCTTTGAGTGCCTTTCCCTATTGGCGATGCCATTCCCAATTTGGCCAAAGGCAACAATTTTGAAAGCGCTCCGCCTTCCGATGTTAAAACCATCGAGATTCTTAATTTGTAAACAGGAACTTTCGCTGTAAACAAATCGGCCGATTCTTCCCATTTCTTGACCAATAGAGAAAGATAGTCATCGCCAAAGGCCTCCGATTCTTTAAAGACTTTTTTACCCTGATTCAAGGGATATGCATTGACTCCAGAAGCCGTTAGATACTGTTTCAAAGAATTCTGATTTCTAAATATTTCAAATAAAAATTTAGTCGTATCAACACGAGAACTGAGCAGAGCTTCTTTTCTTGCAGCCGACCAGCGTTTATCACCTACGTTCTCTCCACAGAGGTTTATAACATATTCTGTTTTGTCGATTTTGGAATTATCTATTGTTCCATTTTGAACATCCCACTTTATATGATTCGGTTTTTTTGGCGAACGAGATAAAATAAACACCTCATGCTGTTCGGCCAACAAGGCTTTTTCAAGCGCTTGTCCCAATAACCCTGTTCCTCCTGCAATAACGATTTTTGCCATATTAGATGAACAATATATTTACATTAAAGTTCGAAGAAAAATCGACCGTTGACCCATTCGGAATCCAACATTGCGTTATTCTTGGCGTAGAAATCCAAGGCCAATTGATTCCATTCTAGCACTTGCCAATCCATTCGTGCCACTTTTCTCTCTTTTGCGATGCGCAGAACATCATCGAACAACAATTGGCCTATTCCTCTCTTTCTTTGATCCTCACTCACGTAGAAGTCCTCGAGATACAAACTGCGCCCTTTCCAAGTTGAATAAGATGTATAGTATAAGGCAAAGCCATGAACTGTCCCTTTTTCTGCCGCAACTATGGCTTCACAAATTGGATCTACAAATAAATCATGATGTAAAATTTCAACGGTATTGGTCACTTGTTCCGGCGCCTTTTCATACAAGGCCAGTTCCTTGATTAAATCAAATATTCTAGAAACATCGTTTGGCTCTGCAGGTCTAACTACCATTATTGAATTCCTCCTAAATTGAAGCGAAGACGCAAACCTGTGCTTAAATTTCCGGTTGGATAAGAACTGGCAATCTTCGGTGTGTTGATTACATGATCGTAATAGAATTGGATTGTTAAGTTCTTGTTCAAGTTATAATCTGCAGACGTCTTGATAGACATTACCCGCTGTCCAGCCGTTGCTTGATTGGTATTCTCAACAATTTTACGAATTACAGTTAAGTTATCGCGCAAAGAGAAATCGAAACGAATATTTACATCACTTGCTTTCACCTTCTTAATCGGTAATTTCACTTGAGTGAATTTGTATCCAGAACCGATTACGTATTCTTTACCGCTCACCTCTGTCAATTGATTATTGTTCAAAGAAAGTGTCAAACTTCTATCGCGTTTAATTTCAAATTTGGTCAATAAGCCTTGATCTTTCCCTTTGCTTTTGATAATCCAGGTGGCATCAATACCAAACAATGGATTGAATCGCTCCGACATCGTAACATTCTGGATTTGATTCTGAGCAATGAAATTATCGTTCAAATCTCGAGCAGTAGGATTGTTATTCGCATCAAACTTGGCGTTCAAGTTGGTTTGAATACCAGAAATACTTGTCGTTGAAGAGTATCCATTTCGAATAACGAAATTTCGAACAAACTTCTTCATGAAAGGAAACTTGGTCAAACCGTTGTAATTTATAGTCCAATTTGGGAGTGGAATATTTTTCAAAGGATTTACACTCTGCTCATTCACATCCTTGTTGGCGTAAGTAGCTAAAAACGCACCCATTACAACTTCTTGTTGCGAATTTCCATATCCATCATAGTATCCGTTTGCCAGCAAAGTTGAGTTTGAATTCTTTGACCCCAGGATCTCCGAAACGGCTTTCATATTATCCCTCATCTGATTAAATACTGACGACGCATATGTACTTTTGTCAAATCTCGTGAAAGCCGTACCAATAGTCATATTTGTATAGGTAAGAGTAGACATATCCACACGACTTTGAGATTCATGACGCGATAAACTATCATTCCAACGGTAGAAATCACTTGAACTTGTATTGTACGTTCTATTCAATGATAATTCTATGGTGAAGTCTTTGAACGGTTCCAAACTTGCTCGAGCAGAGAAATTTGTATTGTGCGTAACGATGTGCTGTTGATTCAGATTTTCATTTCTGACCAACCAATTACTATTTGCGCTGGAGGTGGCAATGTCGTAACCCGTTTCTCGACCGAACAAATTATACCCTTGCTGTCCAAACACGAATCCGGCTAAGGTGCCATTGGCGTTGCTGCCCATTCCTAAAACACTCGATTCTTGGTTATAGCCTGGCAACAATGTTCCATCATTCTGCACATACGAGGCAGAAGCATTTCGCAAGGCCATTACCATACGCAAACCAAAACCAAGAACTGAATTTACTTTTTTGTTTTTGTTTTTAATTTGGCGTGCTTTTCTTTCTGCTCTTCGCACTTCCCGTTTGTATTTTCTATACTCCCGCTTCGTCATTCCTGCCGTATCCATTTCTGGAATTGCAATAACAGGTTCTTTCGGTGTGGCACTGGCTCTTTTACCGCCTGTAGCACGCGAACGACCAGTTGATGTCCCGTTTACCCTTTTTAAGAAGGCACTTTTGTTGTACAAGCTAGTCATGTTGATCTGACCTGTTGCATTGAAGTTTCGGTTATTTTGAATAATGTTTCCATATTCAGATTGACCTAATGGACCTCTTTGCCAGTTGTACGATCCGCCATATTTAGCATTTCCAGAGATGTAATCCAATCCTGGTATTTTATCAAAAGGGAAATTATACGACAATTCATAATTGTGTGCGTAGTTGGTCGACGTTCCGAAGGTTTGCATTTGCGTCCAAACAGATTGTTTGAACTCATCGAAACCTTCTCCATCTTTTCTATCTACTCGGCCATTTGCTTCATCAAATAGAGCTTGGTTATTTGCATCGAATCTCAATTTCAAGTTCTCCGTGATGTCGTAACCCATATTATACGTCCTGTTCCACAAGAATTGTTTCACATAAACAGGCGTAAATTCGAATTCGGAGCCAAGGTTGTTTTTAACTTGTCTCTCGTTATAATTTCGGGTTACATTATTCGTAAAGGCTAAGTTCTTTGGGGTTAAATAGAAATTAGTTTCTCTAATAATTTTCCACCAATTCGACTTTTGCATGAACTTCACCTTTTTGAAAGGTTCGATTGGTTTTGCTTTGAAAGAATACGCATAATTCAAAGCCCCCGTCCATATTTTCGTTCTGTCATATTTGATATTGAAATCGCGTTTCAGAATCTCAGAATACGAATAGCTCGCTGACCAATTCGAAATACTGAAAGGGTTCGCTTTTCCTCCAGGCTTTAATTCTTTCCGAACATTCGTGAAATTATACGATTTTCTTTCTGTAAAATCTTGTCCATTCTGAGCTTTGTCTTTTCTTTCGTCTGTCCCGTAATCACTTAGCTTAATGTCTGGATTATAAGGGTCGTACTCTGGATTAATAATTCCCAATGAATAACCATAGAAGAACGGTAAAGACACTCTTGATTTTTTACCGAAGAATTGTCCCAATTGAATGTTTGTGTTTAAATCGAAACCAATTTTCTGATTTCTTTGACGCTCTTGCACTCTGCTTTCAACACTTCCCCAATTGATTCCACTATAGTTCCCAGACATGGCCACATTGGCAAAATCGGCCAATTGAACTTGCATTTGTGCTGTTGCTGCAGAACCTCCTTCACTTACGAAGTCTGTCAAGCGCATTTCGTTTACCCAAATAATTGCACATTTTGATTGTCCATCATCTGGTGTCCAAGCTTGATTCGTTTTTTGATCTGGATTCCGAATCCCAATCATCATCGTGCGAATACCTTGAAGATTCGGGCTTCCTTTTACTTTTAATCTTCGTTCTGGATTTTCAGGATCCACGACCTCATATTCTACCGTATTCGAAATACTTACATTTCCATCTGTAATGGCTTTATTCCTGGATTTTTTTACGTCGAGTAAATTATCAAAAATAATTTCAATGTTGTTTTCTTCCGGCCATACTTTGGTGTCAACCGTTTCACCCCAATCGGTTAATTTCAGCGGCATTTCGTACTCATAATAATTATCTACGAAATCGGTTCCTAAACGAACGAAAACGGTCAGGTCCTTATCTTTAAGCGGAATTGTTTTATTCACTTCTTCCGCGTGAACAAATAATTTCATTTTCTTGTAGGTACGCACATCAAATTGAACATTACGATATGCCGCTCTAGCATCGCCATCTTTTAAGTTGCAAACATCCAATAATAAGGACTGCTCATTCAATTGACGTTGATTGGTTTGAGAAGGATCAACCTCACGAATAATTCCCGGTGGAATAACATAATTAACGGGCTCTCTATCTGAATTTTCTTCAATATTCACAGCGCCAACATTGAAGGTCGTTAAGTTGGCATCCGTTTGTTGGGTTTCACCTGGCTTGGTCAAATCCAATAAGTATCTTCTCCACTCACCACGCACCAATTCTAAACGGGCGAAACGAAGCACTACCTCTTCATCAAAATCTTTCAAGAACATTCGCATAAATCGAATAGATCTAAAATCTTGAATTCCGTTGACCCGTTTTTGGTATTCTGTTATCGGAATTCTAAACTGAATCCATCTTTCTTGTTTGTTCTCCGTACCAACAGATATAGTTTGAATATTGGTGATGAAGTTCTGACCTTCTACAAGATCGTTCTTCGTCAAATCCACTTTGTATTGGAAATAACTTTCCGTTTCACTTAAACTGTTGTCTTGGTTGATGTCTTCATTGTCTGGATTCTGGCTTCCAATAGTTGGGTAACCTTCATTATTCAATAAGGCCGATTGCTCAGGAGTTGGCGAATTGCCTTCCATGTTATTGAATTTCTTGTACCGTTGAAGAATGTTTAATTCTAAAGCGTCATAATCTTCATCACGATAATAGTTGTAATTGTCATTGGATGGATCGGCAAGAATGGCAGATTTAGCCTCTGCATTCAAAAATGGGTTTGTTTGCACCCAAGTCACATAATCCGCGTAAGCTGCTGCTTCTTCTTCGTTTTTCCATCCATCGATACCAACATCTTGATTGGCTCTAGATTCTGGGTTGTTATCGAAGGCATTCACAACAATTTGTTGGGTAGAAACTTTCGACCAAACAGTTGTATCCAAATCATCTGTAACTGAAGCTCCAGTCGGTGGTAATCCATTTTCAAAGCTCTTACGCGAATCATTCAAAGCATCTTCTGAAATGTTTCCTAAATTGAAATATAAAGTTCCTCCCGAATGTGATGTGGTTGGGTCGACGTTTTCTGCATCTTCATTAAAAGGATCCAACATCCAAAACTGAATAAATTCAACATTGGCTTGCTCAAAATCATTGGTCGTTAATGCTCGCGAAATCCCCGCCCAACGATTTGAAGGATTATTAAATGCACCATCTGGATTTACAGTTGCCGTTGTATCATAATTGTACATCGCCCGTTCCTTCGGGTAATACGCTAAATCTAAAATAGATGCATTGGTAATTTGACCCAAGCCCAATTGTAAATTCGGCCAAATTTCTGTTTGTTGCACCAAACGCATTCGACTATCCGATAATGATTCGGGATTATCTTTTAAGTGCTGCGGCGTTAAACTATTGGCTTGATAAAATAATGGATCGATGTAATACCAAGCCAATTTTGAGCGGTTAAATCCTGAACGTAAATCTTTGAAATCTGCCTCAGGAAATAAGTCGGTTTGACCTTGTGGAACACTTGCATATCGCCAAGCTGTTGGGGAACGCAAATCAATTGTTGACTGTGAGCCTTCAAAATCGTCAATGTAACTCGTTCCTTCTTTGTTGATTGCTTTTGGTTGCCCTGGAATCAAATGGGCGAATTCTCCTGTGAAGGATAAGGTAGATTTTTCTCGAGTAGAAATAACGGGTAAGAAATCGACTAATTTGGTCAAGAAAGGTAATTCAGTTTTAAATTGAATATCAGCACCGATGATATTGTTCTTAAACGGTTCACTTCCGAAATCTACTTTTTGCGTGATGGGTCTTTCCAACATGCGCATCCAAGTAGCTCCGATATTCAAATTCTTGCTAAATCGATAGTTGTACCTCGAGCCAACCAAGGACCTCGCTTGAAAACCAAAGACCGAATTACTTTCAATGGAAATTTTAATTGGTGTACCTGATTCAAGGATTCCAGAGTTCAAAATTTTCACTCGACCTAAATTATAATCGACCGTATAATCCACCCCTTCTACCAATTGTATTCCGCCAGCAGTTACGCTCACCGCCCCTTCCGGAACATTTAAGGCATTCAATGGAATATCTGAACTAATCGAAGATTGGAATTCCCCTTCTAACGAAAATCTATTTTTACTTGGTATTTGTTGAGCGGCCGTTTTGGTTGAATCATATAATTCGTTAAATGCAATGCGATCAATAAATACATCGGGCATATTTTCAGCTTGCAATTTCCCTTTTAAAGTTTTACCAAAAGGTTCAATTGTTGTGAAGTAAACCCGTCCATTTCTGGTGTTGATTGTTCCGCCATTTTCCGCCCTATTCCCATTATAGGTAATTGGAATAAAATCAAAAACACCATCGCTGAAGGGTTGCTGATTCAGATTGATGCGGTCCATTTCTAGTGTGGTAACCAAAGGTTGTTTTTCCAAATCACCGAAAGGGAAAAAGGGAACATTCAAGGAGGTTTCTGGGTTATTGTACAACAAATTCAAACGGAAACCATTTTGGTCTACTTGATACGCGCCAATGGCATAAACGTTTTTCATCATCAAGTCCCATACTTTGTTTTTGGGACTCGTAATTGTTGGTTTCAATAACTTAACAAGTAATGCAGCTTGGCCTACGATACCATCCGTAGACAACTCTCCGACTTGATATGTGTTGCCTCGGTATGTGTACTCATAGGCAACGCCTAAAACTTCATCGTTGTTCAAAGGAATGTTCAATGAAATGTATCCCAATTGAGCATTGTAGGTAAATTCTTGTTGGGTCAATTTTCGAGCATTTTCCACCTTTTCATAATGAACAGCTTGATTAAACGGTCCCGGTGAAGCGACAGTGTTACTCAAAACAGTAACGGCATTATTAAACCCCCGAATCAACGGTTGAGCAGAGGCCCAAGCATAAAGTCCGTTTGCCCCATTTTGAGGTAAATCCGTTCCTGCTAATGCCCCTGGATTTCCTTCTAAATTTTCTTGTTTTGCCTCCCCCATATCGGAAAAGGCCAGGATGTTTCTTGTGTTTTCAGTGTTGTTCGTCCGGTTGGTTAACCAAACTTCTATTCTCGTAATATTGATGGTCGAAGAAACTATAGGTGCTGTTGACATCGCCTCATCGTAATGGTCACGGTGATACATGTTTAGGAAATAGTGACGATTCACCTCATAATTATCCGCAGACAATTGGAAGGGTTGAATTTGCGCCTTTCCTTCAATGTTGATTTCTTGTCTTTTCCCTTTGGATGAAGCAGCGATTAAATCGACTGTTGCTCTACCAAACTTCAATTGTGTATGTGCTCCAAATAAAGTTTGAGACCCTTGAATTAAGGTCGTCGGAAGCGGCAAAGACACATTCCCGAGTGAAATTTTCTGAACGATTTGGTCCTCGTTTCCTGTATATTCTAGTTTGGAAACATTATCGAAATCAAAGGCTGCAGCTGTGTTGTAACTCGTTCCAATTTTAAACTTCGTTCCGATTTGTCCAACCAAATTTAATTGTATCTGCTGCTGGAAATCAAATCGAGTAATTCTTCTTTGCTTAACAGGAAGAATGGGATTATCGTATCGCGAAGAGTTCACTCCGAATGACAATTCAACCGATCCTTGGGGACGAATTGTGATTTGGTCTGACCCGAAGAAATTCTCAAATGCTTTGCTGTTGATTTTTATTGGATACTCCAGAGGTTGTCCCTCTTTGGTCTGTTCATCGATTTTCTCCTTCCAGTTTTCCGACATGGCCTTGCGCCTCTCATATTCCAGGTATTCTTCCAAAGTCATCATGGAAGGATTTCGATAATCTAAATTATTTCCAATCTTTTCACGGAAAACATATTGCCCAGTAATCGGGTCGTACACAATCGTCTTTTCTATAGAGCTTGGATCACCCAAATCAAAACTTTGTGGTTGATTGGTTGTTGGATCTAAAGGATTGGTGATGGGATATATCAAGTTTGTGTCTTGCGAGAACACAAAACCGCTTAAAAGAAAAGCGACTAATGAGAGAGCGTTTTTAGAACTCAATAAAAATTTGATACCCATTTGTAATTTAGACTTTATAGTATTTTCAGGGCTCCTTTGATTAATTGCTCTACGGAAGCGTCGGATTCGTTAACTTTATCCAAAGCTTTATCCGCTGATTTTTTGTCAAAACCGAGAGAAACCAACGCACTTAACGCCTCAAAACGAGCAGTATTGTCTGATCCAGAATTATTTTCAGTCGAAAATGCCATTTTTAACATTTTGTCCTTCAAATCAATTATTACTCGCTGTGCTGTTTTAGCTCCTATACCCTTGATACTCTGAATAGTACGTACATCTTCACCTTGTATAGCTTGAGCTATTTCACCTGTTTGTAGAGAAGACAACATTATCATGGCCGTATTCGGGCCAATACCTGAAACGCTTATCAAATGATTGAACATTTCTCTTTCATCGGTAGTCATGAAACCGTATAACAACTGCGCATCTTCGCGAACAATCATCTTGGTGAAGATTCGGATATTCTCATCACTTGAAATCAATGAATACGAATTCAAACTAATTTTCACCTCATAACCAACACCACCACAATCAATAATTAATGCGGTTGGTGATTTCTCAATCAAACGTCCATTCAGTTGTGCTATCATGCTTTATTTGTTTTGGGCATCGACTACTGCGACTTTTACCATGTTGATTATTTCTCGCACAGAAGCTCCAAGCTGGAGAACGTGCGCTGATTTATTCAAACCGACTAATACGGGTCCAATTGCATCACCTTCCGTTATTTCTTGCAACAATTTATAGGATATATTTCCTGCCGCAAGATTGGGGAAAATCAAGGTGTTTACTTCTTTGTTGGTCAATAAAGAGAAAGGAAATTTTTCTTGCAGCAGATCATTATTTAAGGCAAAATTGGCTTGTATCTCTCCATCAACTACTAAACTCGGGTGTTTTTCATGAAGGATATTTGTCGCTTTCGACATTTTCTTCGAATCCTTACCAGGCGATGAACCAAAATTTGAATAACTAAGCAGTGCAATCCTCGGCGTGACTTTGAACTTACGCACCATTTTAGCTACGTTGTTTGTCAACTCCGCAATTTGCTCAGCCGTTGGGTCAACATTGATGGTTGTATCCGCCAAAAACAAAGGTCCTTTTTTCGTAATCAAGATGTACATTCCAGCGATGGTAGTCACATCCTTTTGAAGACCAATAGTTTGAATAAATGGTTTTACAACTTCTCTGTAGTTTCTTGTCAATCCAGATATTACAGCATCCGCATCACCTTGTTCTACCATCATAGCGCCAAAGTGATTTCGTTCGCGCATTAATTGGATAGCCTCGTATTCCGTGACGCCCTTCCTCTTGCGTGCGTTGAAAAAGGCTTTTCCGAATTGATTTCTTTTCTCCTCTTCCTCTTCCGATTTAGGATCTACGATTTCTACCTCACCAAATTCAAGAGAATACTCTTGAATTAACTTCTCTATTAACGACCGCTTCCCAAGGAGTACTGGTATACAAATTCCTTCTTCTTGCGCGGTTTGAGCCGCTTTCAGTGTTTTAATATTGTCTGCTTCTGCAAAAACAACTCGCTTTGGATTGCTTTGTGCTTTTTCGGAGATATTTCGAAGTATTTTATTGTCGAGACCTAACCTTTTCTTTAGATTACTCTCGTATTCATCCCAATCTTTAATAGGTTGTTTGGCCACTCCGGAATCCATCGCGGCTTTGGCAACAGCGGGAGCAACATAATAAATCAACCTTGGGTCCAGCGGCTTTGGAATAATTTGATCTCTTCCGAAAAGAATATTCTTCTCGCCGTAGGCTTCAATTACCTCTTCTGGGATAGTCTCTTTTGCCAATGCTGCTAGTGCTTTTACAGCTGCCAACTTCATTGCTTCATTGATAGTGGTGGCTCTAACATCCAATGCTCCGCGAAAAATATATGGAAAACCCAAAACATTGTTTACTTGGTTAGGATGGTCGGATCGTCCCGTCGCCATGATGATATCTTTTCTAGTCGACATAGCATCTTTGTACGAAATCTCTGGTTCTGGATTCGCTAAAGCAAAAACAATAGGATCTTTCGCCATGGCTTTCACCATTTCTTTGGATACGATACCCCCTTTAGAAAGACCTACAAATACATCG
>Ga0209137_1003028_pt1 | contig 14322 bp, 7 predicted proteins | sample SaaInl5LU_22_DNA_FD_184642 | JGI IMG/M metagenome (GOLD analysis project Ga0209137, IMG submission 184642) | Marine microbial communities from expanding oxygen minimum zones in the Saanich Inlet - ESP_105LU_22_DNA (SPAdes) (version 2) | ecosystem: Environmental > Aquatic > Marine > Intertidal... | reverse complement strand
GTACCAGCGTAATTTGAAGTTAATGTAGTTTCTTCGCCAGGGCAAATCGTTCCATCTCCTGTTAGCGTGACTAAAGGTTTTATTGTTACGGTGATTATATCACTATTAGTCGGACCTGATGTACCCGAGATATAGAAATATCTGATTCGTCTATAGCTCTCATCACTCAAGGTTGTGGGCGCGGAAACACTAATATCCTCAGTTTGTGCATCGGAACCGCTGTAATTCGACCAGGTACCTGAACTTCCGAGAATCTGCCATTGATAGGCTGAATCAGTGCTACTGGTGTAAGTTTCAATATTTATAGTACCAGAAGTAGCACAAACTTCTTCAGTGGAAGTAGTTTGTATAGAAGATAAATCTACGTTCTGTGGTGTCGTCGTTTGGCCAAAAACACTCAAAGCACTAAATGATAGTGCTGCTAATAAAACTCTGGTACGAAAAACCATATCAATAATGGATTATAATTTCAACTCTTCTATTCGCCATACGTGCTCCGGGCACTAAAGCACCGGTAGAATCTTTAGGTTCGATAAGAGGTCTCATATCTGAGAAGCCTATAGCACGGCTTTGGTCTTTAGGAATTCCTTGTTCGACCATTTTGCGTAAAACATTTGCTGCCCTTGATGCGCTCAACTCCCAGTTCGAAGGGAATCTGTAGCTACGAATAGGCACATCATCGGTATGCCCCTCGACATCACACGTGAGGTGGTATCGCTCGACGATGTCTAGCAGCGTCTCTGTAACATCTTTTACCGTTTGGCCACCGCTTTTGGACAAGGTCGCATCCCCTGATTTGAAAAGATCTTTCGACGCAAGACGAATATTGATCCCTCTTTTCAACAAATCAACCTCTACATCTGGGTTGTCATCTTCAGGGTAATCATATATACTATCCAATTGCTCTGCGAGCATAGCAATTGGAGTATTGGTTTCAGTGTTGAGTACATCACTCTCAAAACCATTTTTCAGGTCTTCGAATAACGCAACATTAACGTCCGAAACTGAGAAAAACAAAACGAAGAAACACATTAAAAGTGTAATCATATCTCCGTAGGTTGCGAGCCAAGCGTCACCGCCGCCTTCGTCTTCTTGGAAGTATATTTTTTTACGTGCCATATACTTACTCGCCTGAGCCTTTTCCGATGATAGAGTATAATTGATCTTTAATCATCAATTCCGACTTACCCTCTTTAATCAAAATAATCCCCTCAATGGATACAGCTTCTCGGGTTTGAACGATTCCCATGTTGTGTTTAATTTTCTTAGCCATTGGAGAGAAAACCAGATTAGCAAACGCAACACCATAAAGGGTAGTCAAGAGCGCCAAAGACAAACCAGGACCTACCGCTGATGGGTCATCGAGGTTACCAAGCATAACAATCAAACCGAGAATTGTACCTACCATACCAAATGCAGGAGAGGTGGCGCTCATCATCTGTAGTACATCTGCTTTTTGATGTTCCATAGTGAGACGCTTATCTAAATACATGTCTGCCATATCACGCATTTCACGAGTCGCATAGTTAGTACTAACTAAATCAAACATGTAAAGCGTTGTAGGATCGGATGTTTTGGATTTGACTCGCTCAATAAAGCCGTTCTTGTCCGCAGCATAGTCACTGCGGTATTGAAGAATAGTTTCGATCTGTTTTTCAACCATATCACCTTTGTCATTGTAGTGCGAAAACACATGACGAAGAGAAGAAACCGCATTAAGTACTGTTGCAGTTGGATACATAATAAATAGACCTGTCATAACCCCTCCTAAAACGACAAATAAACTTGCAAAATCAAGAAACGGGATCTTTAAAAATTCAGGGAGATTCGCGCTAAACGCTACCGCCCCAACGGTGTCGAGAGAACCTAGGAGTAAAACGGATAAAGACAAGGTGTACGCTAAAAGCGTGAAGATTGAAAATTTCATGGTTTCTGTTTAATTAAGGTAATTCCAATAATAGTCTGCTGTGGCTGAGTCTCCAGCCAAAAAATATATAGAGCCTTTAAGGTCATAAAACTGTTGAAGAGGCATAAGCTCAATAGCAGCATCAATTTCCACATTAGCATTATTCAACTCGTCCTCAATAATAGATTTTTGAGCGGAGATGTAGTAATCAAAACACTTACTTACTTGCTCGATCGAATAACCAGATGAAGTGCTTTTTTCTTCGCTTTTTTCTCGCACTCCCGCACTCTCCCTGCGCATAATCACATCGATATAAGGATCGTCAGCGTCATATATAAACCTGCCCTGCGAAACACCATTGTTATAATCAATTTGGATTGGTTTATTTAAACCGTCATGATAAAAACTACGCGTGGCAGGACTTCTTTGAGCATCAGCAAATGAGTCTGCCGACGGTTCTATGTATTCTAAGGGAACACACGACTGAAAGAAAATCAGCGTCGTTATTATATATTTATAGAAGCCCCGTAACATAGCATATAGGATTGATTATTAATAATATCGGTATAAATAGCGTTTTTGACAATTGGGTCCGTAAAACGAATTTGAATAAAGCCACCAAGAGACCTGGAAAAATTGATAGTAACTCGAGTATCAGATGAAAAATAACTGTCTAATAGCGTAGGCTTGGAAATACAAGCATTTGATGTTAAAGAAAGAATTGGTCGAGGATCTGGACCATTGGAAAGAAGAGACAATTCAAGAGACAATCCTAAACGCAATGCACCTATCTCAAACTTATTAATTTGATAAAGCGAATCATTAAAAACCCCTTGTAAGAAGGTAGATTCATACGCCCCAACAATTCCAAATTTTAATTCTTCGTGGCCCCTTAAAACGTCTTGGTAAACTCCAAGCTCTATCATTTGATAGTTTATTGGAGTCTCAAATGGACCAACCAAACCATTTGACAGCTGGGGGTAATTTCGATATAGTAGAGCACTAGGAGAAACACCGAATCCCCCAGAAATCTGCATGTGTGTATCTCTATTTATTTTAATTTTGTTTGCGCTGTATACAGTACTCGAACTTTTAATCTGTAGTGTTCTCGAGTCGACTAAATCCATGTTAAGCACCAGTACATCAGACTCATTTTTATGTATCCTGCTCACAAGAATCAAGTCAACAGCATAGCCATTTAAGGTATCTACAAAAGAACGCATAGACTTGTAGTCATCAAATAATGAGCTACTGTGTATTACACGTAATGCCGTATCGCTAGATTCTATTCGTTTATACGTTCGCTCTTCCAAAAACGGCTGATAAACAGGGACATACTTAGATTGAGCCAACGATTGTACCAGGCCTGCACCTATTCTATCTCTAATGTAGGGAGCTACACCAGCGCTGAACCGAGGAGTCATCACAAAAACACGAGATCCAACGACTATTTCATTCGAGAGCTTAATCTCTGCTTCTCGAAGAATTTTCTCGATGGACTGGTCAACCTTTGAACTCACAGACTGGGCCTGCCCAGTAAAACTCAAAAGAAGAGAAAGAACTATGTATACTTTCTTAAACAAACTTTCTAATATTCGTGAGAATCACTTTACGGGCTTCAGCTCTTTCTTTATTAGAAACCGTATTACCCGATTCCAATTCACTTTTAATCATTTCACGTTCTCTTGGAGGACGAACTTTTAAAACCGATTCAATTATTTCTTCTGAAGATCCAAAGAGTGCATTTAAGAGCTCCGTAGTATCAATATCCATAAGCGCGTTTTGAAGAACTTCTTCCTCTACTTTTGGTATATTGAAGAAGCCAACGAATTTCTGCTCCACGATTTGCCCTTTATCAAGGTCATTCTGAAGCATAGTTTCCAGAATCTCTCGCTGTTTATTCTCTTCAAGTTCATCTAAGGTGTTAATGATTGCACCTATACCATCAATATCGATATTGTATAAGCCTGCCATTTCTTTAGCCTTTTTAGCATAGCGTTGGCCAATTTCTCTAATTACCGAAAGAGGTAGCCTAGACATATCCGTCAATTTTAAAAGTAATTCGCTTTTATCAATTGGATCGAGTAATTCCATGACTTTAAGCTTTCGTTCACCAGGTAACTGAGCAAATAAAACACTCGACATTTCCGGCTTATCTCCTTCAATGAGCTTAAATATTTGCATATCATTCAACTGTGAAACGAAACCAAAAACTTTATGGTCAGGAGACCGCTCTACGTTGTTTTTCTCGTTAGCAATGGCCTTGACCGTGTTATTAAAAGTAAGTAGAAATTTATCCTGAGTATCAGGGTCTATCTTATCCTCTATATCCTCATCCACCCTATTCAAAAGAGTCAAGTAACTACTATATGCCATGTGTGGTTTCAGTTGACCCACTAAATCTGGATACGGCTTTGCTAAAAACGAAAACACGGTAAGCGCATCTTCTTGACCGCTTTCGATAATATTTTCCATAAACGACGCAACACTATCTGCTGATTCAACGAGCAACTTTTTGAACTCATTCTTCTTTAATGACACTGGCGCTTTATCCATTGCCGATAAAGACATTTTTTTAAATGTTGAATTGTCGATAACTAATTCTTCTTCCGGTTCAACCTCTTTCTTGCGTTTAGAAAGGATCACAACCAAAAACACTAAAAGAAGGACAACACCACCAACGATAGCCCAAAACCACCATGCCGTAAATATTTCATTTTGCTCTCCTTCTTGGAGCGGCATTGTGTTAGGGTTGACTACCGCGACCTCTCTGGCCGAATTTCTTCTTTTCTGACGAGCTTCTGAGTAAGGGAAAGACCAAATCTGAACAGATACATCATCATTTATTAAGTCCAGATCTAATGTATTGTACATCAGGCGTTCGAAATATTTCACATCGCCCAGAATTCCGGTAGTGTCAATCTCAAGTCGAACAAGAGTACGTTGATTTTTTAAAGTTGCCTTTCCATCCTCATACTCAACTTTCTCATTTAGAACCCCTGGAAGCTCTAAAGCGTTTGAAGAATACGCTGACACTTCATAGGTCAATTCTTTTGAGACAGACACGTTGTATTGATCTTGCGGAACGATTTGACCTAAAGCTCTAATCAGAGCGGCCTTCTCTCTAGGGGCCTTTTCAACTACTATCTTTTCCGTAACCGAAATGTCTTGAAGGGGACGCTTTTTAACAGGCGATGACTTCTTTGAGTCAGGCTGAGAAAGTGGAGCACTTTTTCCACTCAGCAAGTCTAAAATCGGCGGTTTCTTAGTTTGGTTCGTTATTGTATCTAAATCTTGACCCTGAACTAGCAGGCAGGAAAAAAGAAACAAAAACACCAATTGTATTAATCTTTTCATCTTGATAAACTCGCTTTATGTATTACGTTTATGGTATTTGAATAGTGCTCGGCTTCCATATGAAGCTCATTATTACCTAAGGTAATGGTTCCTTTAAAAGGTTCGATATTAATCTTAAGAACGTTTCTGTCTATCTGGACATCTCTTGCCCAGTATCCGTTAGAATTATAAACATCATATCGAGCGTCACCGAGAGATACGACATCTAGACGTAAATCATAGACGACAGTATCTAGCTCAAAATACAACAAATCCTCAGTCATTACCGTATCGTGCCCGTAGTATCGACCGGCATACTGATCCGGTATCTCGACTGTCTCGCATGAAAAAAGTAAACCCAGAAACAAAATGGACAGGACTATTCGCATGGAAACTCAAGCTTTAAAATTGGATCAACCTCAAGCTCACCATCTAAAACTCGAAGGATTTCACTTTCGCTATGTACAAATGGGAAGCCATATTCATCTAGCTGCGGCATTTCAAAAGATATATTAACCAACCACTTTTTTGACGACAATCTCTTTGAACGAACTAAAAGAGACTTTGATGAAGACGGACACAAGAACGACACCAATTCAATGATCTGGTTATTTACTTGCTCGGTAGTTAAGTCCTCAATAATTAATTCTTCTGTACCGAATGAAGTCTCACTAAGTCGCTCCTCGAGCAGTTCGATATATTTTTCCTCAGTAGAATTTCCGCAAGAAAGGGTTACGAGGCTGACAAGAAACAGCACCAAAAGAAAATTTGGTTTTACGAGTGCGAGCATGATTCGGTTGGTTTAATGCAAGTATAAACAATTAACACCAAATATAAAGGCATTTGAATTGCAGAGTTAGACTGTGCGATTGACCCTTAATAATGACACCTTACACTAGCTGAAATTGCTCAAAAAGAATCAATATATATATATTGAGTCTCTCAGAGTTAGAATATTCGCCGTCAAACACGAGTTTTAAACTAGATGATTAACGACTAAAGGGAAGTACTATCTGCAAAATATTACTACTATCGAGAAATAATCTAAAGGAAACCAGGGCTTTAAACTTTATCGAGACGAACCCGAACGCACAAGGAATTACAGTAGTTACAGGTGTAAAAAAGCCCCAACCTAAAGGCTGAGGCTTTTACTTTTCGAAACTTAATAACATTAATTGATCCGTTCGAATCTTTTAACGACAATTCTGCCATCATTTGTAATAGTATGAAGGAAATAAATACCCGCTGGTAATTCACTAAAGTCAAAAGAGACGGCACCTCCTCGTTCAATAGTTCTCTTAGCCAACGCACGTCCCGTCATATCCAATACTTTAAGCTTAACGTTTTCTTCTTGCTCCCAAGCTCCTGTCATGTTCACATTTAGACTTCCTCGAGAAGGATTTGGATATATTTCAAGATCGTTTTCAAGCACTACGTTTACCCATTCGTCTGTTCCTATAGGTAAACCACTATCAGTCCCCCAGTCTAGACGATTCGACACCGAATTTACATAACTCGAGTTTTTACCTGCCGTTGGACTACAAACACCGTCGACAAATTTTGCTCCAACCTCATATAGCAAAGCAGTAATTGTCGTAGTTACTGGGTAAATATCCGTGTACGTTTGGACATTAGAACTTACACTATCTACCAATACACGTTGAGTAGGGCTCAGCCAACGATAGATATAATAAGTTTGAACCGTCTTGCCTTCATATGCTGTCCATTGCAGTTGCACCTCGTTTGAAGCAACCCCAGGGCTTGCTTGAAGGTGAATAGTTGCGTGGTATTCAGAAGTATCTGAAATAAATCCACAACTATCAATCAACGCTAATCGATATCTATACGGCTGTACAGAAGGGTTCGAATTGGTATCTACAAACGCGCTCATGTCCGAATAAGGATTTAGACCAATTCCAACGTATTGAGTACTCGTATTTTCTTTTAATACTATATAAGTAGCGGTTCGCTTGGCTGGAGTTTTTTCCCAAACCAAAAGATTCTTACCTGTAGTATCTACAGTAACCACACAAAGCTCCTCTCCGTTAAACGGAGGATCCGGCTGGCTCACAACTACTGAATCCATTACCATACACCCATTTGCGTCTACAACCTGTAGTATATATGAATTACTATCCAAGTTGAAGAATTCTCCTGTGACATTTGTATCTCCATTAGCGGTAAACTGATAAGGCAATGTACCTCCTGTCGCACTAACTGACAGATAACCATCTAATGCACCTTTACAAGACAAATCTAAAACAGAATCAACAGTGAAGAATAGTTCGGTCGGTTGATCGATAGAGATTGTATCTGCCAAAGAACATCCGTTTGAATCCTGAGCAACAACATAGTATTCACTAGCAGGAGCTCCTGCTAAATCTTCGTTATTACTCGACCATGTTCCTGATGAATCTGTCCATGTGAAGCTATAGCCGCCTACACCGCCTGTAAAGTCGATGTCTGCAGATCCAGAATTAGACCCAAAACAATCTACGTCGATCGAGCCGACCACAGATAGACCCACAGCAGTAGGTTCTCCTACGAAAATCGAATCTGTAGTGACACAACTAAACGTATCCACAACTGTAACTGAGTAATAACCCGTCGGCAAACCGGTACTTTCAGCTGCTGTATCCCCATTGGACCATAAATAATTCCATGCTCCTAAACCGGTAGCAACAACACCTACTTCACCTGTTGAGTCAGAATTACACAAAACATCCTCAGAAGATAGAACTAGTGATGGAGCAGGTGTTTCAATCAACTCAACAACATCAGAAGTAGAGCGACAACCCAAGCTATCTGTAATCATCACATAGAATTTTTGCGAACCTAACGCAATACTATCTAGCATGATTTCATTCGTAGTGTCCACCTCAGCAAAACCTTCGTTATTGTAATTCGCATACCATTGATAAGCAGCATATGAGGAGTTTGCTGTGATCGTTAAAGAATCAAACAATGACTCACAATACTGCGTAGTATCACTAAAGACTAGCTGTTGCATTGGAGCTGGATTCACTTCAATAAACACACTGTCTGAGGTAACTAGACAATTCTTCTCATCCAGTACAGAAACGCTATACCATCCTGTATTATGGAGCTCCACCGCAGAGGTGGTATCCCCTGTATTCCAAAGGAACGAGAAGTTGGTAGTTCCATTGCTTATGGCATTTGCAGAAATGCTATCGCCCTCACAAACCGTTTCAGGAGTGATTCTACCGGCAACATTACTCAATAGAGCTAGACTATCATTAAGAGAGATATTATCTAATCCCATCTCACTTCTTGGTCCACCTACACCCGCTTGTCCTTTCCATCGAAGTTGAATAGTCTTATTTACGTAGGCAGAAAGATCCACAGATTTATCAACCCAAGTATAAGACGAATCAGTGCCTGAACGTTGCCAAAGCGTTGTCCAACTCATATCACTCGGTGTTTTTACTTCGAGAGACATTGTTCCCATCTGATCTGACGTGTTCGATGAGTCTGCATACACATCTACCATATGATATGCGAAGTTCAATTCAGGACTGCTCATACCCAGAAGGTTAATACAACCCAACTGCAAGTATCCAACCTTATTCTGATCAGTAAGAGAAGCAGGATCAAATTGATAGAAACCACCTGTCGCGTCATTATCAGCATCATATACAGGTCCAGTAAAATCAACTAAACTGTCCCAGCCATTTTGGTACTCCCAGTCCAAATATTCAGTACTGTAAGTAGACCATTCGCTACTGTTCAGCATACTCAACGTATCCACCGTACTGAAGTAAGGTAAAATAAGTGTCGTATCACACGCTGAATTATCAGCGACCAAACTACCATCCGTCGAAGTCAGTACTTTTCCGTTAAGCTCAACAACTACATCTGGTGGAATATTGATACTTACATCAACCGTATCTACTCCCTGACACCCTGACGGTGAGGTGGCGTAAACATAGTATTGACCCGTTGAATTAAACTGTGCTATCGTGTCGCTATAACCGTTGCTCCAAGTGTATTCTATGCCTGCCTGAACAGTATCAACACTCGAGTACAATGTATCCCCGACACAACCTTTTAGGTTCGGTGCCGTTACAAATACTGAAGGTGTCGTATCTAAGAGAACTTGAACCGTATCAGAATACATCGTACAAGATGATGCAGCGTCTACGGTCTTCAAGACAACCTCTACAGGGGAGCTTACCGAATAGCGCAATGCACTACTCATACTGGTATTAGAAACTAACCACGAGTACGTATCATAATCATCGGTAGTATTCAGCATTGTGAAATCACATACTCGTAAAGTATCTGTTGCTTGAACTTTATCAATACCAAACTTCATGTTTGGACGCCAAGAACTCGTTGAATTGGCACTTGAAGATCCAGCAACACTAGATGAACCTGTAGCTATTGCCGAAGCAGAATAACTGTAATCGGCTCCCATCAAGACATTGTCTGAGCCATTCGAGAAGGCCACATTACTATATTCTACTTGAACTAAGAGGTTCTTCGTACCATCCCAGTTAAAACCATTATCCAAGACATGTGTATTCCATCCCTCACCAGGAGTAAGAATATTCAAATCATACACCTGTGTGAGACCTGATTCAAACGTACTACTTACCTGATTAGATGATGTATTCTTCATTTTAATCTTGAAGCTCTGAACTGGGCTTCCCGATTCTACTTCAACCTCAAATCCAATTGAGTTGATCGTTGTTTGATCGGTTAAACCCTCAGCAATCAACTCGCTTGCAGGAATGATAAATTGCATTTTAGCAAAATTTTCACCCGCACCATAAGGCTTCGCGTCATAATAACCGTCTCCAATACGTTGACTTGTTCCTTCTACATAAGAAGTAACGCTTTGCATACTTGCACCGATATTCGTATTGACATTAGACGCATAAATAGCTGGCGTTTGAACGTAGAATACCTCAGCTGAATCTGAATTCGAACAACCGAAAACATCTACTGCCGTCAAATAAAAACCTTGCTCATATGAAGCTGGAAGAGTCTGTGTTGTCCAATTATTTAAGCCATCTACAGTCGTCCAGTTATAAGAGACAAAACCTGAACCGGCGTTTAAAGTAACCTCGTCGCCAGCACAAGCGCGAATCTGCGGATTAGTCGTTGACGTGGTCGTCGATCCTTTCGTAATCTCACCAGTAATTACTACCGTAGGTAACGAGTGAAGAGTGATAATCGTTACAGAATCTTCTACGAAACAGTTATCCCCATCTTTTACTGTCACAAAGTACTCTTCCGGACCTAAATTATTCAAAGCCGATGTTTTTGGGAACATTGAATTTGTAGCAGTACTCCAAGTGTAATCGTAATAGCCATCGCCACCCATAACGCTTAGAGCAATAGAACCATTAGATTCTCCAAAACAGAATTCATTAGAAACATCCCTGGCAAGCTTTAAGCTATCCTTACCAGTAATACTAACCGTGTCTACAAATACTGTATTTGGAGTAGTACTTAGATCAGAAATTGTAACTAAGTAATCCCCAGAATACAAGCTACTATAGGTGTAACTCGATACATTTTGCTGATCCGTAAAGGTTGCAGAACCAGTTAGATCATCAAGCTCAAACTTATAAGCTCCTGAACCATTTAATGGTATCACCTTTAAGCGACCATAAGTATTGTCACAAGCAATGTTATTTCTAATCTCAAACGCAGCTCCGAAAGTAGCTGAATCTAATGGACTCTCAACGGCACCCACATCCGGATTCTCACCTGCCGTCCATGGGCGAGAGCTCCCATAAATATCAGCTCCAGGAATGGTCACTCCTGAATAAGAAGAAGCTCCTGCTCCTAGACCTTGACTTACCGGACTCAACATGTAATCACCGTTCGCAGGGTCTGCTAAATACAATGCCTGACCTATTGGTGTACCCGTGATGGTGACAGAATAAGGGTTGTCTATGGAGGTTATACCACCAGAAATAATCGAACTTTCTATCGTTAAATCACAAGTCACATCGAAATCATCAATGTAGAAGGTATGAGCTGATGATGCCCCGATGACCTCTTGACCACCAACAGCGGAATTCAAGAACACAACATTGGCGTTGTTTCTCAATAGGATCTGATCATTACTGGACGTACTATTTAATACTCCGTTCTTATAAATGGTAGTATGGATAACATCGATGTCGGCATTCTCAATCTGAAGACCTCCGGTGCTATTAGACTTATTGTAAGCGATAATAGCATTCTGGAGGGTAACATCGTTTCCACTTCCGTTTATAAACGCACCACCCGTTCCATTGATAGATCTGTTATTTCGAATAATCAGGTTCTCCAAAGTGACACTTGCACCGTTGTTTCCCCATCCATTTCCTGCATAAAGACCACCTCCATCGTATTGTGATTCATTGTTCTCAATGGTCATTCCACTTAACGAAAGTTCAGTACCCCAGTGGCCGTTCCAAGAAATACCACCACCACTAGAATTTGCTTTATTGTTACGAATAACAACTGATCCTATTGCATTGACTTCACCAACAGCAGTAAGGTAAATACCACCACCATCATTACTCGCCAAATTATTCTCCACAACAGTATTACTTAACTGAAGCTTCCCGTTATCAATACCAATTCCACCTCCAGAATTTCCTGAGCGGTTTCCAGAAACAACCATATGATCAAGCGATATATGGGAATTTTGGGCTGAAATACCACCACCACCGTACCAGTTACTATTTGACTTACCGTTAGTGATGGTAAATCCAACAAAGTGGATGTATTCACTTGTATTACTATGATCTCTTACATCAAAGACAGGATCTTCATCCATACCGTTGACCTTAGTAGCTGCGATGTGATCATCATCTCCATCCTCAATAAATTCAGATGCGATAATAACATATGGCATCGTGCTATTCTTGATTTCGACATTTTCAAAATATTCACCATCGAATAAGACAATGGTATCTCCATCACAAGCACGCGTTATAGCTTCCGTAATGGTCGAAAGGGGCTCTGTGTAACTTCCCGATGCTGCATCCGAACCAGTAGTCGAGATATAGTATTTAGATCCGATTAGATCATCAATCTCAACAGTATCATAAACAGTACATCCCGAAGCATCCGACAACCCTATCGTGTACACACCAGCCTGAACGCTAGTGTTCCATCTACTTCCATTGTCATCGCTAACCTCCTGATTGTAAATATTAGATCCTGAAGAGTCATTTATACTCAGGTAGTAGTCAAACCAGCTGTTGTTTGGGATGTTATATTGAGTTCCGCCAGTAAATTCACCAACAATAATCTCACCAAATCCACCATTTGAAGCACAAGCGTCACGACCGAAAATATAATTAACACTCAAAGGGTTTGTGATTGCGACAGTCTTTGAAATGATTTGACTTGAAACCGAATCAAAAGCTGCAATAGTGTACGTTCCCTTCAAACTAACTTCAACATCAGAATTGGTCGAATAGAAGCCATTCGAGCTTGAAATGGTTATACTGTAGGCATCTGAATTCAGAACTTTCGCGTTAATAGAATAACCACAATTCGATACCTCAAGTCCAAACAAACCGCGAGCTAAGGAATCTTCATAAGCACCCGCATCAGGACGTGATCCTGAAGGGTTTGGTCGCATTGCTCCAACTAAATCAAAGGCAGGAGAAGAAAGTCTGTAACCTGCTACCGTTGTATCAGCTCCACCTAGACCAATTGCCGGAGAGGTTTGCTTAAGCGTACCATTGGCATTTAGCTCAAGGCTCGCTATTTCCAATGCATTAACCGAAGTAACATTCCCATTTCCAGAAATGGCCTGTGGAATACTATTAATGATTGAATTTATAAGGTAAACCTCATTATTCGATCCCGCAGTTTTGATGCCTCCTTGTGCGAAGCCATCGATAGCTGAATTATAAACGACAACTTTTTGATCCTGGTTATTCTCAACCTTAATACCATAACCTTGACCAATGTTATTCGTCATGGTAACGTGATTTAGTACTACGTCCGAATTCCAATCAGCACCGATAAGCGCTTGATTATTATCCTGAATCGTATTACCAATAAACTCAGAGTTATTTATCGTAAGATCCGTCTCATAGAGGTAGATCAAGGAATTATTCGATTCGTTTCCATTGAACCGTACCTCGTTCCATACTGAAGTCAGGTGACGAAGAGAAAGAACTTGACGCTCATCCCAATACACCGGACTACCGTTGTCTAAGATATCTACATTATTTAGATAGAGGTCAACCCCATGTATGTTCATGGCAATACCGTCACTACAACACTGCTTTCTATGGTTAGAGATGATCGAATTGTTGATTGTCAATCCAGAACCCTGGTTCCAATTCGCATATATACCAGATCCCTCATCGCCATTTGCGTCACCATTTTTAATCGTGAAACCATCTATAACAGTAGAGTCAACATCTATTCTCGTCGTGTTGCTAAACTCAATGGCTCTCCCACTGAATCCAGCGTTGATAATTGTAGTAGACCTGGCATTACTATTATCTAATCGAACAAAATCAGACAATAGTCTTATTTGTTTATCAAAGACTAAGTTTTCATTATAGGTTCCAGGAAGGACATATAGCTTACCTCCGCTAGGAGCCATGTCAATACCATGTTGGATCGTCTTGTACGGGTTAGACAATGACCCATCACCTGAAATATCATTTCCGGTTTTGGCTACATACATAGCCTCTTCTACAACAAAGCTCTCGCTTACACTACAACCATTCATGCTCGCAGTTGCAGTGTAACTGCCGATACTAGTTACCGATAAGGTATCTCCGGCGTTTGGAACAGACCAAGAAATGGTCGCACCAGAACTGTCCGAAGCAGCAGTAAAGAGTAGTGTATCACCGGAAGTAAAATCGTACGTTCCTGAAAGAGCACTCAATGTTAAGTTAGGACTGTTATTGACAGCAAACGTATACGCTGTGGATTTTAAGTCACAAAGCTGGTCATCACTTCTTACGAACTCACCCTTTAAAATAATCTCTTGACCATCCGTGAATACACCGTACTCCCCAATATTAAGGGTGTCCCCTGTATTAGCATCGGTCCAATACACCTCTGTGAACCCTTGTGCGTCA
>Ga0209137_1003026_pt1 | contig 14326 bp, 14 predicted proteins | sample SaaInl5LU_22_DNA_FD_184642 | JGI IMG/M metagenome (GOLD analysis project Ga0209137, IMG submission 184642) | Marine microbial communities from expanding oxygen minimum zones in the Saanich Inlet - ESP_105LU_22_DNA (SPAdes) (version 2) | ecosystem: Environmental > Aquatic > Marine > Intertidal... | reverse complement strand
AATGGGTCGTGCTTATGTTGGGCAAAAACACTTTCGAGCCCATGATGCGCCTTATAAATATGACGCAATCCTTTTACAAAAAAAATCAAATCGTCGCTATTAAAAGTGCGATGCACGAAACCGTCAAAAGCACTGAGGTCACTTGGTTTGTGATTGACAATAAAATCATATGGTGCATCATCCATCAATGACATCATTTTGAGCGCATTTTTGATGATGGTGGGCCGTTGCCCCCATGATATAGTTGCCGTGAGCAGTGCCGCAATTTCAATGTCCTCTTTTTGTGTAAATCGATGGGGGATTTGTAATGGATCACTTTGGGTGAACGCCCTATTATAGTATTGATGGAACTTGGTGTCCAAAAACGACTTGAGCTCGTTCTGATTCATTTTAGGGTTTTTTGAACACGCCGTTTTCCATGATCAATTGACGGTCCGCCATTTGCGCTAATTCCATATTGTGGGTCACAATAATGAAGGTTTGACCGAATTCTTTTCGTAAATCAAAAAACAATTCATGCAGCGCTGCAGCACTTTCAGTGTCTAAATTACCACTGGGTTCATCAGCCAAAATCAATGATGGTCGGTTCATCAATGCCCGGGCTACAGCAACACGCTGTTGTTCGCCACCAGATAGCTCTTTGGGTTTGTGTTCCCAGCGATCTTGTAAGCCTAGAAACGCCAATAATTCTTTTGCTCTGTCCTGTGCTTTCTTCATTGGTGTATTTTGGATCAAGGCAGGCATGCAGACATTCTCTATGGCCGTGAACTCGGGAAGTAATTGGTGGAATTGAAAGATAAAACCTATTTCGTTGTTTCTGAAATGCGCGAGCGCTTTTTGCGACAATTCAAAAGGATCCGTGCCATTAATCGTTAATTGACCTTTGTCCATGCGGTCTAACGTCCCCATAACATGCAAAAGTGTTGTCTTGCCAGCTCCAGACGCCCCAACGACAGAAACAATCTCACCCTTTGTCACCTCAAGATCGACACCTTTTAGGACTTTTAGTGACCGGTAAGATTTTTCAATTTGAATTGCCTTGATCATGGATTGCCTTTGAGCAGTGAAATTACGGCGAAAATATCAAGTCAACAACTTTTGATCTGTCGGTCGACAAAAAACTTCATCGGGTCTTTTTGCAGGTTGAAATAAAACGTAATTTACAGTCATGAATAAAACAGAAAAAATTGTCTTCGCTGGTGGGTGCTTTTGGTGTACCGAAGCAGTTTATCAAAATGTAAATGGGGTCAAAAGTGTGGTGTCAGGATACACTGGCGGACAAATTAAAAATCCGGCTTATCGCGAGGTATGCTTGGGTATTACTGGGCATGCTGAAGGTGTTCTTGTGACCTATGACCCGCTTTTGGTGTCTTTAGAAGTCTTATTGCAATTATTTTTTAAGACCCATGATCCTACAACATTAGACCGTCAAGGTCATGATGTTGGGTCACAATACAGAAGCGCCATATTTTGGACCACTGAAAGTCAAAAAAAAGAAGTGCTAAAGTTCATTGAACATTTAAACACAAGTCACACTCATCAAGATCCAATAGTCACGCAAGTGGCGCCATTAGAAATTTTTTATCCAGCAGACGACGATCATCAAAATTATTTTAATGACCATAAAGAACAGCCTTATTGTCAATTCGTGATCCAACCTAAGGTCAATAAGGTCAATACTGAGTTTACGCGCTATCTCAAGCCCAGTGGGTCAAATGGCAAGTGAATTGAATCAATAGGCCCGACCAACCAGGGCCCGACTTGTATAGTGCGAAATTATTTTTTTCTAAAAAAGAATTTTTTGAGGAACTGGATGAAAAAGACACTTTCTCCAAAAATCCATCCAATTAGTAATAGGAGGAATTGATAAAGAATGAAGGTCGCAAAAATGTATATGATATTGAAGGGCAACTTGTCCAAAGCGGCAATACTTGGAAATGATTTCAGTAGCGGACCGGTTAATTTCGCAGCAGAACTTCCCGTCAATGCAAAAACAGTGAAGATTCTGATGAATTGAAGATTACTGGTAACCTGCCAACGCTTTTTTAATTTCTGAAACATAGTGTTTAATCTGTTCTGAGAGCGCTCAATCAATCTCGCGGCAAAGTTATGCAATGACGCAGAATAATGCACAGGATTAAAGATCTAATTCATTATTGTACAAAAGCATTCTGGCTAGGGCTTGATTCAATCTAAAGCGATAATTTGAGCAGCGAGTTCAGTTCCGATACGGTCTTGAGCCTCTTGTGTCGCTGCGCCAATGTGTGGGCTCAGGGATAATTTTTCGTGCATCAAGACCTGTACCGCTGGTGTTGGCTCATTTTCAAAAACATCTAAGGCGGCAAATGCCAATTCTTTAGCGTCTAAAGCAGCCAACAGAGCAGGTTCGTCAATGACACCACCTCGAGCAGCATTGACCAAGCCCGCAGTTGATTTCATTTTGGACAATTGATCTTTACCAATGATATACTGGTCTTGAGCAGGGACATGAAGTGTGACGAAATCACTCTGGGCCAGCACATCATCAAATGCTGTAGAGGCCAAGCCAAAAGTAACTTCTTGCCCATCAAAAAATGAGAGTTCGATTGTAGCCTCTGGGACATATTGGTCATGATAAATCACTTTCATGCCACAACCAACAGCGATACGAGCCACTGCCTTACCGATGCGACCAAAGCCAATAATTCCTAGTGTTTTCCCTTTCAACTCAACGCCTTTGGCGTAATCCTTTTTTAGCCCCTTAAAATTACTGTCTCCCTCCAGCGGCATATTGCGATTGGCTTGGTGCAAAAAACGAACACATCCAAAGAGATGTGCGAAAACCAATTCCGCTACCGAATGAGAGGAGGCTGCAGGAGTATTGATTACATGGAGACCTTTCTCACGGGCATAGGCCACATCAATGTTGTCCATTCCAACACCACCTCGTCCTATCACTTTTAACCCTGGGCACGCATCGATCAATTCCTTTCTTGCTGTTGTTGCACTGCGCACGAGCAAGACACTAATATCATGTTGGTTGATATAGTTGATCAATTGCTCCTGAGCAACATTGGTTGTGCTGATCTCGATTCCAGCTGCTTTTAGGGCATCAATACCACTTTGTGAAATGCCGTCGTTGGCGAGTACTTTTGTCATAGTTTTATGCTTTGCGTTCGAATTCACTCATGACTTCAATCAATGTGTCTACGCTATTGAGCGGAAGCGCATTATAAATTGAGGCACGGTATCCACCGACACTCCTGTGTCCATTAAGCCCACTTATCCCTGCTTCTTGACAGAGTGTATTGAACTTTTCCTTGTGTTGATTGTCGGTTAAATTAAAGGTCACATTCATCATAGAACGGTCTGCTATGTCCGCAAATCCGCTGAACAATGAGTTGCGCTCAATTTCCTGATAAAGTCTTTCGGACTTCATTTTATTTTGTTTTTCGATGGCCATAACACCTCCTTGAGCTTTTAGCCACTCAAGTGTCAACATAGAAACATGGACCGCAAACACGGGCGGGGTGTTGAACATGCTTTCTTTGTCAATATGCGTTCTGTAATCGAGCATCGAGGGAATGCTTCGGCTGACTTTTCCTAAAATGTCATTCTTGATCACCACAAGCGTTGTGCCCGCTGGTCCCATATTTTTTTGCGCTCCAGCATAGATTAAATCGAACTTGCTGAAATCTAATACACGAGAGAAGATGTCACTACTCATGTCGCACACCAGAGGTTGTGTCGTGTCTGGGAAGCTGTGGATCTGAGTCCCAAATATGGTATTGTTACTGGTACAGTGAAAATAGTCGACAGCTTCTGGAATTGTATAATTTTTGGGGATGTAGCAGAAATTCCTGTCTTTTGAGGAGGCGACTTCGTGGACTTGACCAAAAAACTGAGCTTCTTTGATGGCTTTTGAGGCCCAAGTACCCGTATTGAGGTATGCCGCTGATCGCTCCAAGAGATTGTAAGGCGCCATTAAAAATTGAGTATTGGCACCACCTTGCAGAAAAAGAGCGGTGTAGCCCTTGTCGGTCAATCCTAAATGCTCCAAGGCCAGGGCGCAAGCCTTGTCCATTACAGCAACGAAATCTTTACTTCGGTGGGATATTTCCAATACAGACAAACCAAGACCGTTAAAGTCCAAAAGGTCCCTTGAAGCTTGTTCAATTACCTCACGCGGTAAAATAGAAGGTCCTGCGCTAAAATTATGTTTCTTCATCGTTCAAATCTTGAGCAACAAATATCCAATTTATTGTTTTGAACAGAGGGCAGAATCATGACAACTTATCAAAATAGTTTTAACAAAACAGAGGAGTTATTCACGAAAAGGATTTCGTAAAATACTTTCGATACTCTTGCCGTTAAACATTTGCAAAATGATCTGATACGCGGCCATTGACCTATAGGTTTTGTAAAAATGCTAACGTGTTGACGCCATCGGCAAAATCTGCTAAGTTTGGCCGCTGTGTCTGACCAAAGTCAACATGGTCAATTGGTAGATTTTTACCCACCACACACTGTATTTGTTGTTGAATTCTTGAGATGTCTTGAGTTGCTTCTGTCAGGGAATGGTAGAAGCTAAAGTACAGCACGGCAATGGGTGAGCTCAGCCCATTATCCTCTTTAAGTAATAGGAATTCATTGTCTAATATTGAGGCTTGATCCATCAAATAAATTGCTTTATTGTAATCATAATTATTCATGTACTTATTATGATTGATGTGCTCTTTGAAGGTGAAGACGGCTTTAAAAAACCTCTCAAAATCATAACCTTCTGGCACATATAATTTGGATACACTGCGGCAGCCCAAGCCAAAATATTGAAAAATATCGGTTGCGAGGCCTGCTAATTCATTATCGGATTCTTGACCGGTGAGCAGGGCAATACTGTTCCTGTTTTTTCGTATAATGTGTGGATACTTACCAAAATAGTGGTCAAAATATAACGCGGAGTTATTGCTGCCTGTTGCGATGACCGCATCAAATCCTTTCAGTGGTGTTTCAGACCATGACACTTGATCAGCAAATCTAGGTTCTGCTTGAATCAAGAGGTCTATGACATATTTTGTAAGAATTGGATCGTTAGATGAAACCTTTCCCAACAAACGATGCCCAGAAATCAGTGCCGCGAGGATGTCATGGAAGCCAACCAAGGGAATGTTTCCTGCCAAAATCAATGCAATGGTTTTAGGATTTTTATTGGCTTGAGGCAGATCTAAGGTCCATTGTGTCAGAAGTTCCGTTTCAAGTAAAAGGCTCCATTGCTCCATTGCCGCAGTGCAATTGGTTGGTGTGAACCATTTATTGTGGGCATAAACTTGATCCAATAATTCCTTGAACGCAATAGGGTCAAGAACTATCTCAGCCATTTTTTGCCCTAATTGTGTGAAGGCATTAATTCTTTCTTGTAATTGCATGAAATGTTTGGAGTTACCCTTAGTAGGTATTAATTTTGTGCAAATTTAGAAAAAGAAAGTGCTATGGCCATTATAATCACTGACGAATGCATTAATTGCGGAGCATGCGAACCAGAATGTCCGAATACAGCCATTTACGAAGGTGCTGATGACTGGAGGTATGCAGATGGTACGGACCTTAAGGGAGATTTAGTGCTCCCCAATGGCAAGGCGGTCAATGCGCACGATGCACAAACTCCTGTTAGTGACGAAATCTATTATATCGTAGCCGACAAGTGTACCGAATGTAAGGGCTTCCATGAAGAACCTCAATGCGCCGCTGTTTGTCCTGTAGATTGTTGTATACCGGATGATGACCATGTGGAATCTGAAGAGGTGTTGTTGTCAAAGCAACGCTTCATGCATCAAAATTAATGGCGCATCAGTTGTCCGGTTTTCTTTCGAGCATTTTTTTCTGATCGATTAGGGCTTTCATTCGGGCTTTGTATTGGGCTTCCAATGCTCTTTTTTGGGCTTCGGCTTTTGCTTTCTGCGCTTCTATAGAGGCTTTTAATTCGAGGGCGCGCTGCTCTTTTAAAGCCAAAACTTGGGCTTGATTGATGCTGTCTTGATAAGCTTGTTTGACCTGAGCGGTGCTGTCTGTCTTGACAACGATTTGTTCCGTCATATTTTGATTTTCAACCAAATTACCTTGAACCACCACAGTCCCTGATTCTGTAGTCAGGGCTTTTTCTTCTGTAACAATGACTTTTGAGCCGTTATTGACGACCACTCTTTTTACCGTAACAACTTCTTTGACCGTTTCATTGTTCTGGGCGCCCATCGGTGTTGTGGTCCATAAAATAAGGGCTAAAATTAAAAGTTGAAGTTTCATGTTAAGTGGTTTTGAGTACTAAAGATACAAATTCGGCACTAAATAATTTAAAGGGCCCTGGTTCACTTATCTCGAGGCTAAATAATATATTTGCACCTCAAAATAAGTGACCTTATGAAAGCAGGAATCGTCGGATTACCAAATGTTGGCAAATCAACCCTATTCAATTGTTTGTCTCAAGCCAAGGCGCAAAGTGCCAACTTCCCATTTTGTACCATAGAGCCCAATATTGGTGTGGTCAATGTGCCAGATCCACGATTGATGCAATTGGAGGCATTGGTAAAGCCTGAACGAGTCGTTCCTGCAACAGTGGAGATTGTGGATATCGCTGGATTGGTTAAGGGGGCGAGCAAGGGAGAAGGACTGGGCAACCAGTTTTTGGCAAACATTAGGGAAACGGATGCGATTTTGCATGTATTGCGTTGTTTTGACAATGACAATATTGTGCATGTCGAAGGGCGTGTCGATCCCATTGGCGATAAAGAAATCATTGATTTAGAGCTCCAACTTAAGGATTATGAGTCGGTTGAAAAACGTCTGGAGAAGGTCAATCGAGCCGCGAGAACAGGCAATAAAGATGCCCAAAAAGAACAGCAAGCCTTAGAAAAAGTAAAACAAGGATTGTCGGCCGGGATTTCGGTCCGTGCGGTAGTGTTGTCTGATGAAGAGCGTGCTGAATTCATTACACCAGCCCAATTCATTACGGATAAACCTGTGATGTACATTTGCAATGTAGATGAGTCGGCTGCTGCCACCGGTAATGCTTATGTTGATTTGGTAAAAGCTGCGGTTGCGCCAGAAAATGCTGAGGTATTGGTTCTGGCTGTTGGTACAGAGGCAGACATTACTGAATTAGAGACTTACGAAGAACGCCAGTTATTTTTAGAAGATTTAGGTTTGGCCGAACCTGGTGCGGCCAAGTTGATCCGAAGCGCCTATGCTTTACTGAATTTACAAACATATTTCACTGCTGGTGTGAAGGAGGTTAGGGCCTGGACGGTCGCCGTTGGGGCCACAGCGCCCCAAGCCGCTGGGGTCATTCATACAGACTTCGAAAAAGGATTTATTCGCGCTGAAGTTATTGGATTTGACCATTATGTCCATTTTGGGAGTGAAGCCAAAGCTCGTGAAGCGGGTAAGTTGGGAGTAGAGGGCAAAGAATACATCGTTAAAGATGGAGATGTCATGCATTTCCGCTTTAATGTTTAGGTTCTAAAGACCCAATCCTCAGTGAGATAGATGGCTTGTAGAATTTCCATTCCACTCGGCCAAAATACTTTATTTTTCACCCATATGAGTGATCGCTCTGTGCCTTTTGACCGTGGTGTTTCTTAACAATGTCATTGGGGATTTGTTAATTACTTTAGTCTGATTTGAAGACTATTTTTTCTTGATAATTTTAACTTAGCGGTTCAATAATTTTTATGGCCGAAACCCAATACACCGAAGACAATATTCGATCGCTAGATTGGAAGGAGCACATCCGTTTGCGTCCCGGTATGTACATTGGTAAACTTGGGGATGGTTCTTCTGCAGATGACGGTATTTATATTCTGCTCAAAGAGGTTTTAGACAACAGTATTGATGAGTATGTCATGGGTGCTGGGAAAACTATTGAAATCCGCATTAAAGACAAGGAAGTTAAGATTCGTGATTACGGACGTGGGATTCCGTTAGGAAAGGTCGTCGACGTTGTGTCTAAAATGAATACGGGGGGTAAGTACGATTCGCGTGCCTTCAAAAAGTCAGTGGGACTTAACGGTGTCGGGACGAAAGCTGTGAATGCTTTGTCTTCGTTTTTTAAAGTGGAATCGATTAGGGATGGTCAGTCAAAGAGCGCAGAATTCCATCTAGGAGCGCTGATAGAAGATCCTTCGCCAGAAGAATCGAGCAAGCGCCGCGGGACCCAGGTGATTTTCAGTCCTGACGAATCGATATTCAAGAATTTTAAGTTCCGCAGTGAATATGTAGAAAAAATGCTGCGCAACTATGTCTACCTCAATCCAGGTTTGACTATTGATTTTAATGGCGAAAAATTCTTCAGTGAAAACGGACTCAAAGACCTGTTGGAGGATAATATTTTAGAAGACGACCAACTCTATCCCGTCATCCACCTCAAGGGAGAGGACATTGAGATTGCGCTGACCCACAGCAAGACCCAGTATAGCGAGGAGTACCACAGTTTTGTCAATGGTCAAAACACCACTCAAGGTGGCACTCATCAAGCCGCCTTTAGAGAAGCCCTTGTAAAGACCATTAGAGAGTTTTATGGTAAGAATTATGAGGCAAGTGATGTCCGTAAATCTATTGTAGGGGCCATCAGCATCAAGGTCATGGAGCCTGTTTTTGAAAGTCAAACTAAAACAAAACTCGGTTCGACTGACATGGGTGGCGACATGCCCACGGTGCGGTCGTATGTTAACGATTTTATTAAGACGCAACTTGACAATTTCTTGCACAAAAATCAAGAGATTGCAGAGAAGATTCAGCGAAAAATTGTTCAGGCAGAACGTGAACGAAAGGAATTAAGTGGCATTCGTAAATTGGCCAAAGACCGTGCAAAAAAAGCCAGTTTGCACAATAAAAAACTCAGAGACTGTCGGGTACATTTGACCGACTCTAAGAGTGATCGTACCCTAGATACAACTTTGTTCATCACAGAGGGCGATTCAGCAAGTGGAAGCATCACCAAGAGTCGTGATGTCAATACACAAGCCGTTTTCAGCCTTAAAGGGAAACCCTTGAATTGTTACGGATTAAGTAAAAAAATTGTTTACGAAAACGAGGAATTTAACTTGTTGCAGGCGGCCTTGAATATTGAGGAATCTTTAGAAGATTTACGTTATAACAACATCGTCATTGCGACAGATGCAGATGTCGATGGCATGCACATTAGGTTGCTGCTCATTACTTTCTTTCTGCAGTTCTTTCCAGAGGTCATTAAGGATGGTCATTTATATATTTTGCAAACCCCACTTTTTAGGGTCCGCAACAAGAAGAAAACCATTTATTGCTATTCAGATCAGGAGCGGCTCGATGCTCTAGAGGAATTAAAACCAAAACCTGAGATAACCCGTTTTAAAGGTTTGGGTGAAATTTCTCCTGATGAATTCAGACATTTTATAGGGGACAACATCAGGTTGGACCCTGTGATGTTGGACAAAACCATTAGCGTCGAGGATATGTTGCGCTTTTATATGGGTAAAAATACGCCAGATCGCCAGGAGTTCATCATCAACAACCTGAAAGTAGAATTGGATAAGGTAGAAATAGAGTCATGAGTGAGTTCGACGATCTAAATCCAGCATCAGACGGGCCTCATGAAAATGATGCGGCCAATGAGACCATTACTCGGGTCACGGGAATGTACCGAGATTGGTTTTTGGATTATGCCAGTTATGTGATCTTGGAGCGTGCCGTGCCGGCAATTGAAGATGGCTTTAAGCCTGTTCAACGCCGTATCATGCATTCTATGAAGGAGTTGGATGACGGAAGATACAACAAAGTGGCTAATATTGTCGGTCATACCATGCAGTACCATCCCCATGGTGATGCGAGTATTGGTGATGCGATGGTCCAAATAGGTCAAAAAGACTTGCTGATAGATACCCAGGGTAACTGGGGTAATATTTTTACGGGCGATAATGCTGCAGCTTCAAGATATATTGAAGCACGCTTGTCAAAGTTTGCATTGGAGGTGGTGTTCAACCCCAAAATCACACAATGGCAATCGTCATACGACGGAAGAAAGAAAGAGCCTATTAATTTGCCTGTCATGTTCCCGTTGCTTTTGGCTCAAGGTGCCGAAGGTATTGCCGTAGGTTTGTCCACCAAAATTTTGCCGCACAATTTTGTCGAGCTTATTGATGCGTCAATCAAGCACCTTCAAGGAAAGCGCTTCCAGATCCTTCCGGATTTTCCGACAGGTGGTTTGATGGATGCTACGCATTATAATGATGGTTTACGTGGCGGTAAAATTCGTTGTCGTGCTTTAATTAACCAACTCGATAAGAGCACATTAGTCATTAAAGACATCCCTTTTGGCACCAATACTACGAGCCTCATTGAATCCATCTTAAAGGCCAATGAAAAGGGCAAAATTAAGATCAAGAAAATCGAAGACAATACGGCTGCAGAGGTAGAAATTCTCGTGCATTTGCCTTCAGGGATCTCTCCAGATAAAACCATTGATGCCCTTTATGCCTTCACCAATTGCGAAACTTCAATATCCCCTTTAGGTTGTGTAATTGAAGACAATAGGCCGCTTTTTGTTGGGGTCACAGAAATGCTTAAGCGTTCGACAGACCGCACTGTGGCGTTGCATAAATTAGATTTAGAATTTCAGCTCAATGAGCTTGAGGAGCAATGGCATTTTGCTTCTTTGGAACGTATTTTCATTGAAAAAAGAATTTATCGAGATATAGAAGAGGAATCTACTTGGGATGGTGTTATTGGAGCCATTGACTCTGGTCTTAAGCCGCACATCAAACACCTCAAACGAGCCATTACCACCGAGGATATTGTGCGCCTGACCGAAATTAGAATCAAACGGATTTCTAAATTTGATATTGATAAGGCCCAACAAAAGATTGATGCCTTGGAAGATCAAATTGCTCAAGTCAAGCATCACTTGGCGCATCTTATTGATTACACCATCGATTATTTTAAGCGCCTAAAAACTACTTATGGTTCTGGTCGTGAACGCAAGACCGAGATTCGTGTTTTTGATGACATAGAAGCGGCTAAAGTAGTGATCCGCAACACCAAACTCTACGTTAATCGCGAAGAGGGATTTATCGGCACCAATATGCGTCGTGATGAATATGTGATGGATTGTAGCGATATCGATGACATCATTGTCTTTACAGAAGAAGGCAAAATGATGGTGACTAAGGTTAGTGATAAAACATTTATCGGTAAAGGCATCATTCATGTGGGCTTATGGAAAAAGAAAGACAAGCGTACAATTTATAATTTGATTTATAAGGATGGCACAAAGGGTGCCTCATATGTGAAACGCTTTGCGGTAACCTCAATGACCCGTGATCGCGAATATGAGGTTACAGCAGGTTCTCCAGGTTCTAAGGTGTTGTACTTTACCGCCAACCCCAACGGTGAGGCAGAGGTGGTGACCGTCTTGCTTCGGCAGTCTGGAAGCATCAAAAAGCTCAAATGGGATTTAGATTTTTCAGAATTAATGGTCAAAGGGCGGGCCTCAAAAGGAAACGTCGTGACGAAATATTCAGTCAAACGCATTGAGCTCAAAGAAAAAGGTTTGTCGACGTTGAAACCCCGAAAAATCTGGTTCGATGATACCGTGCAGCGATTGAATGTGGATGCAAGAGGGGAGTTGCTTGGAGAGTTTACGAGCGATGACCGCTTGCTTATAGCGCGTCAAAATGGAATAGTGAAGACCGTGGTCCCTGATCTCTCTCTGCATTTCGATGAGGACATGGTGGTGTTAGAAAAATGGGTGCCCTCTAAACCTATTTCAGTAATTTATTGGGCTGGTGAAAAGGAACTCTATTATGTCAAGCGTTTTCTTGTTGAGCAGCCAGATCGTGAGGAGTTAGTCATTTCAGGGCATGCCAAATCTTATTTGGAGCAAATATTTACAGATCACCACCCGGTGGTTGAGGTACTCTTTGTAAAAGAACGCGGCCGAGAGCGCAAAGACAGCTTAAAAGTCGAACTCGATGGATTTATTTCGGTCAAAGGAATTTCGGCAATGGGCAATCAGCTGACTAAAGACAAGGTTTTGGAAATAAATGCACTGGCTTCAATGCCACGCACCGCGCAGGTTGAAGATAGCGATCAAGACCCTGAAATAGGTCAGGGGCAAAGTGTGGCGATTAGTGATGCGCAGGTGCAAGAATTAGATGAGGCGACAGCAGATACGCCTGAAGGGAAAAATTCTGTGCTGGATGCGCCGCAAAAGTCCGCTAAGATTGATGCGACGCCCGAGAGGGATCCTGCACCACCATCGGAGCCCGATCCTGAATTGAAAAACCCAAATGAGGAAGGTTCTGGCCCAGAGGCCGGCCAAACAACCCTATTCTGAACAGGGAAATGACTCAGTCAATTTTGACAACCTTACCCCTTAGTTTTTTAGAGGTGCCCACAGCGTTATATTCAAAGGTGTAGGCATTGGTTTCTGTGGTCAGTATCTTGATGTGAATGGCTTTTTCTTCGGCCATATTCTTGGGATTTCTCTTGAGCACAATATATTCGCAATCGTTGATCCAACGAATATCGGAAGTGTCGCTCTTGCCCTGAAAGGTTTCAATTTCTAAAGCTCCATCTCTTGTGAAAACACTGGTTTCGATTCGGGTGCCAATAGTGGTCGTGAACTCAAAAGTGCCATTTTTGAAGTCATGGCATTCGCGAGGGGTATTGAAGCAGCCGTACAGGGTGAAAGTCAATAAAAGTGTCCAGAATTGAGTGGTGCTTGATGCCATGATGCAAAGGTGCAAATTATCTTTGAGTTATGGTCGATAGGTTTTGAAGAGTCCATTTTTAAAAAAAATAACAATCCGTTCGACTTCAGCTTCATTCGACTCCTCTAGACCGGATTGATGGGGCTCAAGACTTGACACTGCTTTTTGATCATCTTGATCAACGGAGGGAGATAATTCTGATACACCATCAAAGGGTTCTACCGCAACTTTTTTGGCTGCTTGACTTTTTGGGGTAGGGAAGTGGCCTTGACCGTTTAAGAGCCAATACAATTCCACTTCGGGAAATGCCTCCAAAACCTTTAAAACAAATTCTAAACTTGGCTTGTTCCTTCCAGAAAGCAAGTGTGAAATCGTAGAACGATTCACCTCAATTAAATCAGAAAAGGCCGTGGCTGTAATGGCATAAAAATCGAGTATTTTTTGTAGCCTTAGCGCAAAATCTTTGCTGTTTACCATTGTAAATTATCTTGGATCTGTAATTGGTTATAAATGTAACAACTTTCAAGTTATGTTCATCAATAAACACAAATATTTCTCTGAAATATAATAAACTTAAACTTGAGATAAAATATTATAAAATACTGATATAATGATATTTAAAATTATTTTTTTGAAAACACAAAAAAAATGTAAAATCCATCACATTATAGTGCTGCTATTTTTTAAAATCAGCCACTATTTTGGGGCTTTCAGTGTTTACGTCGGTAAACTTTCATTTGCATACCTTTGTTGTAGGCAGAATAAAAAATGAATATTAAATCTCTACACATCGCGGTAAAAGACACCTCTCTTTCTGGCAGGTATTTGCCTGAAAATCGATTAGAGTCGCTTATTGCATTGGCCAAAAAAAGAGATGTATATCGCTTGCTTGGATCCTCTGAGTTGGGCCAGGACATACATGGTATTTTGATTGGTCGTGGGGACAAACGCATTCTTGCTTGGTCACAAATGCATGGAAATGAGTCGACCACCACCAAGGGTGTTGTTGATTTTGTTCGTTTGTTGCTTCAGGAATCTGTGGCCAGTGACTTTGTTTCAGCTGTGCTGAATCAACATACGTTTTTGATTATTCCAATGCTCAATCCCGATGGTGCACAGGTATACTCGCGAGAGAATGCCAATGGTGTTGACCTCAATCGAGATGCTTTGAATCAATCGCAGAGAGAAATTCGTGTTTTGATGCGTCAATTCGATGCCTTCAAGCCTGACTTGTGTCTTAATCTGCACGATCAGAGAAGTCTTTATGGAGTCGGGAACCTTCGTGTTCCAGCCACCTTGTCATTTTTGTCACCCTCTATTGATGCGCAGCGGAGTTTGAGTCCCGCCCGAATTGAGGCGATGTCGTTGATTGTGAAAATGGTTTTGGGGCTTCAAGAGCATTTAGCGGGTCAAATAGGTCGGTATGACGACGGCTTCAACGAGTCTTGTGTTGGGGACTTCTTTCAGAAAAAGGGTGTGCCGACGATTTTGATCGAGGCAGGTCATTTTGTCGGTGATGATGCCAGAGAGCAAACGCGCTATTTTGTTTTTGAAGCACTTTTATACCTATTTCAAACTAGCCTTAAGCCTTGTATCGCTCAAGATGTTGT
>Ga0209137_1003024_pt1 | contig 14350 bp, 15 predicted proteins | sample SaaInl5LU_22_DNA_FD_184642 | JGI IMG/M metagenome (GOLD analysis project Ga0209137, IMG submission 184642) | Marine microbial communities from expanding oxygen minimum zones in the Saanich Inlet - ESP_105LU_22_DNA (SPAdes) (version 2) | ecosystem: Environmental > Aquatic > Marine > Intertidal... | reverse complement strand
ATATACAGGAGGCAGAAGCTCGGGCAATTGGTCAAGTTACAGTACATATGGCGGAGGTGGTGGATCCTATGTCCATCCAACAGCATGTACCTTAATATCTAAGACCCTGGGCGGAAACAATGCTGATCCTGTTGGCGCGCCCAGCAATGCTTACTGGCATGCAAGAGCTGGCTACTGCCAGCTAAACTAAAGGAAATATAAATGGGTGTAATACAAGCGACAGTCGATTCCATTCCAATGCTCACAATTGTTGATGATGCAACACGAGACAGTAGATACAATGTGTGTAAAGAATGCTCTCATTTTACAGCGACTAGAACATGTTCTGTCAGCGGTTTAGTAATGGCTGTCAATACAGTTTGGGCGGATGCGGAGTGTCCCGAAGAATATTGGGCGGCCGAGTCGTATGGCGACTCAGCGTAATTAAGGTATAACCCTATGGCTCTAAACATACAACAGTTAATTAATCAGATTAATGAAAGACTTGTGGCTGTTGATAGCGCGACCCCATCAAGTGAGTTGAATAGACTCGTTGAGTTGGCTCAAGGTTTTACTACTAGCGGCGGAGTATTTGAATATCAATTCGAAGGAGACTTGCCCCCGCTTGATTCTTCTCAATTGGGCCGGATTGCATTTGTGAGAGATGGAGCATCTTTTTACTATGGTAAGAGTGATAGCGCAGGCTGGTCTGTGATACCCATGGTAGGGGTCGCAGAAGAAGAAGTCTCGTTTAATGAATATCTACAAGGTACACAGTATGGTTATGTGGCTGGTGGCTCACCGGTACCAAAGTTTAATATTGAACAGTTCTCGATGACGAACGATGTAAACTCGTCTATTACAGCATCACTTGCACGGGCTACACGGGGACAAGCTGGGGCGTCTTCTAGAACTCATGGATATGTATCAGGTGGCGCTGGCCCACCATCTATGGGACCTGGAGTTATACCCTATGGCAATGACTGGATTCAGCGATTTCAGTTTGCTCCAACTCTCACTAGTGTACAAGTTGGAACATTGGCGTCTGCTGGTTCGTATCCAAGCGCCAGTACCACGTATACCCAGGGCGATGAGGGATTTAGAATTGGTGGATATGAGTTTACAGGGCCATCGATAACCGCATACAATTTTATTCAAAAGTTTCCATTTTCAGCTGAAACCGCAGCTACCCAAGTTGCGGCAATATCTGCTGGTCGTAATGGAAATGTATACGATGCGGGTATATCAGGATACACACGGGGATATGCTACAGCCGGCCACAATGGCATCGCTCGCGAGCGATGGGAATATGTGTCGACAGCAACCAGCACGGCAATTGGAAATTTGAGTTGGATGCGGTATGGCAACTCAACTGCTAGCAGCGATGTTAGTGGGTATGCGGCTGGTGGGCTCGGAACCGGGCCACAATACAACAGAAACATTATTGATAAGTTTCCCTTTGTTAACGATGAAGCCACGTCTACAGATGTTGGGGATTTGCCGTATCAGATGTACGGCCTGAATCAAGGATCGCAATCTACAACTAATGGATATGTGAGTGGAGGGACGGGTAGTCCATCATTCTTCTATAAGATAAATTTTGCGTCTGACGGTAATGCAACCACCGCCGCAAATCTGACGCAAACTATGAATGAAGCTGCTGGACACCAATTATGACAATTAATATCAATAACATTATTGCAGCTATCGAAGCTCAAATTAGTAGTTTTGATTCTGCTACACCTTTGCCAGACATGATCAAAGCGTTTAAGGCTTATGATGAAGCTGGTGGTAAGACGTACTCTGCATATGATAGCGCCGGCTTGTTGCCATTAGCCGACAGCGCCAACTCGGGTAGAATTGTATACACGTTGAGTGATAAGTTCCTTCGCATGTATAATTCAGTTGATGATGTGTGGGATCGATTGGACAGCGACACGCGAGTTGACGTTCTTTCGCCCCCACCTGCACCGGCTTGGTCTGTTCAAGGCGATACATATGGATATGCCATTGGTGGGGAGACGCCAGCTTTATACAATGCTATGGACAAGTATCAGTTTGCAACTGGCAATACGACTGTCGATGTAGGGGATGCTGCTTATAAAACTTCGGGTGCAACAGGATCGATGTATTCTGAAACAACAGGATATGTCATTGGTACAATCAGCCCGGGCAATATACGATCAAGTATGCAAAAGTTTTCATTTGTGTCTGACGGCAATGCAACCTTGGTAGGACAGACGGGGTACTCAATAGGAGCGGCGGCTGGAGCAACAAGTGGAGAGTATGGGTTCGTTAGTGGTGGAAATTATCTCTCGGGGTGGCTTGATGTCATTGTCAAGTATCCGTTTGCAACAACAGATGGGGTCGTAACTCAGGTGGGCTCAATATCAGCTGTTAGATCCTATAATACGGGTACATCTTCACTTATAGCTGGATACACATCGGGAGGTCGAAACCCCCCAGCCGGGGTTAATATTATCGAGAAGTATCCCTTTGTGATTGACGGAGGAGTATCGACTGATGTTGGTGACTTGACATGGGCTGCTGGTGCCAACGGTGCGGCGGCAGGAGTTTCTTCTGAATATCATGGATATACATGTGGCGGAGCTGGGGCGTATGGTACCGGAGGACTAAAGAACAAGATTTATTTTGCGTCTGGAGGCAACGGCACTCTGGTAGGCAACATGGCATCTTCAGCGCTGGGGGGGATTAGTGGATCCAATTCTCACACTGACGGTTTTTTACACGAAGGCGGCACAATATATCGGTTTCCGTTTGCATCAGACTTTGATACAGAACAGAGCCATGGGGCCCTAATACTCTCTAGATATCAACACTGTGGCCATTCTTATTAATTTCCTATATAATGGGGTAACTTAACCCCTTTTGTTTGGAGAATATAATGAATTCGGCTGCCGAATATTTTGAGCAAAATAGACATGTATATCTGAGTAATACTGTCAGTCGCGAAGACTGTGCTAAATTAACCGAGTACATGTTTGACCTTTACGACAAAGGCTTGTTGGAAAAAGATCCACAATGTCCTTTGTCTGATAGTATCTACGGATCAGAAATATTTGATGAACTGCTAGCACAGCTAGCGCCGCCGTTATCCAAGCAATTGGGCATCGAGCTGATTCCCACATACACATATGCGCGGATCTATCGTCCTAACGAAATCCTAACTAAACACAAAGATCGTCCGTCATGTGAGATTTCCGGAACAATGACTCTGGGGTTCGATCCTGGATCCGGTATCTGGCCAATCTTCTTTGGCAAGAACGATGATGATATAGTGGGATCGCTCGTTGAAATTAACGTTGGCGATGTGGTGATGTATCGAGGTAACGAGCTCAATCATTGGCGCCCACCCTACAAAGGTCAATGGCAAGTTCAAGTGTTCTTTCACTACGTAGATGCCAATGGTCCTCATAAAGAACATGCATACGACAAGCGCAATCAGCTTGGCGCAGCGGCACCGTCAACAGCTCCCACCCAAGAAGCTCACTCAATGCTTAAATCCGCTGTGATACCAAACGTTGTGGGTATTCGAACCGGGGATCAAATATTTCCTGGTGCTGCCACCTATCACACCGGGTTCTATAAAGAGTTGTGTTTTACCCCTGAGCAATGTAATAAAATTGTAGATGAGTTTCGCACTAAATTGTACCCTGTAAAGGCAACCGTGGGTGATGGAGGAAAAGAGGGAACCTATAATCCGGATATCCGAACAGTTGATACCTATGAAATTGCGTATTCTGATACCACTAGGTGGATTTTTGAGAAGATTGCTACTGCGGTCGGTAACGCAAATGCAGAGTATTATCGATACGATCTATACGGCATCACACACGGTCTTCAACTATTGCATTACAAATCGTCAGAGTTGGCTCACTATGACTGGCACATCGACTGTGGCGACGGAACGTCGGCACATCGAAAAATCTCTGTATCTGTTCCGCTTACCCCAAGAGATCAATACAAAGGAGGCGAGTTGATAATTAACAACAACGGGACAGAGTTGACGGCTATTGACGAACAAGGATCGATTAGTATGTTTCCTAGTTTCCAACTCCACAAAGTTACACCTGTGACCGAAGGTGAAAGATGGGCAATTGTTATTTGGATTAATGGTCCCCGCTTTAAATAATTGTATAAATAGTAAGGCTTGTACAATAACAGGAGTAATTTGAAAATGCCGATGATCGAATATATGTTCACCATCAACGAACGAGGACGTAAAGAAGTCCCAGGTTACGTTGCTGATCGTGGATATCACCACAGCCCGATTGACAATACCTTTCTAGGTTGGCTGCCCGCCGATCGAGATTACTGGGTGCCTGATACAATCGAGACTAAAACTAAAGCTGAGTGTGTTACACGCGCCCTAGCTATTCATGCTATCCACCCCTACCAAAAATTTGGTGATGATGGGTTGGCTGGCGATAGTACTGATATGACTGATGCTGAAGTCACTACCATGATTGAAGAGTGGTACGATGATGTAGAGACTAGAAACTCTTAAAATATAATATGGAAATTATGCTTGCGAAACAGTTAGAAGAATTGGATATGAGTGATCTAATCCAGGTTCTGACTAAACTTAAAATGACTAACAGTGATGCACTTGGGGACTTAAAAGAAATCCTCGATGATCTATGAGGAATATAATACAATGACTGAACCTACACAAAATAATGAATTAGCTATCTTTGAAGAGATCCGGCGTGATCTAGTTGTAAGAGACGGATCTGAGTTCACAGTACCAATTGCCAAAGTTTTTGGCCAAGGCACTATTGCCAAGACTGAATCCTTCGGAGGTCGTAGTCTACAAGAGAATGCTCAGATGACGGATGTTGCGTTGCAAAACGTACAAGGTCTACAGAACATTTGGAATCGTAGCCATACGCAGTGGACATGGAAGCACATTAACTTGTCCTACCATTCGGCTGAAAAGAACATGCGTCAGATTGCTGCCGAAATGAGTAGCAAGAAGGCTGCGTTGAATGAGGCAAAGTGGAATCAGATTAAAAGCGAGATTAAACTTCGTAAGCTAGAAGAGAAATTAGAAAAGGGTGCCATGGAGTATTGGGATGAGGTTGAGACTAAGGTCAAGATTGCTCAGACTCAAGAAGGGATGGCTGAAGGTACTCATTATATTGAGGGTGCCATGAAAGATGTGCTGGCCTTAAATGAATTGTACGAGCAACTTAAAGATAAGCTCCATGACTTCACAGAAGAGGATATTGAAAAGAATGAAACTAAGGCTCACTTGAAGCGTAGTATTGTTCAATGTATCCGCGATGTTCGTCAAGGCGGCGCTATTACCAAAGGCGAGCAAGAGTACATGGAGCAGATCGGCGTTAATCCGACTAAGATGCAGACCATCATTAGAGATTATGTCAAAGAAGAGGCTAATTCTAATCGATGGGATACAGCAGGGCTGATGACCTTTGTCGATGAGTTGACCAACCAATTAGTTGACGTTGCTAAAGTAGATCAAGTCCGTATGGACATGATGGGATTTAAACATGAGTATACCCCAGGTATCTCTCATGATAAGACCGTTGGTCAGCTGGCACTGCCAAAGGAAGAAAGCAAAGAATAATGGCGATAAACATCACCAACATTATATCAGTAGTAAATGCTAAACTAGCTGCTCTTGATAGTAACTCAACTCTTGAGGATATCAAGAGGTTGAATACTATTAATGACTACATTGTTAATGTTGGGGGTGTATTAAAGTATCAAGCCGAAAGCTACCTGCCTCCGTCCACTAAGGGTTCAATTGCATTTGTCGAGAGAGTAATTGAACACGATAGCTCAAACACAGGATCATACTTCTTGGGGTTGAGTCAAGATAGTGGTTGGCAACGTGTGTTTATGACACTAGACTCGGCTGATAGTGCTGCCACTACACCGCCTCCAGTAACGGTGCTGTTTCAGGGAACTTCGAGTGGATATGTTACTGGAGGTACATCACCTAATGTAAATACCATACAAGTATTTTCCCTAGCGAGTGATGGTAATGCTGTAGCTAGAACTGGCACACTGCTCCAAGCCGTAAATACTATGACTGGTAGTACCTCCGCAACTCACGGATACGTCCTGGGTGGCGCGCCAACGGCCCACGGAACTTTGATTCAAAAATTTGCGTTAGCCGTAGATGAAACCGCAACTGATGCTGGAGACTTAACAGCTATTACTTACGGCTCAGTGGGTATTTCAAATGGCACAGGAGGTTTTGGATATTCAGCTGGCGGTGCAAATAACCAAATAAATATTGATAAATTTTCTTTTACCACAGATGGAAATGCAACCAATATTGGAAATATAACTGCTCGCGAGCAATATATCGGCGCTGGCATATCCGCAACGACGCATGGGTATGTTGTTGGAGGGGGCCCACCAGCCCAAAATAGAATGGAAAAATTTCCGTTTGCGGTCGATGAAAACGCCACAGACGTTGGAGACCTTACTGTGGGTCGCCAACAAACGGCAGGAGCATCTTCATTAGAAAATGGGTATAATGCTGGCGGGCGGACTACAGTTCAGGTGAATATAATAGACAAATTCCCGTTTGCAGCTGATACGAATGCAACAGATGTGGGGGATTTAGTAACTTCACGTTGGGTACTTGCTGGGTCATCTTCAACTACCCATGGATATGCTTGTGGAGGCATAAACCCAGGTAATACAGGTGGTATGAATGTAATAGAAAAGTTTTCATTTGTAGCGGATGGAAACGCCACCGACGTTGGGGATTTAGCAGTCGCTAAATACGGCTCAAGCGGTCACCAACTCTAAGAGAATACAAATGGCAATTAACCTTACAAACATTCTCCTCGATTTGCAGAAGAGAGCAAACGCCGTAACTATTAACACAAGCCCCATTGAGATTCGCAATATAATGAAGGCTGTAAAGAAAGTTGATGGATCTTCATTGGTTGCATATGATAGTGACGGAGAGTTGCCTGATGCGCCCAACTCTAATCAGAAATTGGCATATGTCAATGGCGCGGTAAAGTTTAATAATGGTAAATGGGATATGGTGGCTAGGTCAGGTAAAACTACATCCTCATCTGTTGTAGATGTAGGTTCAGCTCCAGTAGCTGTGTCCCTTGTTTATCCCGGATCAATTGATGGATACACATCGGGTGGTAACTCTGCTCCTATTATTCTAGACACTATTCAAAAGTTTTCATTTACTGTTGATGGCAACTCAACAGATGTTAGCAATCTTACAACTACTAACTACCTGATAACTGGTACGGGTAGTAAAGAAAATGGATATGCATTGGGGGGTATTAACAATACACCAGCAATTAATAAGTTTTCGTTTACATCAGCAACAGATGCAACAAACGTTGGTGCACTAACATTAGGCACCCGCAGTGCTAACAATCCTGGGAACAGTGCAATAAATCAAGGATATGGATATGTGGTTGGCGGTACTCAGCCTGTTGATGCGTCTAGGATAGAGAAGGTGTCGTTTACCACTGATGGCGGCGCGACCGATGTGGGTTCGTTGGCAGTGGCCCGTGAGTATACAATGGGCAGCTCATCACTTGAATATGGATACAACAGCGGTTCTCTGAATCCGGTAGCAACTACCGGGAAGACCATCGACAAGTTTTCTTTTGCTGCAGATGTTAATGCGTTTCTGTCTGGATACTTGTCAGAAGTGATGATGTGGGGTGCTGGGCTATCATCAACAACGACTGGATATGCTGCTGGTAATACTCGTAACATCGACAAGTTTCCTTTTGCTGGTGAAGCGAACGGGACGATTATAGGTGATTTGCTCAGCACTCTCGACGGTAGCTTATTTCAATATCCGAGCGGCCATTCGTCCGAATCGTATGGATATGTTACTGGAGGATTGAAGCCTACAAGCACGGATAACATTGAAAAGTTCTCCTTTGTTTCTGAGACGATAGGTTCCCAAGTAGGAAACTTGCTACAGGCTTCAGCGTATCTCGGATCACATCACGTATAAGGGGAACATCATGCCATTAAATATAACCCCAGTAATTACTCAGCTAGAGGCACGTGTTGCGGCCGCGGATAGTCAATCCAGTACATCGTACTTACTGTCTCTCAGTAGACTAGCTCAGGATTATAACAATTATAATACTATTAGTGTAACAACCAAGGACGATTTACCAAATGCAGACTCTTCTATATTAGGAGATGTCGTGTATGTAAAAGACACTTGGAAAGATTCATTCGGGTCTTTTTTCATTGGTATGCAATCAGTAGATTCTGATGGGAGCGGTGGTTCGGTATACGGCAGTCCTACCTGGAGCCGAATAATTCTGAATGCTGATAGTGATGAGTCTTTTGTGCCTCCGGAGCCTCAGGTTAATGCGCTGTTACAGGGAACGTCGTATGGATATGTTGCTGGAGGATTCTATCAACCAGCCTTCCCTAGCTCAACGGATATTATTCAGAAATACTCTTACGTATCAGGTGGTAATTCCGTTAGTGTGGGTACAATAGCCAACAACTGGTACAACAACTACGGCGCAACAAGTGTTTTGGCCGGATATGTGTTGGGAGGAGACGGCAGTCCGGTTGGAGCTGCTGGTGCCGTTGACAAGTTTCCATTTGCTACAGACACATCCTCGGGGTTGACTCTTGATTTATCAAGTATAGGCCGGCCCAAAAACCAAGTGATGTCATCAAATATAGGGGCGTTCATAGCTGGAACGTACGGCACTCCTTCGACAGAGGACATAACTACATTCTCTTTTGCAAACGACGGCGTTATTAAGCAGGCTGGTGTGGTGAGTGACGGTGCTGTGACACTTGGTCTGGCAAGTGGATCTAGTTCGTCGACGCATGGATATATGACATCGGGAAGGTACTTACCCGCTAATGCGTATATAACAGCTGTAAGACGATTTCCGTTTGCTGCCACCACAACCGTTCAGGTTATGGGTGCTGTGATGGTCAACAATGCTTCAAATGGAAGAGCAACTCAGTCTACCACTCACGGTTATCAGTTTGGCGGATCGTCTCCAGCTATTGCCACCAGCAATTCTATTCAAAAGTTCTCATATGCTGCCGATACAAATGCGGTGCAAATTGGTGTAATGGCCAGCGCTCGGTTTATTCAATCAACATCAGCTTCAACTACTAAAGCGTATTCAGCTGGAGGAATGACCGGCAGTGCAATCAGCGCAAACGTTATCCAGTCTGTTCCTTTTGCAACTGACACTGACGCAACCGATGTTGGCGACTTATTAACAGTTAACCGGGCGGCTAGCGGACATCAGTATTAAAATGATAAATAAGAACAATAAACCCAGAGGTTAGTAATGGCCATAGACATCAAGAATATTCTACAATTAGTCCAAACAAAGATTGCTGCCGTTGATGCCAACACCAGCACTGAGGACATCGGCTATCTATTGAATCTAGCAAAAAGAGTTGATGGGTCAATGGTAAGAAGTTATGACAGCGATGGCTTACTACCAGATGCAGCTTCGACAACTGAACGATTAGCATACATTACATCAACGGGTATTATGCGGTTTAACAACGGACAGTGGGACGCACCTGATGAAGAGGTGTATCCGGTGGTTGTGCTTGCAAACCCCTTTGGTGGTACAATTTCAGGATATACTTCTGGTGGTAGCAGTAGTTCAAATGTTATTGATAAGTTTCCGTTTGCATCAGATGGTAATGCAACTGATGTTGGAGACTTAACAGTTGCACGTCAAAACATGGCCGGTCAATCATCAGATACGTTTGGATACACTTCTGGGGGAACTGCCGCACCTTCATCCCCGAATACTATTGATAAGGTTTCGTTTACTTCCGATGGCAATGCAACCGACGTTGGAGATTTGACTGTAGCACGGGGTGCATATGTTACGCCCGCGGGCCAATCATCAGAGACGTTTGGATATACGTCTGGCGGTAGTTCGCTAGATGTTATCGATAAGTTTGCATTTACTTCTGATGGCAATGCAACCGACGTCGGAAACTTGAGTACCAGTCGAGGTAATCTATCCGGGCAATCTTCTCCTGAGTATGGTAATGGATATACAGCCGGTGGTAATAACCCTGTTGTGGACACCATTGATAAATTTCCATTTGCTGCTGATGGTAATGCAACTGATGTGGCCAATTTAACTCTTCCCAGATACATAGTATCTGGACAGTCATCGTCTACGCATGGATATGCTTCTGGTGGTTACTTTGCGCCGACTCAAAGAGACGTAGTTGATAAGTTTTCATTTGCGTCCGATGCAGATGCTACTGATGTCGGAAATTTGTCAATTGCAAAATATGATACTGCTGGTCAATCGTCAACAACTTTTGGATATGTATCGGGTGGTAACCCAGCACCAACAGGGCAAATAGAAAAGTTTTCATTTACTTCTGATGGTAATACAACCAGCGTTGGAAATTTATCTACAGTCAGATCCGCACCCACAGGTCAACAGGTATAATCGTTCAAAGATATGACCATTAACTTCAACTCATTAGAATCTTTATTAGCTGCTCAAGCCGCATCCTTTGATTCATCCACTCCGACTGAGTCTATTGTTGCGCTTCTGAATAATATGCAGAAGGCCAGTATTGATAAAACGATTCACTTTGACGCTGATAGTGACCTGCCCATTGATAGTGATTATGACGGGATGGTTGTGACCAGTAACAATAGGTTAGTGGTATTCAATGCATACGACTTGTTGTGGGAAGCTCAGGAGTATGTTGAAGCACTCGATGTGTTTCAGGGGACAGCTTATGGATATGTTTCTTCGGGAAGACATCCTGCCCTGGGTTGGGGGGATGATATTGAACGATTTTCGATGGTCAGCGATGGAAATTCTGTAGCAATGACTGCCAAACTCCTGGCTCCTGTATATTATGGAGCGGGTACCAGCTCAAAAACCCATGGATATAATATGGGGGGATTGCCAAATCAACAGTTGGTGATTCAAAAGTTTCCATTCGCAGCTGATGAAAATTCAACTGATGTTGGAGATCTAACATCCAATACCTCATACTCAGAGGACTGTGCAGCCCCTGCCCAAGGTCATGGGTACTCCTGCGGAGGACATGATCCATCTGTGCCGAATAAGACAGCAATTGAGAAATTTTCATTTACTTCTGATGGTAACGCCACAAACATCGGAGACATATCTCCCAGGACTTTTGGAGGATCTGGGCAGTCATCAACCACCCATGGGTATGTTTCTGGTGGTTCGCCGCCTGACAAAAATGTGATCGAGAAGTTTCCATTTGCTGCTGATGGCAATGCAACCGACGTCGGAGATCTGACGGTCGCCCGCGGACAGGGATCTGGTCAATCATCGTCAGCGAGTGGATATATGGCTGGAGGTACAAGTAACGTCATAGATAAGTTTTCGTTTACTTCTGATGGCAATGCAACCGACGTTGGAGATTTAAGTGTTGCCAGGACACATTGTGTGGGCGCCTCATCCACCACTGATGGATACAGCTCTAATAGCTGGCCCGCAAATACAATCATAGATAAGTTTTCGTTTACTTCTGATGGTAATGGAACTAATATTGGAAGCCTTACTATAGGAACATATGGAAGCGTTGGGCACCACGTATAAAAAATGACAATACAATCATCCTTAATCGCCAAACTAGCGGCTGTTGACTCTGATACATCAACAGCTGATTTATTTTATCTAATGCAGCAGACACAAACTGTTGATATTACCAATGCTATCTATGATAGTAGCAGTCTCTTTCCGACCGACTCAGCGTTTGCTGGAACTATGCTGACAGCACTAGATAGTGGGTCGTTTATATTTGATGGCAATGCTTGGTCCCATATCATTTCTCCTCCAGAGCCGAGGGTGGCTGAAGAGGTAGATAATAGAAGTGCAATGGAGGTTGCATCGGAGGCATATGCTGCAGCTATTGCAGTGGCCACAGGTGGTCAAGTAATTATTCATGATCCAGCTGTAGACGGTACTGATCTTACATTGATATTGGGGGAGACAGGTGCCACCCCATACCAGAATGCAATTGGCAATGGTGATGTTTTATATCTGAAGCCTGGTGCGTATACAATAACATCTTGGCATACCACATACTCAGCAAGTTTCTTTCCCAGAGGACACTACTCAGTAATAGGCGCTGATCCAAATACCGTAAGCATATACATTGATAATGGAGGAAATCCAACTCCTAGAGCTGAGGCGTTTTTCTCTTATGATGATAACGGTGCATCTTTAGCAACGTATGGCACTCTACAACTCAATGTCGGATATCTCACACTTGCTCAGTATGCTCATACAGCTATCAACTATCAAGTTCCTTTAGTACATGGATTGGGAACACAGTTAGATTACATCACATGTAAACATGTGGCATTTAATAGGGGAAATGCTGTTGGAAGTAATAGTCCATTGTCTTGGTTATATGACAATAATAACGATCAAGGAACTGTAAGAATTGAAAAGTGTACATTTTTCAATATATCAAGTTTGTTGACTAGCTACACCGGTAATGCAACCAACAAAACTATCGATAAGTGTTTAATAAGTAGGGCCACTGGTAGTAGTTCAATAATTCCAGAAACTAATACAACAACCATTGCAGGCGGCATAACCGAAGATGGATTTTTCGCAACGTACGATACCACCGTGTATACCGACAGAGGTCATTTGATATTAGATACCGAATCTATAACATACACCGAACCCACGGCGTTTGGATAAATTATATATCAATACTTTAAATTTAAAGCCAGTGGCACAATCACATTCTAAGGAGTATTAACTCATGGCGTTTCCACCAAATCCCACAAACGGCGATCAATCAACTCGATTCAATAGAATTTATGAATTTGACTCAGACAATCAACGCTGGAATGGATTATTCTCAGTTCCTATTGCAGATGTAACTGTCCCTCCCTTTGTCAATCTTTTTCTGTTGGCCGGCGGCGCTGGCGGCGGCAAGGGTGTTAGCACCAACGGCGCAGGCGGTGGTGGCGGTGGGGGAGTAGCGAATACAACTTTTAGTGTATCGACCGGTACGTCATACAGCGTCACAATTGGTGCAGGGGGAGCTGCGATATCTAACGGAGGAGATACAGTTTTCGGAAACGCCGGACTGGAGAACCTGGTGCCAAGAATGATCGCATATGGTGGTGGAACCATGAGCCAAATCGGCGGCAGCGGTGGTGGTGGATACAATAGTGTAGGTGCTGTAGGAATTACAAATCAAGGCAACGCTGGCGGGGCCAGTAATTATACCTGGAACTCGGCCAGGTCAGGTGGTGGTGGCGGAGGTGCAGGGGGTGTGGGCGCTAATAATAGCACGTCTGGAGACGACGGCAGCTTGCCGGCAGCAGGAGCATTTGGCGGTGCCGGAACAACTGCATACTCCGATCTGCTAATTCTTGTCGAAGAAGGTTTTGTTGTAGATTCCACTACTAGAAGTATTGGCGCAGGCGGTACTGGCGGCAACAGTAGCGGATTTGCTTATACTGCTGGTAAAGCGGGCGTACAAGGATCAGGTGGCGGCGGGGCCACAGCTGCAGGCGTAGTTCAATCAGGGGGGAACGCTACCGCTTGGCTTGGTGCTGGGGGTGGCGGTGGCGGTGGCGGTGGCAATAACATCGCCACGGGGGGAAATGGATCTAGTGGGTTCATGGTTGTATACTACCCAGTCGCATATGCTGTAGCTTCTACTACAGGATCACCGACATATTACAATGATGGCACCAATCATTATTTTAAATTTAAAGCCAGTGGCACAATCACATTTTAAGGAGTATTAGCATATGTCATATTTTGCACAAGTAATAGACACAAAGGTTGTAAAAGTAGTTTCTATTGAACAAGACACTATTGACACCGGAGTATTTGGGGATCCAGCAACATGGTTTCAGACTAGTTACAACACGGTCGGGGGAGTTCATCTTCTCGGAGGAACGCCTCTAAGAAAGAACTATGCTGGAATTGGATATACGTACGACGCCCAGAGAGATGCGTTTATTCCTCCAATGCCTGATGACGGATCCGCATACGTGTTGGACGAAGATACTTGTTTGTGGACACCAGTTGAATAGTCTACTAACAAAACCTTATAAATAGCTCTAGAGAGTAACGTCCTGAGGCTATTTTATTATCAGGATAACGAGGAGATATAATTAATGGCGTTCCCCATAGGTCCTACGAACGGACAACAATCAACGAGATATAGTAGAGTCTTCCAGTACAACGGCGGCGCCGGAAGATGGGAAGCGTTATACACAGTCCCTCCAATAGTTTCTCCTATTCCAAGTTCGGGATCAGGAGGGCAGACGGCTCTCGCATCCTCCACTGGGGGAACAATTGCCACTACCAATTTGTTTTTAAATGCCACG
>Ga0209137_1003022_pt1 | contig 14355 bp, 10 predicted proteins | sample SaaInl5LU_22_DNA_FD_184642 | JGI IMG/M metagenome (GOLD analysis project Ga0209137, IMG submission 184642) | Marine microbial communities from expanding oxygen minimum zones in the Saanich Inlet - ESP_105LU_22_DNA (SPAdes) (version 2) | ecosystem: Environmental > Aquatic > Marine > Intertidal... | reverse complement strand
CTCAGTTTTACCAACACCTGTTGTTCCTAAAAACAAGAAACTTCCAATAGGTTTGTTGGGATTTTGTAAACCAGCTCTAGAACGTCTAACAGCATCAGAAACAGCAACAATTGCTTCTTCTTGACCAACCACTCTTTTATGCAGTTGTTTTTCTAAAATTAATAGTTTATCACGTTCAGATTGTATCATTTTTGTTACAGGAATTCCTGTCCATTTTGCAACAACCTCTGCAATATCCTCTAAATTTACTTCCTCTTTGATTAAAGATTTTTCATTTTGATTTTCACTTAAAATCTGTTGATATTCTTCAAGTTTTTCTTGAGCTTGTTTAATTTTACCATATCTAATTTCTGCAACTTTACCATAATCTCCTTCACGTTCGGCTCTTTCTGCTTCAATTTTAAAGTTTTCAATATCCGATTTTGTGTTTTGAATATTATCTACAACCTCTTTTTCAGATTTCCACTTTGCATTAATTTCGTTGCGTTCTTCTTTTAGATTTGCCAATTCAGAGCGTAAAGATTTTAATTTAACTTCATCTTTTTCTCGTTTAATAGCTTCAATTTCAATCTCTAATTGCATTACTTTACGATCTAAAACATCTAATTCTTCTGGTTTAGAGTTAATTTCCATTCGTAATTTAGAAGCAGCCTCATCCATTAAATCAATGGCTTTGTCTGGTAAAAAACGATTGGTTATGTAACGCTGAGATAATTCTACAGCACCAATTATAGCTTCATCTTTAATGCGTACTTTATGATGCGTTTCGTATTTTTCTTTAATTCCTCTTAAAATAGAAATCGCACTTTCTGTATCTGGTTCATTTACTTGAACTTTTTGGAAACGTCTTTCTAAAGCCTTGTCTTTTTCAAAATATTTTTGATATTCATCTAGAGTAGTGGCTCCAATTGCACGTAATTCTCCACGAGCCAAAGCGGGTTTTAAAATATTAGCAGCATCCATAGCACCTTGACCACCACCAGCACCTACTAAGGTATGAATTTCATCAATAAAAAGCACAATGTCTCCCTCTGCATTTGTAACTTCTTTTATGACCGCTTTTAAACGTTCTTCAAACTCACCTTTGTATTTTGCACCAGCAATTAAAGCACCCATATCTAAAGAAAAAATTAATTTGTCTTTTAGATTTTCGGGCACATCTCCATCTACAATTCTATGTGCTAAACCTTCTGCAATGGCAGTTTTACCTGTACCAGGTTCACCTACTAAAATTGGGTTGTTTTTGGTTCTACGTGATAAAATTTGTAATAATCTTCTAATTTCTTCATCTCTACCAATGACAGGGTCTAGCTTGCCGTCTTTTGCTAATTTGTTTAAGTTTTTAGCATATTTATTTAAAGAGTTATAAGTTTCTTCTGCGTTTTGAGAAGTTACTCTTTCTCCTTTTCTTAATTCATCTATAGCAGCATTTAAATCTTTTTCTGTTACACCTTGGTCTTTTAAAACCTGTGCAATATTAGAATTTGATTTATAAATAGCTAAAATTAAATGTTCAATAGATACATAATCATCTTTTCTGTTTTTTGCAATAATAGATGCTTCGTTTAAAGTTTTACCAGCCTCTCTAGAAAGCATTAAATCTGCACCTGTAACTTTTGGAAAACTCTCTAATTGCTTGTCTAAAATTTGTCGAATTACAATGCTATTTACGTTCAGTTTTTTTAATAAAAAAGGCAGCACATTTTCGTCTACCTTTGTTAAAGCTTTAAAAATATGTTCGTTTTCTATTTGATTATGACCAAAACTTTGCGCAATTTGTTGCGCCATTTGTATGGTCTCTTGCGATTTTGTTGTATAATTATTAAAGTTCATTTTTTTTATTTCTTAGTTCCACTTTTTTTATATTCGAATAGAAAATGGAATCTCAATTCAATTTTTTGAAGATTTTTCATTTTCTAATTCACTTTTTTTGTTTCAAATTTAGTACCAATTCATTTTTAACAAAAAGAACAGTCATTTTGTCTTGAAAACTCTTGTTTTTACTGACTTTTTGACTGTTTAAAGTTTCTTATCTTTGTTGCCTAAATTATAAAAATTATAAAATGGGTATATTTAACAAGATGTTTGGAAATGAAAATAAAAAGGAATCAAAACCAGAAAAAAAGTCATATTTAAACTGGACTCCATTAACATCTTTAGATGAATTAGAGGCCATAAAAGAGCAATCTAAAACAGAAAGTGTATTCCTATTTAAACATTCTACAAGATGTGGTATTAGCAGTATGGTAATTAAACAATTTGAAAAACTTTTTACAGAAGAACATCAAAACTTAAAAGTTTATTATTTAGATTTATTAAATTACAGAAATATTTCTGATGAAGTTGGGTATTCCTTTCAAGTAATGCATCAATCACCCCAATTAATAGTGGTTAAAAACAGTGTTGCGGTCTTTAATGCTTCTCATTATGATATTACTCAAACTAATTTATCGAGATTTATCTAGTTAAAATTTGGGATAAACCTATTATAAGTCTTATTTTTGTGTCTTAAAATTTTAAATTTTTGGCAGATACAAACACTTCACAAGTAACAACAGGAAAAGAATTATACGGATACCAGAAAGACGCACTTCAAGAAATATTTAAACGTTTTGAAACTGCACCTAAAGATTATCATCTATTATATCAACTGCCAACAGGTGGTGGAAAAACAGTAATTTTTTCTGAAATTGTTAGGCGTTACTTAGAAACTTTTAAAAAGAAAGTTTTAGTGTTAACTCATAGAATTGAGTTAAGCAAACAGACTTCTAAGATGTTAGATGAGTTTGGTGTAACCAATAAAATCATTAATTCTACAGCAAAATTAGACGATCAAGATCAGTTCAATTGCTTTGTAGCAATGGTAGAAACTTTAAAAAATAGGCTGAATGATGAAAAATTAGATATTTCTGATATTGGCTTAGTCATTGTAGATGAGGCACATTACAATTCTTTTACAAAAATTTTTAAATTTTTTGATGAATCTTTTATACTTGGTGTAACAGCAACCCCTTTAAGTTCTAACATTAAATTACCAATGTATGAAAACTATCAAGAACTTTTTGTGGGAGAATCTATTCAGCATTTAATAGAAAATGGCTATCTAGCGCAAGCAAATATGTACTCTTATAATGTGGGTTTAACTTCTTTAGAAGTAGGTGCTAATGGAGATTATACAGTAAAATCTTCGGAAGATTTGTATATGAATACAGACATGCTTACCAAATTGGTAAGTGCCTATGAAGAAACCGCTAAAGGTAAAAAAACCTTGATATTTAACAATGGTATCAATACATCTATACAAGTGTTTCACGCTTTTAAAAAAGCTGGATACCCAATAGCACATTTAGATAACACCAATACAAAAAAAGAACGTGAATTAATTTTACGTTGGTTTCATAAAACACCCAATGCAATTATTACCTCTGTAAGTATTTTAACTACCGGATTTGATGAACCAAGTATTGAGGCTATTATATTAAACAGAGCTACAAAATCGTTAACCTTATATTATCAAATGATAGGGCGTGGTTCTCGTATATTTGGTAATAAAACTACGTTTGATGTGGTAGATTTAGGAAACAACTTTCATAGGTTTGGTCCTTGGGGTGCAGATTTAGACTGGCAAAAAATGTTTAGAGCACCAGACTATTATTTAGACGCCATCCTCTCTGATGAAGAAATAGAAAGTAACTTTAGATATGAGCTACCAGCAGATGTTAAAAAAGAGTTTGCAAAATCTACAGATACTTATTTTGATATGAAAAAGGTATACATAAATACCATCAAAGCAGGTGAGTCTTCTAAAAGAGTATTAGAAAAATCGATTGTACACCATGCAAAAATGTGTATAGAAAATAGTGAAGATGTCTTTGATGCACTTATTTTGGCAAAAATGTTAGGTGAAGAAATTGACGATAGAATAAATAGATATGCCAAATGTATATCTAAAAGTACACATAATTTTGTTACCTGGTTAAAAGACGATTACAGGAAGAAATTGAATGCATACTTAAGAACTAATTTCGATGAAGACTTCGAAAAAATACATGGTTATCCTCCAGAAGAATAGTATTTTAAAGAAAATATAAAAAAGTGAAAAAAAAATTTCACTTTTTTTTTGTTTTTTGTATTAAAAATAATCTACATTTGAAATACTTACTTTAAGTGAAATGTTAAGTTTTTCTTGTTTCGGTAGTAACACACTTTGGGAGAAAGTTGGTTATAAGGCATTTTGGAAATGCGACGAAAAAATTAAGGTTTCTCCTTTTTATTTTCTTCAAGAATTGCAACTTGTTTCTAAGTTGCACGTAGTTTACTTACAAATATTACAGTGAAAACAATCATTTATAATGATTATAAAATGCTACTAAAATATTTTTATGTTTTAGTAAATAAAACAGAACTGTAATATTTAAAATACAAAAGTGAAAACAAAATATATAGATCTAATTGAGCAAACTTTCGATTTTCCTCAAGAAGAATTTACAACAGGAAACAATAAACTTTTCTGGCATGGAATTAATTTAATGGAATTAACAGCTAAATATGGAGCGCCACTTAAATTTACCTATTTGCCAAAAATTTCAGAAAACATAAAAAAAGCCAAAAATTGGTTTCAAAATAGTATCGAAAAACATAATTATAAAGGAAATTATTTTTATAGTTATTGTACAAAAAGCTCGCATTTTAAACATGTTTTAAATGAAGCTTTAAAAAATGATATTCATATAGAAACTTCATCTGCCTTTGACATTGATATTGTAAAAAAACTTAAAAAGGAAGGTAAAATAAAAGACAACACCTTTGTAATTTGTAATGGTTTTAAAAGAGATCAATACATAAAAAATATCGGTGGCTTAATTAATGATGGTCATAAAAACTGTATTCCCATTATTGATAATTTTGAGGAGTTACCTCTTTTACAAAAAGAGACTAAAAAAACATTTAAAGTGGGTATTAGAATTGCTTCTGAAGAAGAGCCAAAGTTTGAGTTTTATACTTCTAGATTGGGTATTGGCTATAAAAATATCGTTTCTTTTTATGAACGTGAAATTGCAAACAACAAGCAAGTTGATTTAAAAATGTTACATTTTTTTATTAATACAGGTATTAAAGACAATGCCTATTATTGGAACGAACTGATGAAATGTTTAAACGTCTATATCAACCTAAAAAAAGTATGCCCAACTTTAGATAGCTTAAATATTGGTGGTGGTTTTCCTATTAAAAATTCATTGGCTTTTGACTATGATTATGCCTATATGATAGATGAAATTATTAATCAAGTTCAACAATCTTGTCATGAAGCAGAAGTAGAAGTACCGCATATTTTTACAGAGTTTGGCAGTTTTACTGTTGGCGAATCTGGAGCTACAATTTACGAAGTTTTATATCAGAAAAAACAAAACGATCGAGAACGTTGGAATATGATTAATTCATCATTTATAACCACTTTACCAGATTCTTGGGCTATAAATAAACGTTTTATCATGTTGCCAATAAATAAATGGAATCATAAATATGAACGTGTTTTATTAGGTGGTTTAACTTGTGATAGTGATGACTACTACAACTCAGAACAACACATTAATGGTATTTATTTGCCAGTTTATGAAAAAGAGAAGCCTTTATATATTGGGTTTTTTAATACAGGTGCATATCAAGAATCTATAAGTGGTTTTGGTGGTTTACAACATTGTTTGATTCCACATCCTAAACATCTTTTAATAGATCATGATAAAAATGGGAATTTAATTGAGGAAATCTTTAAAGAGCAACAAAAAAGTAGTGAGTTACTTTCAATTTTAGGTTATTAACAAACAAAAAATAAAATGCAAACAATAAAAACATATGCAGGAATTCCACAAGAACATGGAAATTTAGCAACATCAAAAATTGTATTAATACCTGTGCCTTATGATGGTACAAGTACATGGCAAAAAGGAGCAGATAAAGGACCACAAGCTTTTTTAGATGCATCAGCAAATATGGAATTATATGATATAGAAACCGACTCTGAAGTTTATAAAGAAGGTATTTTTTTAGTAGACCCAATTTTAGAAAATGCATCTCCAGAAGCAATGGTAGAAGCTGTGCATGAAACCACAAAAAAGTTTATTAACAGAAACAAATTTGTAACTCTTTTTGGAGGCGAACATTCCATTTCTATTGGTGCAATTAGAGCATTTAACGAGTGTTTTAACAACTTAACAGTGTTGCATATAGATGCACATGCAGATTTAAGAAAAGAGTACGAAGGTACTAAATACAACCACGCTTGTGCCGTTTACGAAGCAAATTCAACAACCAATTTAGTACAAGTTGGTATTAGAAGTATGGATATTTCAGAAAAAAGAGAAATGAATCCAGAAAAAGTGTTTTTTGCACATGATATGGCCGTAAATGAAGATTGGATGGAAGATGTAATTGATCAACTAACAAGCAATGTTTTTATTACGTTTGATTTAGATGCTTTAGATTCATCAATATTTCCAAGCACAGGCACACCAGAACCAGGAGGTTTATTTTATTACGAAACTCTAAATTTTTTAAAACAAGTTTTCGAACAAAAAAATGTGGTTGGTTTTGATATGGTAGAGCTATGTCCAAACGAAAAAGAGAAATCATCAGACTTTTTAGCGGCTAAAATGTATTATAAAATGTTAAGCTACAAATTTTCTTCTAAAGATGATACATATAATGTTGGTAATGATGTTGACATAACAAAAAAACCATTTAATATATTGTCTAAATTTAAAAACGATGATGATTATTAGTTTAAAATAATAATTCAGAAGGTAGAAAGTTTAGAGGTACATTATTTAACTTTAAACGATTATGAGTAGTTAAAATACCTGAAAATAAATTATAAAAAATGAAAAAACCGATTACAGATTTTATAGAAAAACACTTTTTACACTTTAATGCTGCTGCTTTAGTAGATGCAGCAAAAGGCTATGAAGAGCAGTTAAAAAAAGGAAATAAAATGTTAGTTTCTTTAGCAGGAGCAATGAGTACAGCAGAATTAGGTCAAATTTTTGCAGAAATGATTCGCAAAGATAAAGTGCAAATTATTTCTTGTACTGGTGCCAATTTAGAAGAAGATATCATGAATTTGGTAGCACATTCTCACTACAAAAGAGTACCTAATTATAGAGACTTAACACCTCAAGATGAGTGGGATTTATTAGAAAAAGGATTGAATAGAGTTACAGACACCTGTATTCCAGAAGAAGAGGCTTTTCGAAGAATTCAAAAACATATTGTAAAAATATGGAAAGATGCAGAAGCTAATGGAGAACGTTATTTACCACATGAATACATGTATAAATTGTTACTTTCTGGAGTTTTAGAGCAATATTATGAGATAGATATTAAAAACTCTTGGATGTATGCAGCTGCAGAAAAAAAAATACCTATTGTTTGTCCTGGTTGGGAAGATTCTACAATGGGTAATATTTTTGCATCTTATGTTTTAAAGGGAGAATTGCAAGCTTCTACTATGAAATCGGGTATAGAATACATGACTTTTCTGGCAGATTGGTATACAAATAATTCAGAAAATGGTATTGGATTCTTTCAAATAGGAGGTGGTATTGCTGGAGATTTTCCAATTTGTGTGGTACCTATGTTGTATCAAGATATGGAAAGAACAGATACGCCATTTTGGAGTTACTTTTGTCAAATTTCAGATTCAACAACGAGTTATGGTTCCTATTCTGGTGCAGTACCTAACGAAAAAATAACGTGGGGAAAATTAGATATTGATACACCAAAATATATCATAGAAAGTGATGCAACTATTGTTGCTCCACTAATTTTTGCTTATCTGCTACAAATGTAAAAAATTTATCAATTTGATCACAAACAAGTACTTCTAATTAAGAGTTTTAATAAAATAATATTTTTATTTTTAAAAATACATAGTTTAAAATAACATTCAAATAAATAAAAAATGAAAAGAGTAATTGTAGAATATGCAAAACTAACCAAAGATATTTTAGATATGTTAATCAATAAGTATCCAGATGGTTATGATTATGGAGATATTATTTCCTTTAAAAATGCAAAAGGAGAAACTGTTAAAGCTGTAGAAGTTAAAACTGCAGATACAATTTATTTAGTAAAAATAAGCGAACGACTAGAAAATGCTATGGAAGAATACGCAGAAGACGAAGAATTTTTTAACGAGAATGATGATTTTGATGCAAATGATATTGAAACCGAAGATTAAATATTGGTTAAAATATTTAAACTTCATTTTATCAAATTAAGCTTTTGAATTAGAAACTAATAAGTATTTAATTAATTTTAAAACATCATAAGTTTCTATATCTTTGAGATAATGAAAAAAATCAAAATCATAGAATGTCCAAGAGATGCCATGCAAGGCATCAAAAGTCATTTTATACCTACAGAAAAAAAAGCGTTGTATATCAATTCGCTTTTAAAAGTAGGGTTTGATACAATTGATTTTGGCAGTTTTGTTTCTCCAAAGGCAATTCCACAAATGCGCGATACCGCTGCTGTTTTAGAAAAATTAGACCTCTCTAAAACTAGTAGTAAATTATTGGCAATAATAGCAAATATAAGAGGGGCCAATGATGCTGTTCAATTTGAAGAAATTGATTATTTGGGCTATCCGTTTTCTATATCAGAAAATTTTCAAATGCGTAATACGCATAAAACCATAGCAGAATCTGTTGTAACGTTAGACAAGATTTTAAATTTAGCAGAAAAAAATAACAAACAAGTTGTTGCGTATTTGTCTATGGGTTTTGGGAATCCTTATGGAGATCCATGGAATGTGGAAATAGTAGGAGAATGGACAGAAAAACTTTATAAAATGGGAGTGAAGATTTTATCATTATCAGATACCATTGGTAGCTCTACACCAAAAATAATAAACTATTTATTTTCTAATTTAATTCCTAACTATCCTAAAATTGAATTTGGTGCTCATTTACATACAACACCAGACAAGTGGCACGAAAAAGTTGATGCAGCTTACAAATCTGGGTGTAATCGTTTTGATGGTGCTATTAAAGGTTATGGTGGTTGCCCAATGGCAAAAGACGAATTAACAGGTAACATGCCAACAGAAAAACTACTAAGTTATTTTACAACACAAAAAGCAGGTACTAATATAAAACCTATGAGTTTTGAAAGTGCTTACAATAAAGCGTTAGAAATTTTTATTTAGTATGTCGTAATACAATCAAAAAATACTAGTTTAAAATACCATTGCAAATAAATTATGAAAACGTTTAAAACATTTTTTTTACTAACAATTCTAATCTTCTTTTCTTCCTGCACAAAGGATGATAACAAAATAGATTTTACATTTCTACAAATAAACGATGTTTATGAAATTGCGCCTATTCAAGGCGGTGAATATGGAGGAATGGCAAGAGTAGAAACTGTACATAAACAATTGTTACAAGAAAATCCAAATACAATGCTATTTTTGGCTGGCGATTTTTTAAATCCTTCTTTATTGGGAAATATAAAGGTTGATGGAAAAAGAGTGAAGGGAAAACAAATGGTAGAGGTAATGAATGCTATGAATTTTGATTTAGTAGCCTTTGGTAATCATGAGTTTGATGTTTCACAAAAAGAGTTGCAACAAAGATTAAATGAAAGTAATTTTCCTTGGATTTCTGCGAATGTAAAATTAAAAACGAAAGAAGTAGCAATTCCTTTTTATAAAGAGAAAAATGGTCAAAAAGAAGCTATAAAAGAGACTTTTATAAAAGAAATCTCAGATAAAGACGGAACTAAAATAAAAATAGGCTTTATCAGTGTTACTTTACCTTCAAATCCAAAAGATTATGTAGCATATGATAATATGTTTGTAAAAGCAAGAGCTTCTTATGCAGCCATTAAAGATTCTGTAGATGTTGTTTTTGGTTTGACACACGTTAAAATTGGCAACGATAAAAGAATTGCGAAATTAATTCCAGATTTGCCACTAATTATGGGAGGTCATGAACATACAAACTCTTTAGATACTATTGGAAATGTGTTAATTACAAAGGCAGATGCCAATGCAAAAACGGCATATATTCATAAAATTTCTTACAATAAAAAAACAAAGAAAACCAAAGTAATTTCTGAATTAAAAGAAATTAATTCATCTGTAAAAAAAGATCAAAAAGTAGCTGCTATTGTTGATAAGTGGCAGACGATCTTAATATCAAAAATTAAAGAAATTATTCCAAACTCTGATGAAGTAATATTTATTGCAAAAACACCTTTAGACGGAAGAGATACACCTGTAAGAAGTCAACAAACTAATTTAGGAAAACTTATAACGTCTGCCATGTCTTTTGCCTTTGATGATCAAGTAGATGCAGCTCTGGTAAATGGAGGTTCTATTAGAATTGATGACCAATTGAGAGGCAATATAACACCTATTGATATTTTTAGAGTATTGCCTTATGGAGGAGATATTGTAAAAGTGGCAATAAAAGGAAGATTGTTAAAGCGTGTTTTAGATTATGGCCAATTAGCAGCAGGAACAGGCGCATATTTACACAGACACAATGTAACTTTACAAGAAAAAGATTGGTTTGTTGGGGGAGAAGAAATCAATCCAAACAAAACCTACACAGTTGCCTTTTCTGACTATTTATTAAAAGGGTTTGATATTCCTTTTTTATCAGATAAAAACAAAGAAGTACTTTCTGTATATCATCCAAAAGAAATAGAATTAGCGTTTGATATTCGAAAAGCAGTTGTTGCATATTTAAAACAAAAAAAGAATGCTAAATAGCGTTCTTTTGAAATTTACACACTTTATCAGATACAGCCTTTTTATTTATCTGTTTGTTTACAAGATTAAAACTTCTTTTTTATACACTTTCTTTTAAAACAGTAATTTCATCACGTAATTTTGCAGCGGCAATAAAGTCTAAAGCTTTGGCAGCTGTTTCCATTTGTTTACGTTTGTCTCTAATACGTTTTTCTATTTCTTCTTTAGGTAAATATTGCAGATCTTGTTCTGCAGCTACCTGTTTTGCGTTGTCATAATGATAGCTAGACACTGCAGTTTTGGTTAATGTATTGTCAATTTTTTTGTTAATCTGGGTAGGAGTAATATTGTTCTTGATGTTGTAAGCAATTTGCTTTTCTCTTCTACGTTCAGTTTCATCTATGGTTTTTTGCATGCTTTCTGTTATTTTATCTGCATACATAATTGCCAAACCATTTACATTTCTAGCGGCTCTACCTACTGTTTGCGTTAAAGATTTGGTATTTCTTAAAAAACCTTCTTTATCTGCATCTAAAATAGCGACTAAAGACACTTCTGGTAAATCTAAACCTTCTCTTAATAAGTTTACCCCAATTAATACATCAAACAAACCTTTGCGTAAATCTTGCATAATTTCTACACGTTCTAAAGTATCTACATCAGAATGGATGTACCTACAACGTATATCAACTCGTGTTAAATATTTAGTTAATTCTTCTGCCATTCTCTTGGTTAAAGTTGTTACCAATGTGCGTTCGTCTTTTTCAACTCTTTGTTGTATTTCTTCAATTAAATCGTCAATTTGATTCAAACTAGGTCTTACTTCTATTGGTGGATCTAATAAACCTGTAGGTCTAATAATTTGTTCAACAAAAACACCTTCTGTTTTTTGTAATTCGTAATCAGCCGGAGTTGCAGAAACAAAAATAGTTTGGTTTTGAATGGCTTCAAATTCATCAAATTTTAAAGGTCTATTGTCCATGGCAGCTGGCAAACGAAAACCATATTCAACCAAATTTTCTTTTCTACTTCTATCTCCACCATACATGGCATGTGTTTGCGGAACTGTAACGTGACTTTCATCTATCACCATTAAATAATCATCTGGAAAATAATCTAACAAACAGAAAGGCCTTGTACCTGGTTGTCTGCCATCTAAATATCTAGAATAGTTTTCGATTCCTGAACAATAGCCCAATTCACGTATCATTTCTAAATCGAATTCTGTACGTTCTTTAATTCTTTTAGCTTCTAAATGTTTGCCTATTTCATTAAAAAAATCTACCTGTTTCATCATGTCTTCTTGAATTTGATGAATGGCATTTTGTAAAACATCTGGAGAGGTTACAAACAAGTTTGCTGGGTAAATACTTAACTCGTCAAAAGTATTTATAACTGCATTGCTTTCTAAATCGAACAATTCTATTTCCTCAATTTCATCACCAAAAAAGTGAATTCTATATCCATTATCACCATAAGATGGATAAATAGTGACTACATCACCTTTTACCTTAAAAGTTCCGCTTTTTACTTCATGTTCGGTTCTAGCGTATAAACTTTGCACTAATTGATGTAAAAATTTGGTTCTAGAAATTAATTGGCCCACAGCCACAGGAATAATATTTCTTTTAAATTCGGTAGGATTTCCAATACCATATAAACAAGAAACAGAGGCTACAACTAGTACATCTCTTCTACCAGAAAGTAGGGAAGAAGTGGTGCTTAAACGCAACCTTTCGATGTCTTCATTAATAGATAAATCTTTTTCTATATAAGTACCTGTAACAGGTATGTATGCTTCTGGTTGATAATAATCGTAATAAGAAACAAAATATTCTACAGCATTATCTGGAAAAAACTGTTTAAACTCAGAATATAATTGTGCAGCTAAGGTTTTATTATGAGCTAAAACCAAGGTAGGTTTTTTAACTTCTTGCACAACATTAGCAACCGTAAATGTTTTACCAGAACCAGTAACACCTAATAAAGTTTGATATTTTTCGCCATTGTTAATTGCTTGCGAAAGTTCTTTAATAGCTTGTGGTTGGTCTCCTGTTGGAGAAAATTCTGAAACGAGTTTGAATTGCATACTGTAAAAATACGGATTGTAAATGTATTTTTATTTTCTAATCAATGAAAAATGACCCGTTTGTTTTCTAATATTACCATTAATATCTTTTAAAACTGCATTATACCAATAATCATTTGTAGGTAAAAGTTCTCCATTATAAATACCATTCCAACCATTTTCAGTTTTTAAGTCTAAATTTTTCAAAATTTTTCCAAAACGGTCAAAAATTTGCAGATTAACAACTATATAGAAATTATTATCAACTCCTTGAATTTTCCAAGTATCGTAAACGCCATCTTCATTTGGTGTAAAATGTCTTTGAAAATAAATAAAAGAAATTTCTTTTGTACTTTCAATTCCACACTCATTTCTATCCCTTATATATACTTTATTCAAACCTGCTGGTACATTTTTAAAGGTATAAGTCAAATTTTTAGTTCCTTTTTTAAAGCTGGTTAAGCTATTGTCATTAAGAGCATATTCATAATCTCCTTTACCTGTAACATTAATGGTTATTAAATTATTTTCTGTATTATCTTGATTGTCTACAAACGCAACAGATTCAATTAATGCTATGTTAGATTCTTGAACTGTAAAAGTGTTATAACCTAATGTTGTGGAATCATCAGATGTATTAATAGCATTGTTTGTATAATATCTAATAGTTTCTACTCTATATTCACCTTCTTTGTTTGCTTTTAAGATAGAGTTATTTTCTCCAGTAATTAAGTTTCCGTTTAAGTACCAAGAATAAGTGTCTGAACTTTTTGAAGTTGTAGCAACTAGATCTGTAGTGATTAACTGAGAGTCTATAGGGTTGTTAATACATAATGTAATAGTATCAGTATTTCCTTGAGGTATAGGTAGTTTGTTTACAAATAGATTAAATTCTCCAATACCTGCACATATATTTCCTTTTGATATTCTTACAAATATTTTAGTATTGTTTGTAAACTTATTTTGAGAGTAAGGCTTTTGAATTTCATTAATTTCATTTTCAGAATCATTTTTATCTAAATAAAATTTAAATTGAAAGTCTGTTTTATTAAATGAACTATTTTCTGAAATAATTTTATCAATTTTTGCATCAAAATTAAAAATAGCATCATTAGAACCAATACTATTTTTAGGGTTAACCGTTGTTGCATTTAAGTCTAATTCACTTTCATACATATCATCGTAATTAGATAATGATGTAGGTGTGACTTCTAAATTTATTTCACCAGTGTTAAAGCAACCAGTTATTTTATTAGTTATTTTTACTAATAATTTATGGTTAAAAGGCTTTGTGTTTCTATAACCAATTTTATTTTTAATTTCATAATTGTAATTAACATCTCCTGGTTCATAGAAGGAAACATCTTCATTTATAAAATTGTCAGTTAGCTGATTTTCTAAATTATCTAAATTAAAAGTGGAAACTCCATCAGTTGAATTACTATCAAAATCACATTGATTGTATGTGTCAATTGATTTAACAATGGGTAAAGGATTTACATTTAAGTTAAAAGTAGCATTATATTCTATT
>Ga0209137_1003013_pt1 | contig 14378 bp, 9 predicted proteins | sample SaaInl5LU_22_DNA_FD_184642 | JGI IMG/M metagenome (GOLD analysis project Ga0209137, IMG submission 184642) | Marine microbial communities from expanding oxygen minimum zones in the Saanich Inlet - ESP_105LU_22_DNA (SPAdes) (version 2) | ecosystem: Environmental > Aquatic > Marine > Intertidal... | reverse complement strand
GCTCCACCTTTCGACTCTGGGACAACATGGCTGAGAGTTTCCCAGAATACGAAGTGGTCAATGCCGGCATCGGGGGTTCCTGTTTCGATGATCTGTACCGTTATAAAGAGCAACTCATTTCAGGCACTGTTCCTGATATCCTCGTTATCTATGAAGGGGATAATGATATCGTACATGTAGAGGAAGATGGAAACTTAAGGCCTGTAAATGATATTCATATCAGATGCTTGGCACTTCTGAATTGGATCCAGAATACGCACCCTAATCTTCCCGTATTTCTTCTTTCACCAAAACCTTCGCCTTTGCGATGGGAACATCTTGCGAAATACAGAGCGGTAAATAGTCAACTACAAGGAATAGCCGAAGCGTACAACTATCATTTCTTGGATTGCTGGCCTTGGCTCACCGACAACAACGGACAGATAGATTCCAAACTTTTTGTTTCTGACATGCTTCATCTAAATGCCGAAGGGAATGGACGACTGGGCCATTATATTTCGGAAGCAATTCGCAATTCTTATCTCGACGAACAAACACTTGATGCATTCATAGACCAATGGCACCTAGCTGCCGCTCAGGCAGATTCGGCCGATTATTTCGGAGCCTTTTACAATGAACAAAGCATCTTCCAAGGCACCGACGGAGGCGAGTATTGGACCGCCGAAGAATTCCTAGCTTGGGCCGCTCCTTACTTCCGAAGAGAAAGCGCTTGGACCTTTGAGGCCTTCGAACGCCATTGGTACAGAAAAGGAAATACGCTATGGTTCAATGAACGGTTAGATTCACCGCATATGGGCAAATGCCGCGGTGTTGGCGTCGTACGCGCCACAAGTGATGGCCTGAAAATAGACCACTACAGCTTGAGCTTTGAGGTTCCGAATGAAGTTGTAGGAGAATTAGTTCCATTGGCCACACCAGAACGCATAGAGGTATTGAAGTACCAACAAGAATTGGACGATTTTTATACCGATTCTACGACCAGTCCTTTAACCCCTGAAGAACGGGCCGCTTTCCACGGACATGAATTCTTTCGCTACAATCCGGAGATGGCCGTTGAGGCGAACATTGAAGTGCTCGAAAATGAACCGTGGTTCAACATGGCCACTAGCTCAGGGGTGAGCAGAGAGTACCGCCGCTACGCCAAGGCCACCTTCGAACTGCGCGGACAAACTTTGGAATTGTTCCTCTACCAAAGCAAAAGGTTGATGGTCATGGAAGAATATCAGGATCACCTTTTCCTTCCTTTCATGGATAAAACTACGGGAGTGAGCACCTACGGCACGGGCCGATTCATGGATATCACCATACCCGAAGGAACCACCATGGTCTTAGATTTTAACTATGCCTACAATCCCTATTGCGCGTACACTGACGGATATTCCTGCCCCATCACCCCGCAAGAAAATTTCATTGATATCGAAATAAACGCCGGGATTAAAGGACCATCGGGTCATTAATAAAGCCCTCACAATCAGTTGGTTATTTTTCTTATCTTTAGAAAGAACAAAACCAACACATTATGAAAACGACCACATTTTTGGTGGCTGCAGGGTTACTCGCTATTTCCTGTGCAGCGCCACAAGAGGACCTCGTATCCACCCCAGAACCGCCTATTCTTGAAGACGGGGCCTATTCGCTGGACAAATCCGTCTGGACGTATACCGATTCCACCGCAACATTTGAACCGCAGCAAATTAAAATCTACGCTGAAGGCCGCTATATGTTCGCTACATGGAATGACGAAACAGGCAGTCCCTCTATTGGGGCAGGTACTGTTCAAACTAAAAACGGCAAGCTCTATGAGACGCCCTTGTACAATGCTAACGGCATTGTTGATTCAGGCACCGTGTTTGAATTGAGCATAAGCAAAACTACGCGTGGGTTTGAACAAGAAATCAAGGGCATGCAACTTGAGGACAGTTCCACTTTTGATCTTTATGAAAGCTGGAGCAGTCTTACAGGTACAGCTTCACCTTATGATGGATTATGGCAACTTAGTTCCCGTAACCCGATTGAAGGCGTAACTGATTTCAAAGAAATTAAAATGATCGGTGGCGGTCATTTTGTTTGGTACCATACGTGGTCCGACGATTCCACAGAGCATGCGGACTTCGGATATGGCGCATTTATCGACAATGGTGATGGAAGCGTAACAGAAGTTGCTCAGGCGGGTTCCATAGAAGGTTATGAAGGTGAATGGTCCATCGACTACACGAAAGTGGGTGGCGACATGATCCAACAAACCTATATCAATACTGAAACCGGAGAGGAGATCATTCAAAATTTCAAACGATTATAACTGCAAAGCCGGCCTCAGGGCCGGCTTTTTTTGTCCAAGAGATGTCTAAAAAAACTTTTTTTAGTCGCGCGGTATTGCGAGTTTAGGGGCCTTATAAAATCGCGACATGAAAAAAACACTCCTACTCTTTCTGACCCTATCTCTTCACTCCTTAAATGCACAAGTCTATGACACTCTAGTGTGGGCCGATGAATTCAATGGAACAGGCGGTGTGGACACCTCAAAATGGTGGCATCAAACGCTACTGCCGAATGCAGGACAAAGCTGGTGGAATGGAGAAATCCAACATTATACGAACCGCGATACAAACAGCTACCAAGAGAATGGAGCATTGTATCTAACTGCGCTAAAAGAGTCCTTTACCGATCAGAATGTCACCAAAGATTATACCTCAGCACGTTTAAATTCGAAATTTGCCTTCACCTATGGCCGCGTTGAAGTTCGCGCGCAATTGCCCACCGGCGTGGGCACATGGCCTGCTATTTGGTTGCTTGGACAGAACATTACCGAGGTGGGTGCTTACTGGTACACGCAAGGTTACGGCACGACTGGGTGGCCGGCTTGTGGTGAAATAGACATTATGGAGCATTGGGGTCACAATCAGGATTATGTTTCAAGTGCAATGCATACACCATCGAGCTTTGGCGGAACCATCAATGTAGGTGGCCAGTACGTCAGTGGAGCCTCAACTGGTTTCCATACCTATGCGTTGGAATGGAGCGAAGAAAAAATGGTTTTCAGCGTGGACAGCGTGATACATTACACCTATGAGCCCAGTCCACAAACTGCAAGTACTTGGCCTTTTGACGCACCTCAATACCTGCTCTTAAACATCGCCATTCAAGGAAGTATCGATTCTAGTTTCACATCGAGCCCTATGATTGTAGACTATGTACGGGTATACCAAAGCTCTTCAATAGGTTTGAAAGAATCATCCATAAAAACGGCTAAATTTTACCCTAACCCGGCACAGGGTACGGCACAGATTCACCATAATTTGAGCGAAGCCAGTTTAACTGTTTTTTCAAGCACTGGACAAAAAGTAATGGAAGTTTCAAACTATTCCAGCCGCTCAGAGATTGATCTCAGTGGCCTTTCTGCAGGGGTGTATAGCTACATTCTCAAGAGCAGTAGGTACCAAAGTCAAGCGACCTTCGTAAAACTTTAAGCACTAACGCTACTTTTTCCAAACGCAGTATTGGAAGCCGTTCAAAGAAATAGCCGTTGACGACACTGCGGTTTGTGCCGTGATCAAGTCGGTCAACTGTTTGCCCTGCCATTCGACGGGGAAGGTAAAAGATTTTGCACTGCCGTTAGTGTTTATGGCGATAAGCAGCGTATCGTTACTGCTCGCCTTTGTGAAGGCACTTATGGAATAGGTGGAATAATTGTCCAATAATTCAGGTCCCTTCAGCGCTGGTTCCTGAGCATATACCTGCATGATTTTCTCATATCTCTTCGTAATGGCCGGATTTAAAGACCAATTAATTGCGACACTTGTGGGAATAAAAAATGGCAATTGATAAGGCAATCCTTTTTCTTGACCGTTGTAAATCAGGGGAACTCCTCCCATATATGCTGCAGCGGCGAAAGCCGCAATGGCTCCATTTTGACCACCTAACAAATCTTGAGGAACGTCATCCCATGCGTGTTGATCGTGATTGGTTACAAAACGGACCATGGTTTTACCTGAGGCAAGTGTGGAAAATTCGCCAAGATGCGTGGTGCGAAGATTACGTGCATCACCTCCGTTGAATGCATCGAGAAGCGCGCCATAGAAATTCCAACTAAAAGCCATATCAAATCCTTCATTCAAAAGCGAAAGATCATTGGATTCTGCGAAAAGCAACAATTCCCTGCCTGGAATAGCACGTAAAGAATCGATCGCCTCCTCCCAAAACCAACCTGGAATGCCCGTAGCATAATCGCATCGGTAGCCATCAATATTCGCTTCTAAAACCCAGTATTTCATGGCGCTAATCATCTCAGCGCGCATTTCAGCGTTTGCATAATTTAATTCCGCAACATCTTCCCAATTGGTCCCTGGAGGATGGATAACACTTCCATTTTCCACTACATAATAACTTTGGTCACTCATCCACGAGTGATCCCAAGATGTATGATTCGCCACCCAATCCAGCATCACGGCCATCCCTTTTGCATGCGCACTATTCACCAATTCACGCAAATCATCAATCGTTCCGTACTCTGGATTCACTTTGAAATAATCGGATATACAATACGGCGAACCGACTGATCGATCCACACCCATTTCATAAATAGGCATCAGCCATACCACGTTCACACCCAATGCTTTGATAGAGTCCAAACGCGGCAAGATTCCCTGAATATTTCTTGAAGTACTAAAAACCAAAGGATTGACCTCATACAATACCGCATCCTCGGGTTGAGCAACCCCGCCAAAAGGAATGCCGTATTGCTGCCATTGCTGTGTGCTGTCCTGCGGGGGATCCACGGGCGGATCAACTGGGCAGCACGGCTCTGGCTTTTGACACGCAATAAAGGTCAACAGGATAAAAAGGATGCTGAATGACTTTTTCATACGAATAAATTCTACCACAAGAATACGCAAACTCACGGGCACATTATGTTACTTTCGCAGGGAGATGGAAAAGCAAAGCAATAGGAATACATGGGTGCTGGGAGCCACTGGATATGTAGGTCAACTCGTTACACACCGGTTGTTTTCGGAGCGGGAAAAAGGAAATTGGTCAGGCCAATTGATCACCCTGGGGCAGAAGACCATAATACCTTGGATTATGGAACGAACCAATTTTCACCTCTTTCCATTGAACTCCATTCCTCAAATGCTCCTAAAGCGCTATACACCTAGCGCTATTTACCATTGTGCGCGCATGGCTGGAAACAGCGACCGCGCTCGGCGGATTGCAGCACGTAAAGGATATGCCGCGAATCAACGCCTCATCCACTTAATTCAAGGCGCTCAAACTAAAATTCCCATTGTCTATTGCAGCGGAACTTTGATGTATGGCAATACAGTAGACCGTATTGATGAAGATGCACCACTGCTTCCGATTGCTTATGCAAGAGCCTACGAATATGCTGAGCGACCGTGGGTCAAAGCTGCCGGAACCGGTGAAATGGACGTACGAATCGCCCGTCCAGGATGGATTTTAGGACCGGATTCGTGGTTTGAGCATTTCTTTTACAAACCCGCACTACGCAACGGAAAAGTGCCCATCTACGGTGATGGCAACCAATACATGTCCATCATTTCTGTGGAAGATTGCGCCGGACAACTTACCCATCTCGTGGAGCGTGGTCTTCCCAACCAAAGTGCCAATCTTTTCGGATTTGAGCCTATTAAACAGAAGGATTTCGCACTATTAGTGGCTGAATTCCTAGAAACCACAACCATGGAAATATCCGCTAGCGAAACTAAAAACAGGTTTGGTCAAACCGTTTTTGAAGCGCTGACTTCCTCGACTCCAGTTACAACGAAACATAAAGAATGGCGCTCGGCCTACAAGCCACTGCATACCGATCTCACAGCTTTAGTCGAATCGACCATCAGGCGACTCCAAGCAAAATCCTAATTTTTTTTCTCGAAGGTGTAAAGCATATATTCCCCCCATTTCCCTATTGGCGTACGGGCAATGCGTTCATCCAACCGCCAAAGCAGGTGAAGCACACTTTTCGGAATGAACCTATGGAATTTATGGTAATACCAGGCAGGATAAAAAATACTGTATCCACGTGAATATGTACACTCTAATTGGGCCAATTTCTTTATCTGCCCCGGCCGATAACAGCGACTAGCCAAAAAATTTGTAGGCGAATAGCCTCCCCATACCTTCTTCCACCGCGCGAAGGCAAATTTTGGCTTTAACTTCAGCAATTCTATGAGCGTCCCCGCCACATAATATTTGTTCACGAACGTAAGGACCATGCGGCCACGTAACGATAAGACTGCGCGCAGGTCGGCAAAGGCGCCTTTGAGATCATTCACCGTATTCAAGGCACCGAAAAAGACATAGATCATGTCGAATTGGACCGCAGGGAAAAGTACTTTAATATCCTCCACGCTGCCTTTTGCCACCCATGCATTCCTTAATCCCATTCGGTCAATCTTTTCCTGCGTCAAACGCACCATTTCCGCAGAAATATCAATGCCGTAAAACTTCCGATCCGGAAACTGCTCTGCAAAATGTACGAGATCAAATCCTGGGCCGAAGCCTACTTCTAATACAGTGGTTTGCTCGTAGGATTTCGTATGCTGTCGAAAGCTTTGACGGATACGCTGAAGCGCTGGATTTTGATGGTAGCGTTGTTCAAAATCCACTGCATCTTTATCGTAGTAGGTACCTACTTTATCGTAATAACTCATCGTCTTTGCTGCTTAGTTGGAAGTCAAAATAGGCCGCAGTTGCCCAAAACAAAAAGGCAAATACAGGTTGGTTCAGGAAATTATTAAACTGCATATGAAAGAAATAGGTGCTCAGCCCCAGAAACAGCGGGAGTAATGAGCTTTCTCTGGCAATACTGAAAAACCCAAAGTACCACCAACGCATCCACATGAATAAAAAAATCAAAGGCGTCAAAATACCGTTTTCACTGAGCTGTAGGAGCAATTCTGAATGGGCTGTTCCTCCTGATCCTGGAGGCGGAGCATTGGGATTTGTTACTGTTAGGCGGTTCTCTAAACGCTTTTCCTGAAATGGAATGTACGTGAACTGGTAGGTACCTGGACCAAAGCCAAAATACGGACGTTCTTCGAACATCCGGAGTGCTGAAACCCACCGGTTGAGTCGTTCGATATTGCTGGCGTCGGTTTGCACATTCGTGACGGACATGCTTTTTTCGACCAGCGACGCCTGTGGATCGTGGCTTTCATAGTTATTGTAGGCAAAGGCATCTTGCACTTTTAATGCCCCACCAAAAACGAAGATTGCTCCTATCGCAAGGACAGGTAAAACGACGCGATAGACCGCTGGAAATTGGACCAATACATACAAGACGAACATGAATACCAGCGACCAAAGCGCGGCACGAGATCCACTAAATAACGTCAAAATGATGCTTGCCAGCAAAATCCACTTCCACAGCCTTTTTTGGCGAAGATTCCCGAGCGCAATAGCTGCGATAAAAGCCATCACTGCGCCGTACATCGTGTGGCTGTAGAAAAAGGGTTTAAAGATGCCTGAGATGGTGATAGGATTGAAGCCATACTGCACAAAATGATAGACGCCCATTACGGTCACCGGAACCAATGCCGCAATAAAGGGAAGGTACGGCACTGACTTTCCGCGCTCCGCCACCAGTAACGCCCCGTAATAAAAGGCAATAACGAATACCCCATTCAGCGCGGTAAATTTCAGGCTGGTATTCAAAAGATCTGAAAAATAAATACCTGGAAGAAAAGAAATAAGCCAGAACAGCGGCAACGGGTAGTTCAGAAACCATCGCACGTTCCCTTTTGGTACTGTTAAAAAAAGCACAGAAAGGGCAGCTGCGCTAGCGACAAATTCTATCGGCAGATAGACTTCTGCAAAGGGTAAACTGAGTTTTATCGAAAGTGGTGAGAGGAAGGCTATCGCTAACAGCATCCTATCCAATGCTTGTTTTTTTGCAACGCCGTAAGCTAGACCGCTAATGGCTAAGGCACTCCATATCAACTCCCAATACGCGTCCCAATAAAGCGTACCCGCAAGCAGCAGGAACAGTACACTAAAGACCATGGAGGCTGTGGACTTATACATCACATTTAAGATGTGCTGGCCGTCCATAATTTTAATCCGCCTGCGACGAGAACGGCACCCAGTATTCCAATAACCCATGCAGGTAGACCGACCGGTTGCTCCACTGGCATCGCCGGGGAAATACTGTATGATTTGGGAGCCGGGGCGTCCTTATAGGATTTCAATTCTTCCAGTTTGCGTTCCGCATTTGTCAATTCTACGACTGCAGTCCCGTACTGGCGTTCTTTTCTAAAAATGAGCGCGGCATAGGCCAACGAGTCGGATTGTGCGGCAAATCTTAAGGAGTCTAAGGCTTTTCTTAAAGTATGTTCTTCCGCTTGTAGCGCAACCGTTCGCTCAGCCATGACATCGAAACTCATCCCCACATTTTGACGCAACATAGACTGCTTGATCGAATCAGCGACTGCCACGGCATGATTCGCAATGGTTGCAGAAAGATTAGCCGACTCAGAACGTGCCTCAACAGCTACTGCTCCATTTCTCGTTTTACGAACCGACAGATCAAATGGCTCGTTATAGCGTCGTTTAATCGTCTTGAATACGACTGGACTTTGCATGAGCTCGATGTGCGCGTCCACTTCTGTTGGCGACCCAAAACCAATTCCATTTTGCTCAATTTGCTTTTCCAACAAGGTAAGTGGAACAAAAAATGTGGCTTCCGCTGCATATTGAACTGGACGTATTGTCGCAACCACAAAAAGCATCACTCCAGAGAGTAACGCTATGACCCATTCTTTTCTATTCATTTTCAAAATTCTCTAAATGCTTCATTAAACGTTGTTCTACACTTTGCGGGAAGTAGGCGGAACTGTGTGCTTCTGCCTCAAAATAGCCTTCTTCTGAATCCGTATGTGTACGCATATGCATCGTGAATCGATCCTTACACCATTGTTCAAAGCCCTCACCAAGGAAACCATTTAAAAACCGTTCCAGCCGCGTTGTGTATACTTGCCTTACCGCAGATGCTTCAGGGAGTTCCACGTTTGGAAAGTACGCTTTCACCCAATGGTTCGCGTGAAGGAATCGTTCGAGCCCTTCTGTATTTTTTAACAGAACCAAAGAAACTACCTCAGTCGCGGTGTAGCGGTTGCGTTTGGTCAAAGATAGTTGGTTCTCATCCATTAAGAGGTTGATACAGAAGTACTTCTCAGAATTAAAGAGGACTATTTTTTTGAACGCGATCAAAAAGAATTTTGCAGTCCAAACGCGGTTAGAAGCGGTTAAGATGAAAAAATCAAGATCATCATCCTTTGACTGAACGCCAGATTTTGATAGTGAACCACTTAAATAAACTCCTCTTACAAACGGAAAAAGGGCGATAAATCTTCCGACTCTTAGCGCCAGTTTAAGACGCCTTTCATTCAATCGCTCATGCTTTATGCGCAATTCCAGCGATGCTAAATCTAATGCAAACCAGCCTTGTTTCTGGTAAACTAATCCTTCGACCTCAAGCAATTGCAACCCCTCTTTTACGGCGTCAAGCGACGCTGGAACAGCGATATAGCGCAAAATTTCTTCAGCGGATAACGCGTGATTAAAGAAGTGAAAGTAATGAAGGACTTCCTTCAGCGCTTTTGTAGGAATAGGTTTCAATGGGACCGCAGGCTAATTGTAGGTTTGAGACTGTAAAGGTACGACTCAAGTTCGGAATGTGCGGGTGAATCTGCCTAACCACAGCCTATAAGGATTGCACACCTCCTTTAATTTCCATACCTTCGCACCTCCATGGAAGACTCGCAAAATCTCCTTACTATTATAGAATTCACCGAGACAGTTACGGAATCTTTTCCCATAGAAGACTATATCTCAGAAGTGGACCCCGTGGATCTTATTGCAGAAGACGACTACACGTCGAAGCCGCAATCTCAGACAAATTCAAAGCACGCCTTTCCTTTTGGCGCACAAATTTCCACTCCCTGTACATACGGAGTGTTCTAAGTACTTTTTAGTACCCTATCCTTTTTCTTATTGACAGAGAATCTGTCGTTCCGCTAGGCCCTTAGGATTGGTTTGGTCGGGTCCTTTTTTTAATTCCTTAAACATCTTTAATTATGCGAAAACGACACAATCGTTATTCACATTTTATTGCTTTTCTCTTTCTATTCATTGGGTTCGCTCAATCTGGATGGGCCCAGCAAAAAATTACTGGAGCCGTTACAGATAATGCCGGAGACCCCGTGATAGGCGCTTCCATTACTGTATTAAACGGTCAGGAAGGAACGTTGACTGATGCCATGGGCCAGTACAGCATTGCATTGTATGACGGCCAGACGAAATTGGTCTTCAGTTATTTCGGATTTGAAACGCAGACTATTGACGTCTCGGGCAAATCTATTTTGAATTTGACTTTGACTCCATCAGAGATCCAATTAGAAGAGGTAGTCATTACAGCCCTCGGGGTATCACGTGAAGAGCGTGCCTTAGGCTATGCCGTTCAAGGGCTGAAGAGTAAGGATATAGCATCCGTACCGGCACCGAATGCAGTAGATAACCTCAGCGGTAAACTTGCCGGGGTTTATGTTACGGGCGGTTCATCAGGACCAACTGCTTCTTCCAACGTTACCATTCGTGGTCAAACGTCTTTGAACGGGAACAGTCAAGCGCTGTTTATCGTGAACGGTGTCCCAATTACCAATGGTTTGTTTTCTCCTGGTGATGGTCTTAACGGTTCTTCAACCATTGACTTTGGTAATGGCGCACAGATCATTAACTCCTTCGATATAGAGAACATTTCAGTATTGAAAGGTCCAGCTGCCGCTGCATTATACGGCTCGCGCGCTGCAAACGGAGTGATTTACGTAACGACTAAAACTGGTCGAAACAGTAAGGGTTGGGGTGTAAGCGTAAATTCAAATACCGTCATCGAAACACCATTGAAACTTCCAAATTTCCAAGACCAGTTCGGAAACGGCGGCTATGGAAAATACAGCTACAGCAACGGTGCAACCTACACTGGCGACTACTACGATGCCTTCGGTGAAAACTGGGGACCCCGTACCAACGGTCAGTTGATCAAACAGTGGGACTCTAATGGTGAAGCCACACCTTTTGAGGCTGCTCCAAACAACATGCGTAACTTCTTTCAAACAGGGGTGAGTACAAACAATAACGTGAGTATTTCACATGCCGACGAAAACGGTGATTTCAGATTCTCAGCGACACAATTAAACCGTCGTGGGATTGTCCCGAATACAGATTTGAGTAGATCGACCCTTCAGACGTCTGTCGGTAAGAAATTGTTCAATAATCGCCTAGAATTCAGAGCAAACGCAATGTACGTCGGTTCCGGTTCGAACAATGTTCCCAATGCCGGTTACGATGAAAGTTCTTCAGTAATGTATTCTTTCTTGTGGTTGCCGCGTAACACAGCGATCGATGACCTACGCGAATACTGGAAGCCTGGGCAAGAAAATGTGCAGCAGGCCTACGTTGAAGAATTATGGGGAAACAATCCATGGATGATTGTTAACGAGAACACGAACAGCTTTAACGCACGTCGTCTTCTCGGTGATATCAACGCTACTTATCACATTAATGACCGCATGAACCTACGCGTTCGTTCGGGTCAAGACATGAAAAATGATATTCGTCAATACAGACGTGCAACTTCTACGAAAAAAGTTCTTTTCGGTAGTTTCCGTGAAGACCGTCTTTCGTTCATGGAAAACAATACGGAAGCGCTTCTTTCTTGGGCAAATGCTACACCTCTTGAGCAGAAAGACTTGAGAATTGACGCGAAGTTGGGTGGGAACTTGATGATGCAACAGAGCTCATCATTGATTGCCAACAACCCGCAATTATTGCAGCCGGGTGTGTTCACCCTGACCAATAATCGTTCAAACGTACAGACGGAAGGCCGTTATGCACGTAAAGCGATTCGCTCTATGTTCGGAATGGCTTCTTTTGCCTATAAAAGCATGTATTATTTAGACCTCAGTGCTCGGAACGACTGGTCTTCTACACTTCCTGTCGAAAACAACAGTTATTTCTACCCTGCAGCATCTGCATCGGTGGTGGTTTCAGAGATGGCGGATTTAGGTAAAATCAGTTTCTTAAAATTACGTGGTGCTTTGGCCCAGGTAGGTTCTGATACCGATCCCTACTTACTGAACAATACCTACAGTCCTTCCGCTATGTTTGGCGGCTATCCAGCCTTTGGTATTAACTCTTTCGCAACGAACCCCGATTTACGTCCGGAGCGCACAACCTCGAGCGAATTCGGTATCGATGCACGTTTTGCGAAAGGCCGTTACGGAATGGATCTTGCCGTTTATGATATGACCACAAAGGATCAAATCATTTATTTACCTGTGGCTTCTTCTACAGGTCGTTCAAGCCGTCTCGCGAATGGCGGTGCTATTCGCAATACGGGTATCGAACTTCAATTGTACGGTGATCTTGTGAAATCGAACAACTTCAAATGGAATTCACGGATCAACCTAGGTGCCAATCGCGCTGTAGTGGTTTCATTACCTGAAGGTGTAAGCGGTGGTTATCCAATCGTAGCGAACATGTTCCCGAACGATGGCGGTACTGCAGGTCTAGAGTATGTTGCTGTTGAAGGTGAATTATTGGGCCAATTAAAAGGTCTCACCTTTGAGCGTGACGCTGATGGCAACATCATTCACCAGGACGGTTATCCTATGGTTAGTGAAGAAAAAAGTACCATCGGTTCTTACCAGCCCAAAGCGCGTATTGGATGGATGAATAGCTTCTCCGTAGGGAATTGGCAAGCAAATATTTTGTTTGACGGTCAAATCGGTGGTCTAATCTATTCACGTTCGCACACTTTGCACAACACTGCGGGTAACCTCGTAAATAACGATGATCCACATTTGGATATGAACGCTATAGATGGACGTGCTATTTCTAGCGTTTCATACGACAGTAACGGCCAGCCTGTTTACACAGAGGAATTTGCTGGAGGCGTTGTTGGAGCTGGAGTTATGTACGACAGTAACGGCAACTTAGTTGAAAACACCGTTTCTGTTCCACTTCGCGACTATTACTACAAATATTACGGTAACGTATGGAGAAGAGATAACATTGAACCGTCAACGTTTGATGCTTCTTACTTGAAATTACGTCAGCTGAGTGTGGCTTATACCGTACCAAAAGAAAAATTGGCTAATACTGGTCTAGAAGGACTTACCATCAGTTTTATTGGACGTAATCTTTTGCTATTCTCTAAGGTACCGACCATTGATCCTGAGACGTATTCTATTCGTAACGGACTCTTTGTAAACGGTTATGAAAGTACTTCAATGCCGTCATTACGAAGCTTCGGTTTTTCAATTAACGCGAACCTTTAAAAACGATAACAATGAAAAAATCATTATTTCTAGGCGCGCTTATCGCAATGGCAAGCCTTAGTTTTCAGAGTTGCGAAAAACTATCAACGATCAATGAAAACCCAAACGAACCATCGAATGTCGATGCCGGGGTTTTATTTACGGAAGGTGTGCGCTCTAGCGTGAATACTTCGGTTAATCAAAGCTATCTCTTAGGGAATTGCGCTTCACAATTAGCCGCAAAAACGCTCAGAGCTGAAGTGGGTCAGTACAGCTGGAATGCCTTCCCTAATACTTGGAATCAGAACTATAAAAGTTTAGGCAACCTCATTGAAGCGGAACGTGTCGCTGCAGATGCGGGCAATGCCCAAATGGAGGGCGCCGCTAAAGTCATGAAAAGTTGGGTGTTTAGTACCTTAACTTTAGCATATGGTGATATTCCATATAGTGAGGCCATTACAGGTTCTACGGACGCGAATTGGTTCCCTACCTACGATTCACAAGAGGAGATCATCACTGGAACAAACGGTTTATTGGAGGAATTGGCCGCTGCGGTCCAATTGCTGAATAACGGTGGTTCAATCGATGGCGATATTCTTTTTGGTGGTGATGTGGCAAAATGGAAAAAATTGGCCAATGCAATGCAATTGCGCTTACTCATGTACATTTCTGAACAACAAGATGTAAGTAGCCAATTCGCTGCAATTGTCAACACCGAATCACTGATGGAAAGCAATGCCGATAACGGCGTACTTACCTATACCGGTAACTTCCCGAACGAATACCCGCTGGTACCTCTGAAACAAGGTGATTTCGATGCAGTTGCATTAAGTGTTAATGCACATGCGGCACTGGATACCTTAGATGACCCGCGTTTGTACGTTTATGCACGTCCTTACAATGCCGGAGATATCTTTAATGACCCAACGGTTACACCAACATACAAAGGCGCAGACAATGGAAGTGAATCTTGTGATAAAACAGGTTCGCGATTAGGGTATGCGTACTACAACTACCCTAACCATAATCAAGCAGGGGCTATGGCTG
>Ga0209137_1003010_pt1 | contig 14380 bp, 32 predicted proteins | sample SaaInl5LU_22_DNA_FD_184642 | JGI IMG/M metagenome (GOLD analysis project Ga0209137, IMG submission 184642) | Marine microbial communities from expanding oxygen minimum zones in the Saanich Inlet - ESP_105LU_22_DNA (SPAdes) (version 2) | ecosystem: Environmental > Aquatic > Marine > Intertidal... | reverse complement strand
TTTTGAGTTAGTGATTTTTATAATGAGAGAGATAAGATTCGATTAGAAGAGAGGAGAGTGTGAGATGGAGTGTTGTGGAGTGGTGTATGATTGGGTGTTGGGGATGTGTGTGTGTGTTGAGTGTGAGGAGTTGTTATTAGTGTATTTAGAGTGTATTGATTTTTTAGTATAGAAGAAGGGATATAGAGAGATGAGATTATTATTTATTTTAGCAGCGGTTTTTTGTATTGGGTGTGTTGGTGGGCGTGTTGATAAGTTGGAGAGAGAGGTTTTGGTTTTTCATGAGAGGAGTGTTATGTTGAATAACAGGTTGTATGTATGTGAGAAGCGTTTGAGTCTTGCTGGGAAGGTGTGTGGTGAGAGGGTTTCGAATGTGATGGTTCGATTGGGTGTGTGTGAGCGTGAGAAGGATTTGTTATTTGAAGAGAAGGGTGCGTTGGAGATGAGTTGGAGGAGGTGTGAGCGTGAGGGTGTTGAATTGAGGAAGAGGTTTGAGGAGGGTTGTGAGAGGTGAGCAAGTTATTGTTTATGTCTGATTTGAAGAAGGGTGATTTATTGGAGTTTAGTAGTTATGGTAAGAAGACTGTGTGGGTGATTATTGAGTTTGATAGTGACGGGTTTGGTTTTTGGGCTTTGAATGAGACGAAGCGGTATTTTTCTGCTTGGGATTTGGTTAATTTAGTAAAGATACGTTAGAGTGATTAAATGTTTCTGAAATATTAGTCTTTTTTTTGATAATTAAGAGCTAGTATAGAGGAGACATTTTTAGTATGCGAGAAACGAAATTGTTAGTTGAGAGTTGGAGAAGCTATATAAATGACGCAAGTCCTGGTGTTGTTAGTGATATAGAGTTATTTAATTTAATTGAAGAAGTGACAGGTTTATATAGTTTTGATTTGTTGCATGAGGAAGACGAGGATAAGCTTACTAGTAGCATAAGTAGGTTTAAAAATAGTTTGTTTTCTAAAATAGCAGCGGGGGCTTTGGCATTTGTAGTATCAGGAAATATTGTAGGCGATAGTCTTGGTAAAGGTGATACTGTTAATAACATTAGCGCATCAGTTTCTGATCAGATTGCTAGTGAGGTGGAAAGTAGTAGTAAAGAAGCAGGAATGAGTAGAAGCGAGTATTTGAATTACCTTGGTGATAAGCATAAAGAGCTTATTGACTTGTTAAAGCCTGACGTTGTTAAGAAGAAGATTGTGAGTGTTGCTCCTAAGATTCAGCATATGGAGTTCCCACCTATGGAAGTGAAGGGTAAGAAGCCTTCAAAGTCTAAGAAGAGTTTTGCTGAAGAGGTTGCTGAGCAGTCTGATGAGATATTGCAAGACGTAGGTTTCTCTAAAGAAGAGATTGAGGCTGCTAGAAAAGGTGACAGCATGGAAATAAGAACTTCTTCTAAAGGACAGCAAACAGCTGGTGAAGAGAGAAAGAAGCTTATTGACAATTCCGTATCAGATTCTTACGAAGTTGTTAGAGAATTAGGATTGCAGAAGCTAGCTTTAGAATTAGGCGCAGGCAAGAAAGTAAGAGAGCTTGGACATAGTTCTTATATTACAAGAGCTAAGACTCTAAGTAAGAATTTTAATAAACTATCTAAGCAGCAGCAAAAGCAAGCTTTGATTATATACAAGTCTATTATTGTTAGTAGTCTTAAAGGAAAACTTTCTGGTGTTGATTACGATTCTGAAACAAAAATAAAAACAGGCGTATTAAATGACAAAGAAAAAGAAGTAGCTAGCAAGTCATCTTCATTGGTGCCTGAGATTATTGAAGGGCTTGACGGCATAGGTCTTATGGAACTAGGCGAGGATAATTCTGAGTTAGCTTTTAAATATATAGTTTCTCCTATGCAGTCCTATAATGAGTTCTGGCGAGCAATGGATAGTGAACGTGAAAGTAAGCGTGAAGTTCCTAAGGAACGTGGTGAAAAGAGAACAAAGTATCTTGAGCAAAAAGCTGAAGAGCTTAAAGAGAGAAAGAAGCTTGTTGCTTATTTCGGTTCTATGAGTGTTGAAGCCTTCAAGGAAGCTATACAAATTGCAAAAGAAAAAGATACTTCATTCAGCGGTGATTCTTCTGATAGAGGAGATATTAATAGGAGCATTAACACAAAAGGTACAGGCGAAGATGCTCAAAGATAACCAATGTTTGATATATTTGTGTGCCATATAAGAATTTTATATATTATAATATAATATAAGGAATTCTTATTACGAAAGGTATATCATGTCTGACTCTATTTTTAGAGATACATTAGAGAGCATTGGTTTTGACATAGTTGAGACAAAGGTATTTATTTATAGCTTGGTATGGGGCGTTAAATTTGAATATCATGAGCATAAAAATCTAATTGTAATAGGTTATGGTAATAGTGCTTCAGACAGAGACAGGTTATATGAAGGTGTGCAGTCTGTTTTGTCAGAGTATGAGTTCATAACTTACAAGCTTAATGGTTCATATATCAGGCTTGATTTTACAGATTTTTATCTTGAAGATTTCGAGACTATTATTACAGGCTTAGTAGACTATTTTTCTACAATGGCAAATATTCTTGAAAAGCCTATGGGTAGCATAACTAGAGTAGAGCAGGTAGGTGTAAATTTTTCAGGAACTATATACGAGAACATTAAAGAGCGTGGCGCTACTATGAGTCCTATGTTTGGAAGTATGGTTTGTGCCGCAAGTGGAATGAAATTAGAGAGAATGTTATGTGAATATCATATTCCAGGAGGAAGAATTGATGGCGTTGAGTTAGATGAAGACAACAATATCGTTAGTATTTACGAGTGTGGCAGCGGTATACATAAAGGTCAGTTTCTAGATTGGGATCATTGGAACAAGATTCTTTGCAGATACATGTTTTCTAATGCTGTGTTTTCTAACAAGCTGCAGAGAATTGTAGTTCTTGCAGGAGGTTATTGCAAAGAAATGTTGTCAATGGTAGACAATATTAATTCTGTTTTAGGTAATTCAGGTATTGAGTTTATTTTGTTAAAGACTGATCGGGTTAATAACACTATTAGCGTAACTAAGATTTAAAGGAATTTATCATGATTAAAAGCAAATCAGAAAAGCAAATTAAGCAGCTAGAAATTGATTTAACTGGCCCAGATGGTAATGCATTTGTATTGCTTGCTGCTGCTGAAGATTTGTCTAGACGTCTAGGATTTCCTAGTGAAATTAGAAAAGACATATTGGAACTTATGAGGTCTGGTGACTATGATAACTTGATAGAAGTTTTTGATATGTGGTTTGGTGATTACGTAATACTTTGGAGATAAAATGGATTTCTCTATATTAAAATCTTTTTTTAAGTTTGATAAATTTCTAAAGATGCAAATTCTTTTAGGATTTTTTTACAGCATTACATGGTGCTTATTTATTCCTATCATAGATAAAGAAAGAGGAAGACTAGTAAGTGTTACTGCTATTGCTGTTTATCTAGTATTGTCAAGAATATCTGGTCTTATAATACCGTTCTTGAAAGGAAAAAGCTTAAAAACTTGGGTTTTTTTATTGCTTATTAATACAGTTTTATATGTAATAGCTTCACCTTTTTATTTTATAGATAGAGTTATTTTTCTTTATTTAGAGATGGCTATATGTATTACAAGCGGAATCATTTATCCTTTAGTTTCAATATCTTGGGACTTATATATAGTTGATAAGTATTCAATGGAAGTTTATGAAGAATACAGATACATAGATCAGTTTAAGAATTCTTTAGGTGGAATAATAGGTTATAGTCTCATAATATTTTTAAGCAAGCTATATGATATGGACGTTATAGTTTTAATATTTATTATTTTGCTAAATCTATGTTTGTTTTATGAAATATACAATTTTAAAGTAAACTATTACAAAAAAGATTTTACTTTAAGTAAGGATAAAAACATTATTAAGTAACTGTATATAAAAGAATATTATTCATATATTTTATTTAATTGTGTGAATAAATTGTAATTTTTGATTTATAATATATTAAATGGAATAGGAATTTAATAAAAAGGAGAATTTATTGCGTTACTGGAAAATTCAGCTCGTTGATGATTCATGGTTTATTTTATCAGTAAATGATTGTTGGCGTGCGAAAAAAATGATTGGTCAAGAAAACATTAAATTTTGTGTTCCTTGGAGAGACTGGGCTCCTGTTAATAAAGACTTTTTAAATACAAGTTATGACTCAGACACTTATTACAAGTGGAAGCAAAATGCAGAAAAATGATTTAATAAAAGTAGCTTGGCCTTTTTACGCTTACAAAGGTAAAAAAACTTATCATTTGAATGAAAATGAAATTTTAGTTGTTTTGTCTTCTGAAAATATTGTTAGGATGAACAACATGACTGATCATAAACTTACGATGTATAGCTCAAGAATCGGAACTTTTGAGTGGTCTGGAAACAATATAACACTTTGTACTTACTTTGAAAAGATTACTTAATTCATGTATGAATTAGAATTAGGATCTTTGCTTTTAGCTAAAAAAGAATTTATTGCAGGTCAAATAAAAAAAGGTGATATATGGCCTGTTACTGTCACTATAAAAAAAGGAAGTTTTATAATATTAACAAAGCTTGAGAAAACTTTTAATCATGAAATTTATACATTTGAGTTTGTCTATGACGGAATTTTTTGTCATAAACAAACAACTATCAAAGCTTTGAATGATATTGTTGATAAAATATGCTAAGGTAATTTTATGGTTGCTTTTAAAGTCGGTGAATTATATTATTTAACTGAGGATCTTGAAAGCATTATGCGTACCTCAGATGATTTAAATTCTATTGCTAACTATAAAATTTTAGCAGGTAGTGTAGTCTTACTAGTAGACTTTTATTCTTTTTATCAGGACTATGTTTGTATTGAATTCCTGTATAAAGGATTAATACATTACAAATCTATTTCTAGAAAATCATTAAATAAAATACTAAAGGAGATTGTATGAAGTATATTGTTTTGTTGCTGTTATCATTTTTTATATACGGGTTTAGTAGTCAATATTGTAGAAGAAAGAAACAAGATTGTTTTTTATGTTTTGTGTGAAGCTTTTAAGTCAAAATACGGTTTAGAAGTTATTGTTATACCTTACAAAAAAGACAAAAAAAACGCTACTGTTATGAAGTATTTTTCTATTATTTAAAACAATTGTGTGCATTTTATGTAAATATTATAATATAATATATTTAAAGGAATTTATATGAGTATTGAAAAAATTTTATTAGCTTATTTCGTTTTGATAGGAGTAACTTATGTACTTTCTTTAGTAATTAGCAATTCCAATAATGAAAGAAAAAAAAAGAAGCTTAGAGAGAGCATAACAAAAAATATCGAGAAGATGAAAGATTTAAATTGAGATATTATTTAATTGAATATTTTAGTGAGTCAGGCGGGAAAGAGTGGAGAATAATAATTGGTAATGATCGTTATAGAGCTAAAGTTATGTTAGGTAAAAATTTTATATCATCTACTCCTTGGCGTGACTGGCGAAATCAAAATAACAATATGAACGATTTTGATTCATGGTCAACATCTTCTTATGAAAACTGGAAAAAATTAAACTTAGATTTGAGGCAATAAATTGAAAAGCTTTTATGAAAAAATAAACAATGTTTACGTTTACAAAACTAATATTTCAAAAAGCGTGTTTTCTTTAAAGCACAAAGAATTTGAAATAAATGCTGAATTTGTTGAAAATATTGTTTCTAGCTTAATTTCATCTTGTGGGTCGAAAGAAGCTTTAAGTTTTAATTCATCATGGCAATATGACAAGCTAGTTGATAGAGTTATGTCAAAAGTAGAAATACCATCTGATCATACTAGGCGAGGCTTTTATGAGCTTTTAAATTCAATTATTTCGTCTAAAGTAAAAAATTACGAAAACTGGCATGATCCAGCTTATGCTGCCTCAAGGTGTTTGCAAGAAAAAATAGCTTATATGACGCCTGGGTTTATTGAAGCAATGAATAATTCCATTTGCACATAGAAAAATAAGAAAGTTTAAAAATGTTAAAATTACTGCTGTATGTTTTGTTATCTGCGTCTTCTACTTTTAGAGCACCAAATCATGTTACTGTTGCTATAATTGGAGAAAACTGTGGCAATGATTATATTTCATGGCGAAAAGCAAATTCTGATTTTATTACTTCTACACGTGTTGAAAACAATATAATGGTTCACACAATGTACAAAGGCGAGCTTGTTTTTATTATGTCACCTAAACAAAGTGAAGATTGGTTTAAGACTTATTCTTCAAAGATAATCCACAAACAAAAAAACAAAGTCTTGTTTTTTGGTGAAGAAAGTATTTACATGAGATATGATCAAGACTTTGTTGATTTGATTAAAGAGAAGCTAGGTAGTGAAGCAAGGCTAATAATTCCAGACACAAATGTTCAAAATAGTTGCAATTATAATATTGAAATTGACGAGTTCGGTTGTTAATATAATTTACTTATTGTTAAAGGATTTTAATTTTGAATGTTATTAATCAGTATAAAGAGTGGACAGTTGCAAAAATCAAAGAAGACTTAGAAAGGAAATCTTTCCCTTATGATATTATGATGCAGCACATTAATGGCGACTTTAATATTAGCACATTTATCAGGAACGGAAATGCATTTGGTGCAAGAGAAATCTTTTACTGGGGTAAGAAAAAGTGGGACAGACGAGGTGCTGTAGGTTCTCATAATTACAAGCAATTGACTCATTTATCTTCTTTTGAGGACATTCAATCCTTAAAAAAAGGTAGAAGATTTATTGCTATTGACAATAATATTGAAAGAGATAGCAAAAAATTAAATGATTTTACGCCTATGGAAAACGACATTTATGTTTTTGGTGAAGAAAGTTGTGGAATTCAAAAAGAAGTTCTAGACATATGTGATGAGTTTGTTTACATTCCTCAGTGGGGAAGTGTAAGATCAGTTAATGTTGGTACTGCAAGCGGTATTATAATGCAATATGTTTCTTCTAAAATGTCATGACAAAAAATAAAAAAATATATAATTCCTTACCTTTTAAAGTAATCAAAAAAAGTATATCTAAAGGTGATCTTTTTAGACTCAAACATAATGTTTTACTTGACGAAAAAGAAGAACATTCTGACTTTCTTACAGTTTACGAGTCAAAAGCAGATGAATTGTTATTGCTTGTAAAAATTTGTGAAAAGTTTGAGAAAAAAGACGTAAAAGGCATTCAGTATCAAAAGCTTTGTTTTCTTACACAAAAAGGAATGCTATTATACTTTACGCTATACGATGATTATAAATTTAATATGACATTCTTAAAAGTTGATTAAAATGGAAAACGAATTTAAAATATCAGAAAGTGAATTACAAGAAATTTATGACTATATACTAGTCGGAAGAGAAGAGGGATTTTATTTTTCTAGAGATAAGCACTGTACTATTTCAACAAAGGATTGTTTGTATAAGATAATAGACTTGGCTTTTTTAACTAAAACAAAAAACAATAGCTATTTAATGAATTTTATTGTTCTTTGCGGTAATGGTGAAACAGATTCTTTTTATTACTGGATAGACTTTAAAAAAGAAAATAGCATTTTAGAAGAAATAAAAATTAAATTGTCTAGTATGTTTCTTTTTAAAAAAATAAACGAGGTAAAATATGAGTGATATTTCTAGTGTGCTTAAAAGAATTACTGAAAGTATTGCACTAAGTGCTTTATATCATCTTGATGCAATGGAGATTTATTTAGAAGATGATGAATGTTATTTCCAGTTTCTTACAACAAAAGAAGTAGAAAAACTAGAAAACATTAGTATACTGTTGTCAGATGGCATGTTATTTGATGGGTGGGAAAAAGATCATATTCCTTATTTTGTAAAGGCTCGTTACGAGGAGCTAGAAGGAAAATACAACGAAAGAGTTGTTGGCTTCTATTGTTCATGGATAGAAGGTAATTATAATATGTTTATAGCTAAGTTGTTTTGTGATGAAACTCATGAAGTTTCTTATAAGTGGCTTAGTGATGTTTCAAAAGCAAAGAAGACTTCTTACACTACACAAGATATTTTTGGTGATGTTGATTGGAAAGAAATCGTCTATGCTCAATAAAATAAACGAATATAATTTCAGAGGAAATGTTGTTAAGTTTAATAGAAGATATCTTGCAAGAGATGAAAACAGTGGAGTCAATATTTTTAAATGTGATGACATTGCAATATTTATAGAAGCTAAATGTGATGAAAAGTCAAATACGTATTATTTTTTAAAAGACTCATGTATGTATGCAGTATGTAGTGACGTTATAGATGCTAAAAAACTTTAGTGTGTATAATGTTTTTTTTTAATTGTATAATATAAAAAACAAAAAACAAGGAAGTTTTAAATGTCATCTTCTAAGAAATATATTGAGCCAATTGAGCAAGATATTTTATCAGCATGGCAAAATGCTGAAGGTAAAATTACTTTTACGCAGTTTATCGAAGGCATAAAAGACGTCGTAAGGTCTAACAGCAGCTTTTCAAGAGATCTTAGCAAAGATAAATCTTGGAAAAACGCATTGATCGACATGTTTTCAGGTAGAGGAAATTGCTGGCTATATTATAAATTAGACTCTCCTGTTATTGAAAAAATTAATTCTGTAATAGACTCTTACGAAAATAATGGCGATAACGTAAAGATGTGGAGATATTATACAGAACTGTCTGGTTATGTATGGTTACGTTATGAATCTGTAAGAGGTAATGCTAACAATCCGACTGTTAGATTTGAACTAAGAATAAAAGATACTAGAAAATATGACAAAGATCACATGATTTCTTTAACACCTGAAGAGATTGCTCAAGGTGAAATTTTAGGCAATAGCCCTCTTGGTTTAAAATTTACAGACGAAAGAGAAAAGAAGTCTAACGATAATCAAGGTAAAAAAGAAAGAATTAAAAAGTCTGACAGTACTGTTTGGAAGAGCAAGCCTGAAGTTGGTACAGTTATTAATTCTTCTAGAGGAAAGGTAATTATTACAGGCAATGTAAATGACAGCTGATATAAAAATTATTGACAAAAAAAATTCTATAGAAAGCATATTAAATAATTCATCCATAGAATTAAAAAGAAAAAGTTGTTTGCAACCACAACTCATTAAGACTTACGAACAATATAAGATTTCAGTAACTAATTCTTGCAAAACAATTCCTGTCATAAAAGGAATGAAAGAAATTAGAGAACATTATAATGAAACGATAGAGTATTTATCGCAAGACTTTTCAAAAGAAATTGTAAACAACATAATAAAACATGTTTTTTTGCCGCTTAGAAGAAAAAATTTTTCTAAATGCCTAAAAATTTCAGAATCAGTATATTTTATTTTTTACTATATCGTATATGAGTCTGACATTACTAATGTAGATAATACTTCATATATATTTTACTGGGAGGTTTTAGAAGTTGAGTAAGATTTGTTTAATAAGACTTGTCAAAGACAAAAACAGCATAAAAGAAAGAATTATGTATTATTATTCTAGGACTATAGACAATGATTATTTTGAAGTCTTTGACTTTATAAAGAACAATGTTCCTGTAATATTAGTATGCGAAGACAATATTTATTATGAAATTATCTGCAATGGAAAAAACTTTGAGCTAAGCAAAGAATTATTTTTCTTAGAATATATTTAAATTAGAAGGATATAATAAAAAATGTCAGAAATTGTAAGTCATACTTTTAGAGTTGCTTCTAACTTCAATAAAAAGTTTGCAGCTAGTAATGATATTATCGAATCAATACCTAGATGTGTAATAGAAGAATCACCAGACCTTTTGTGTGATCCTAGCACTATAGAATATTATAATGCAGTAATTAACTTGCAAAAAATATTGTGGCCTAATAGACCAGACTTAGCTGATGGCATGCTAGGCAAGTCTACTTTGGTTGCTATATCAAAAGCTTATTCTTGGATAGAAAGCGATAATCAATACTGGGTAAAGAATAATATAAGAATTCCTGTAAATTCTGATTATAACTTTTTGAATTATGATCAAGAAGGCGGAAAAGATCTTCACAAGTTTGGCAACTTTAGTAAAAGAAAAAGCAGACCAAAAATAGTTGTTGTACATTGGGGTGGTTTAAATTTAGACCATTGTTATAGAGTATTTTCAACAAAAGAAAGAAAAGTCTCTTCACATTGCGGTATAGGATATAATGATCTAGGAAAAGATTTAACTATAGCACAATTTCTAGATTTTGATCATAAATCTTGGCATGCAGGTTGGGCCAATGATTTTTCAGTAGGAATTGATATATGTCAACAACCAGACTTAAAATGGCAAGATTATTATAAAGAAAGAGAATATGACATAAAAGAAATTGAAAACAAGTCTGGGAGAGGTCCTTCTAAATGTTTATCTTTAGATCCAGGCATTTTAGAAGCAACGCAAGAAGCTGTTAAAACTATATGTGAAATATACGACATACCTTACGATATACCTAGAGATAATTTAGGTAATCCTATTAACAGTGTTCTAGACAAAGAATATATTAAGGCAGAATACACAGGTATTCTTGGACATCATCATATTAGTAGTCACAAGTGGGATTGTGCTCCTTGGTGGCAAAACTTATTCGGATAAGAAAGAGAAAAAAAAAGAAATGTTTGATAGACTAAGTGTGCAAGATAAAGAAAACTACAAAAACTTTATTAAAGATCTACATGTTTTATTTAAGAAATACAAAACAAGCTTAGATAATGCTGAGTTAATAGATAACAGTAAAGGTTTTGTAGGATTTATTGAGTGCAATTATGATGCAACAGAATTAGTATCAGACGATATCGTAGTTATTAGCGTAAAGAAAGATAATTAAAATGTGTATAGAAGATCTATTAGACAGTAATGAAAAAACAACTATTGATTATGTTAACTTTATTGTTGAAAATAAATTCTATATGAATATAGATCCTTTTATTATTGAAAGTAATTTAAGAAAAGATGATAATTTTAGACTAATAGAAGTTAGATCAGCTAGTTTAGACAAAGATTATTATAGCACTTTAACAGTAGATCTACACGATACAGTTAAAAATAAAGAATTTATTAAAAGCTTAATGAATCAAAAAGATGAAATGTTGTCAGACAGTATAAGCGATTTATCTTTGTTATCTTGGACAGTTGGAATTCCTATCTGTTAATCAAATAAATATAAGCAGTTTTTATTTTTATTTATAGTCAACGTGAATTATCATATTTTAAAACAAAGTTAAAACAAGACATAAAAGGAACATCATGTGGATAAACAGTTTAGGAAAGAAGATTTTTATAGACAATAAAAACATAAAAAATTATGACAATAACTTTATGTTATCAGAGAAAATGTTGCCTTGGGGCGGAATAACCCTTAAAGAGTCTTGTAAAGGATTTGAGTTGACTATTTTAACTGATAGTTATGCATACACTACTAGTTTTAATAGCTATAATATTGCTGACAAATTATCTAATTCTATACATACTATATTGACAAAAAGATATTTAGATAATAAAAGCTTAGACAATATAGTATTGCCAGGTCTAGGTTGGACTAGATATAAAATTTAAACTATAAAGTGTAAAATTAGCTAATTAAATATTATAATATAAATATAGAAGGATCAAGCTAATATATTATTTAAACTTTAACTTAACTAAAGGTTTATAATTTGTTCTTAACTAAAGAATTTAATATAGATTTATCAGTTTGTAATGAAACTATAAAGTTAATTATAAATACTGTTAATAATCTAAATAAAAATACTATAACTTCACATTTTTGTGTAGCAGGAGGTTTTGCAAGAGAACTATTTCATTCTTTAAATAATAACAATTTAGAAAATATTGAAGACTACATTTACAAGAATAATGGTGACATAGATTTATTCTTCTGTAAAACAAATAAAAATATCAAAAAAATAACAGCAAATACTTTCAGTTTTCTTCATAAGCATTATTCAATTAAAAGTGAAAGAGATGTTATAAACTATAAAACTATTTTCTCTGATAATGTTGAATTTATTCTAACTAGAGATTCAAAACTATTCTCTTATATGTTTGAAGAAGCAGATACAAAAACTTCTTGGAATAAAAAATTTGGACCAAGAATAAAGTTTCAGCACATCTATACTAAATACAATACTGTAGATGATTTAATTAATGATTTTGATTTTACAAATTCTATGTACTCATTCGTAGTAAATGAAAATAAAATAACTTTTTATTACAATGAAAAAGCTTTTCAATTTGATCAGCAAAATATATTAGATGTAAACAAAGCTAAAAACAATATGTTTTGTAGAAGAGTTAAGAAGTATATAGAAAACAAAAATCTTCATAAACTATCAGAAAACTCTTTGTTATTAATCAAAAACTACATAAAAGACATAGCTTTTAATAAAATAGAAATTTATAATTATATAAGTGAGGTTGATCAAAGTGATAATTTTTCTTACGCAGACTCATTTAAAAAAGATTGTTTAGAAATATTACATAGCATTAATCTTCTTGACGAAAAAGACTTATTGCTTTTTATAAATAAATGGTCTGTTCAAAAGAACTTTTATGATTCGTGCGGAGACTATTCTTTCGCAGTTAATACTCAAACAGTCGATTGGGCAATAGATAAAATTAGAGGTTAAAATGAAGCTTCCAAGAGGTGCACTAGATCTTGCTTTTTCTCAAGCATTAAAGTCAAACATGACACATTCACATGGTGCAGTAATATGGAAATCAAATAAAATACTAGGAGCAGGATATAACTACAACATTTCAGTTCCTACTTCAAAAAGCAGAGCAGTTTCAATTCATTCTGAAAAGTCTGCTCTTTGCGGTTTAAGAGGTGATCAAATATACGGTGCAAATATGTTAGCTATAAGAGTAACAAAGGCAGGACAGCTTTCTCATGGTGCACCTTGCAAAGGTTGCAAAAAGCTACTAAAGAGAAAAGGAATAGCAAATGTATATTGGTTCGACGAAGAAAAAAATCTTTGTTGCACAAAGTTAAATTAATTAGTGTCATATAATATTATTTTGTTATAGAATAAACTTAACAGCCTAAAAGGAAAAATATTTTGTCAAACGAAGTCAAAGAGAAATTCAAAGGAAGAGGAAACGCATGGTTAAAGATTCCTATTCATTTTGATGAAATTGCTAGATCAATTAATAATCTAATAAACAACACGCATTATGATACTACTAACTATGTAAATAATGTAAACAAGCATGGATTTTATTGGGTTAGATTTAAACAAACAAAAGGAGAAAACAGTTTATTTGAAGTAAGATTTAATGGATCCACAATTGATCATTCAGATAGCATTATTACAATTGACAATAAAAAAGTTATTGAATTACCGTTACTAGGAAATACTCCTAAAAAGTTAAACCTAGAGTCTGAAGCACCATTAGAAATGGCTAATATCAAGAAGCCTAAAAACAAGGCATCAAAAAGAGGAAGAAAACCTAAAAACAAACTGAAATCACTTACACAAGATGAGTTAATAACTGAATCTTTCGACATTCAGTTTAATCCTACTTTTCCTAAGGTCAACATTGCTCTGCCTGAAGCATCTGATATTCATAGGTACATTGACTTTTTAAAGCTTGAAGGAGTTACTTTAGATGCGTGACAAATTAAAAGAATTAACAATCAATATGCGAATAAAGTTTTGCAGAAATTCAGGGTCAGCTTATGTAATGAAACTTTCTGAAAGCAGACAATATCTTATTCCTAATTGTTATATTGATTCACTAAAAAGCTTAGAACCTGAATTTAGCAAAATTAGAAACGGTGAATTATTCTATGTTACTAATATTGAAGTATTAAGTAAAAGCAGGCGACAAATTAAAATATCAGCTATTAGAAGGGAAACAGGGCAATTAGTTTATTTTAGAGAAGATGACATTGGATATTTTGTAACAATATGAAGCATGACAAAGTAAAAATAGGCGACTTAATGTGGGCTTATATTAAAGGTGCTGACCAAAATTACGGTCATGGTGAAGTTACTAAAGTCTGGAAAGACCCAACAGGATGCGTTTGGTTTGACTTTTATTGTGAAGTAAATGGCGGATTTAGATCAGCTAAAGTAGAAGACATTATAGAAAAACCAGACGCTAGAATGGTTAATAAAATGTACTCTAACAAAAAAGCTTTAACAGAGGTTCTTAAAAATAAATAAGGTAAATATCTAATGGTAAAAATTGTAGAAGAATCATTTAAAGTTGCTACTAAAAAATACTACGACAAAAATAAAACAATACTTCCAGGTAGTATATACTTTAAAGAAGTTATTAAACTAGACAATCAAGAAAAAGTATATATAAAAAGAAACTACATTTGTAGCTTAGAAGAAACTTTAAAAAACAAAGTATATAAAAAATTAAACGAAA
>Ga0209137_1003007_pt1 | contig 14384 bp, 11 predicted proteins | sample SaaInl5LU_22_DNA_FD_184642 | JGI IMG/M metagenome (GOLD analysis project Ga0209137, IMG submission 184642) | Marine microbial communities from expanding oxygen minimum zones in the Saanich Inlet - ESP_105LU_22_DNA (SPAdes) (version 2) | ecosystem: Environmental > Aquatic > Marine > Intertidal... | reverse complement strand
CAACGAAGCGTCTCACCCGCCCGAATCGGCACAATAATATCGCTACCAAACGGCATTTCAGCCGGCACTTCCCACTCTTGTTTAGCCAGCGTGATCGTATCGCTATTACGCGCCAGTCCATAGAAGTCTGCACCGTGGTGGCTGGCAAAACCCTCAAGCTTGTCGAGCACTCCGAGGTCCTCAAAGATCTCTGCGTAGAGCTCAATCGCCGCAAAAGCTGAGTAACAACCGGCACAACCGCAAGCACTCTCCTTGGCACCCTTGGCATGTGGAGCTGAGTCGGTACCGAGGAAGAACTTCGAGCTCCCACTCACCACTGCATCCTGCAGTGCCTGCTGGTGGACGTTGCGCTTGAGGATTGGAAGGCAGAAGAGGTGTGGGCGAATTCCACCGACTAGCATATGGTTGCGGTTATAGGCGAGGTGCTGCACGGTGATTGTTGCTCCCACATTATCACCTTGAGACGCTACAAACTCCGCTGCATCTTTGGTCGTGATGTGTTCCACCACCATCTTCATACTCGTGTGCTTTGCAGCCAAAGGCGCAAGAATCTCGTCCAAGAACTGCTTCTCACGGTCAAAAATATCTACATGGTTGTGAGTCACTTCACCGTGAATCAGTAGAGGCATTCCGGCTTCATTCAACGCTTCACACACTGCATCAAGCTTGCCGAGGTCAGTAACGCCTGAGTCTGAGTTGGTTGTTGCCCCTGCAGGGTAAAGTTTCAACGCTTTGACGACACCGGTTGCCGCAGCTTCGGCAATGATCTCAGGGGAGGTGTTGTCGGTGAGGTAGAGTGTCATCAGCGGTTCAAAGCTGGAACCTGCGGGGCGGTGAGCTAGGATTCGCTCGCGGTAATCCAGCGCCTGCTCGGCGTTAGTCACCGGCGGACGGAGGTTTGGCATAACGATTGCCCGGCCCATCTGGTTAGCCGTTGCCGGTACGACATGCTGCAAAACTTCACCATCGCGCAGATGCAGGTGCCAGTCGTCAGGGCGGGTAATCGTTAATTTATCGCTCATGTGCATAACTCCAAACCTAATTTTTGCTGGCGCGGAGTATAGCATTTTGTGCTATTCAGTGAGCACGTACGACAAGAATTACAGAAGTTTAATGGGCAGATCGCGCGCCGAAGTGGAATGGTACGCAGTTGCTGCACTCCAAAGTGCAACCGGGTAAGTTTGAGTGTTCAGGCAGTACGCGCACATCACTATTTCAGCCCTACTCGGGTATGCCCGGGCGTTTAGGTATCTACTTTGAGTCTGGAGACGCGGTGCTTTATGATTCGGATCGTCAACGCCTCGAGCGCATTGCGGCTCTGATGGCACAACGGTTTAGTCATTTAAGCATCCCGGAAGCGATCTAGTGCTCAGTTATCAACACGGTTTTCACGCCGGTAATTTTGCCGACCTCCACAAACATCTGACTCTGGCGCTCTTGCTAGAGTCGCTCAATCGCAAGACCAAACCGTGGAGCTACCTTGAGACCCACTCTGGAAGAGGGCGTTACGATCTGCACGATGCGCAGGCGGAGAAAACCGGCGAGTACCTTGAGGGTATAGCCAAACTCTGGGGGCTTAATGTCGATAACGCCTTGGGACGCTACCTAGACCTGGTACGGTCATTGAATGACAGCGAACTGCACACTTATCCAGGTTCGCCGCTGATCGCGGCTGAGATGGCACGAGACGATGACAAGATTCATCTGATGGAGCTGCACCCGCAAGAGGCGCAGGTGCTCAAACGTAACTTCCGCCAGTATGCGCAGGTTGGCGTACATCATCGTGACGGCTATGAGGGGGTTCTTAGTATGCTTCCGCCTAAGCCTAACCGCGGTTTGGTGTTGATCGATCCTGCTTACGAGGTGAAAACCGAGTATCTGCAGGTAGCTGGTTTCATGCCCAAAGCGTTACGGGTTTGGGGTAACGGAAGTTTTGCCATCTGGTATCCGGTGCTCGGTGCAAATCGTCATGAGGAGATGATCTCAGCGATGGTTAAAAACTGCCCGGATGTAGCCATTCTTCGCTCTGAGATGCACGTTGCAGAGCCTGCCGAGCGAGGTATGTTCGGTTCCGGCATGTTACTGATTAACCCGCCTTGGCAACTCGACCAGCAACTAGCTGAGCTGGTGCCCAGCTTGCTGAACAGTTTGGCAGTCGAGCACGGGAAGTCAGCGCTGCACTGGCTGAGAGAACCTGCCTAACCGCCAGACGAGTTAGTAGAGCGCAGTCTCGTCTCGTACAACATCTTTCAATAGTTCCAAAAAGAGGGTGTCGGCTTCGCTGTGCTCAAGCGGTATGCGTACGCTAGTGCTCCCTGAAAGCTCCTCCGCGATGAGCTGATTGGCGTGCTCGGCATCCATATGTTTGCGAGCAATCTCTTTGGCCTGCTCGCAGATTTGCGGCTCTGCTAGTACTTTGCGAGTGAATCGCAGCAGTTCTTCAATAACACGTTCTTTGTTCTTTAGATCGGAAACGTTTTGCATCACTTAACTCCTTATGCACATCTCTTAATATAACCAGAGGCGCCCTCTCTCGCCAATGCCTAACCTAGAATAGTGGATGGGCCAAACTTGATATCGACCGTTGGTAAATCAGCATTTTCTTATAAAGTCTGTTTTTTCTGGGGTTTTTCCGGCTGAAACTAGCGTAATTAGGGCGTTTTCCGGGTTGAACTCGCTGCACACCGGTGCCAAAATATACGACTAAATCCCTGATTGCATCCAACCCCGCAATCATGGGCCAAACAAGGCTGTTAGAAGCAATACCCGGCTTAGGTCTAGAGCCGCCCGACGGAGCGACCCTCCCGTAGGTGGACAGAGTAGTTTTTGCTCACAAAAAATGCGCCAGCAATAGAAGCTTGAAGCGCGTGCTCGGGGCTAACCCCCGGCGGAGCAGCTACTCACTTTTTCAGAAGATCGATGTTGTGATCTTCGGAATTTAAAACTGACTAAATATCGAATGAGTGCCATCAATGGCACATTCTAGAGGGTAACAAAGTGGAATTACTTTCCGGCGCAGAAATGGTGGTACGCGCGCTCCGAGACCAAGGCGTGAAGTACATCTATGGCTATCCTGGTGGTGCGTTGCTGCATGTATACGACGCAATTTTTCAGCAGGAAGAGGTCCAGCACGTTTTGGTGCGCCATGAGCAGGCTGCTACACACATGGCTGATGCTTATGCGCGCGCGACCAATAAGGCCGGCGTGGCGCTCGTCACCTCAGGCCCCGGTGCTACCAACGCAGTGACAGGCATCGCAACGGCCTACATGGACTCTATTCCAATGGTTGTTATTACCGGTCAGGTAATGAGCTACCTCATCGGTGAGGATGCATTCCAGGAAACCGATATGCTCGGTATCTCCCGTCCGATTGTTAAACACAACTTCAGTGTTCAGCGTCCAGAAGATATCCCGGCGATCATCAAAAAAGCGTTCTATATTGCAGAGTCTGGCCGTCCAGGCCCAGTCGTCGTTGATATTCCGAAGGATATGACAACGCCAACTGAGCGCTACCCGTATGAGTTTCCAGCGTCTGTGAAGATGCGTTCGTACAACCCAATCAGCCGCGGTCACAGCGGTCAGATCAAGAAAGCAGTCGACATGCTGCTGGCGGCGAAACGTCCAGTGATCTACACCGGTGGCGGTGTCATCATGGGCGGCGCAAGCGAGCAACTGATCAAGCTGGCGCAGACACTTAATTATCCAGTGACTAACACACTGATGGGCTTGGGTGGATACCCAGGTACTGATCGTCAGTCGCTGGGTATGCTGGGCATGCACGGTAGCTACGAAGCGAATATGGCGATGCACCACGCGGATCTGATTCTGGCAGTGGGTGCACGTTTCGATGACCGCGTAACTAACGCAACAGACAAATTCTGTCCAACTGCGCGCATCGTGCATATTGATATCGACCCGGCGTCTATATCTAAGACCGTTGAAGTCGACGTGCCCATCGTTGGCCCAGCGGGTGCTGTACTGGAAGAGATGAGTGAGCTGGTTGCAGCGGCGGGTACTGCACCTGATGCTGAAGCACTTGCTTCGTGGTGGACACAGATCGATGAGTGGCGTGGTCGCCACGGCGGACGTTTCCGCACAGATGACAGCGAAATGATGAAGCCTCAGCAAGTCATCGAGATGCTATCGAAAGTTACCAATGGCGACGCATTTGTTTGTTCTGACGTAGGTCAGCACCAGATGTTCGCTGCGCAGTACTACAAGTTCAACAAGCCAAACCGCTGGATCAACTCGGGTGGTCTGGGCACGATGGGCTTCGGTCTACCTGCAGCGATGGGGGTTAAAATGAACTTCCCTGATGCTGATGTCGCCTGTGTAACCGGTGAAGGCTCTATCCAGATGAACATCCAAGAACTCTCGACTTGTAAGCAGTACGATATCCCTGTGAAGGTTATCAACCTGAACAACCAGTCTCTGGGTATGGTGCGTCAGTGGCAGGATATGAACTACGAGTCACGTCACTCGCAGTCCTACGTCAAAGCACTGCCAGACTTCATTAAGCTGGCTGAGGCCTACGGCCATGTGGGTATGAAAGTTGAGAAACTGTCTGACCTAGAAGGCGCCATGCGCGAAGCCTTCTCTCTGAAAGATCGTCTGGTCTTCATGGATATCTACGTTGACCCAATGGAGCACGTGTACCCAATGCAGGTACCGCGCGGCTCTATGCGTGATATGTGGCTCAGCAAAACGGAGAGGACTTAAGCAATGCGTCATATTATTTCTGTTCTGCTTGAGAACGAACCGGGTGCTCTGTCACGTGTTGTCGGCCTGTTTTCTCAGCGCCAGTACAACATCGAGTCACTGACCGTTGCACCAACTGAAGACCCAACGCTGTCACGCCTGACCGTAACCACTATCGGTAATGACCGCGTGGTTGAGCAGATCACCAAGCAGCTGAACAAGCTGGTTGACGTGGTTAAGGTGGTCGATCTGTCTGAGGGTGATCACATTGAGCGCGAGTTGATGATGATCAAGCTCAAGGCTAACGGCCAGATGCGCGCAGAGATCAAACGTACCTGCGATATTTTCCGTGGTCAGATTATCGACGTTACACCAAATGCATATACCGTGCAGCTGATCGGTGATTCATCGAAACTCGATGCGTTCATCGCGGCCTTGGGTACAGCTTCTATTATGGAAGTTGTGCGCTCGGGGGTTTCGGGTATTGCCCGGGGTGAGAAGGTTCTTAGCGTTTAAGCTAGCGAACCGTCTTCGTTCAGAAAAGAGAGGCTTCGGTCTCTCTTTTTTTGTGCTCAAATACAATGGATGAACACGATGAGGCGCACCCTATATACCCCTCTCAGACTCGCTCGAGTGCATCCTTGCATCGTTCCGTATTTGCCGTCCAGGCAAATAAGGGTCTGAGAGGGGTACACAGGGCGCGCTTTCCCACGAGTTTTCTCATAACTGAGGTTCAGGCTTGCTCGAGCGTGCCCTGCGTTACCTTCTCAGAATCTCATTTCACATGGATGTGAAATGCGAAGCGTTACAGGGATATGTTCAGGGACGAACGGTATGCTGCGCGACGCAGGAGCAAGCGCGCAGCAGTACTAGAGCGGGTCTGAGAAGGTAATGCAGGGTGCGATCGGGCATTCGTCAGACTAGAATCTATACTCTTGTTTTGCCGGTTCTTTGGGGATAAGGTTGAGTAACTAGCAGATGCGACTGACCTAAACAAAATAACTATGTAAATCCTTCATTAAGAAAGGGGAACCTCATGAAAAAAGCAGTGCTGAAAACCCTAGCTCTCTCTGTTGTACTGGCCTCGGGTGCACAGGCCGCGGATCTGAATCCGGCGGTTGTGTTCGACATGGGCGGTAAGTTTGATAAGTCGTTTAACCAGTCTGTATACGACGGTATGGAGCGGTTTAAAGGCGAGAGCGGAGTTAACTACCGTGAGTTTGAGGTGACCAACGCATCACAGCGCGAGCAGGCAATTCGTCGTTTTGCGCAGCGTGGCGCTAACCCGATCATTAGTGTGGGATTTGCGCAGGCAGCGGCGGTAGACGTGGTTGCGGGTGAGAATCCAGATGTGAATATTACGCTGATTGATATGGTGGTCGATAAGCCAAACGTTCAGTCAGTTGTATTCAAAGAGGAGCAGGGCTCTTTCCTTGTGGGCCTGCTGGCAGCAATGAAGTCAGAGACCGGCACAGTCAGCTTCGTTGGCGGTATGGATATTCCTCTGATTCGTAAGTTTGCCTGTGGTTACGCCCAGGGCGCGAAGTACGCCAACCCTAATGCGACTGTTATCAGTAACATGACCGGTACTACGCCAAGCGCGTGGAACGATCCAGCTAAGGGTACAGAGCTAGCTGTTAGTCAGTTTGACCGCGGTTCAGATGTCGTCTTTGCTGCAGCAGGTGGTACCGGTGTCGGTGTTTACCAGGCTGCGGCTGACGCGGGCAAATATGCTATCGGTGTCGACTCTAACCAGAACTACATGCATCCAGGCACGATGCTGACCTCTATGGTTAAGCGTGTTGACGTTGCGGCGTACAACTCCCTCAAGGCGATGCAGGATGGTACTTGGCAGGGTGGCTTCCAGTCATTGGGTCTAGCCGAGGGCGGTGTGGATTGGGCACTTGATGAGCATAACGCCGCGCTGATTACCGATGAGATGAAAGCAGCGGTTGAAGCCGCTAAGCAGGCGATCATCAGTGGTGAGCTGACGGTACACGACTACATGTCAGACAACACCTGTCCAGCGCTCGACTAAGAGGTCGCGAGTGACAGAGGTACAACAACAGGGCCAGCAGGGCCCTGTTTCTCATGCAATTCGCCTCGAGGAAATTAACAAAAGCTTTGGTGCTGTGCATGCCAATGCGGATGTCAGCTTAGCGGTTGGGGCGGGCGAGATTCATGCGATCGTGGGGGAGAATGGCGCCGGTAAATCCACGCTTATGTCTATCCTTTACGGTTTCTATTCGGCCGACTCCGGCCGTATCTTTGTGGCCGACTCTGAGGTCGAGATCAGCGATTCGAAAAAGGCGATTCAGCTCGGGATTGGTATGGTGCACCAGCACTTTATGCTGGTAGAAAACTTTACGGTTCTGGAGAACATTGTACTCGGTGCTGAGAGTCACTGGTCGCTAACGGCCTCTCTGAGCAATGCACGTAGGCGACTACAAGAGATTTCGGATACCTATGGCTTATCGGTTGATCTGAATGCATTGATATCTGATCTGCCTGTCGGCCTGCAGCAGCGTGTTGAGATTCTTAAAGCGCTCTATCGTGGCGCCCGTATCTTGATTCTTGATGAGCCTACCGGTGTGCTGACGCCTCAAGAGGTCGATCAGCTCTTTGCGATCTTGCGCACACTGAAACAGCAGGGTGTCAGCGTGCTGTTGATAACCCACAAACTGCAGGAGGTGATTGCGATTAGCGACCGCGTCTCGGTGATGCGCGGCGGGCGAATGGTCGATACGCTGAATACAGCGTCTACAAACCGTGAAGAGCTTGCTGAATTGATGGTTGGGCGTAAAGTTCTCCTTCGCGTCGATAAAGAGAGTGCGAAACCCGAGAAGGTGCTGCTTGCAACTCGGCATCTGACTTGGCTTGATGAATCCGGCGTACCGCGCCTAGACGACGTCTGTTTTGAAGTCCGAGCCGGTGAAATTGTTGGTATCGCTGGGGTCTCTGGTAACGGTCAGACTGAACTGCTCAGAGTACTCTCCGGTATGCTGGATGTGCAGCGGGGCAGTGTAGAGATCGATGGCACCACCATAGACTCGAAGCAGCAAATGACACCCAAGCAGGTGCGTCATCTTGGTGTAGGGCATGTGGCCGAAGACCGTCATCGCGACGGGATGGTTGGTGCGTTTGAAGCGCAAGAGACCGCAATTATGGGCTTTCAAGATGAGCCCGAATTTAATCGGTCTGGCCTGCTAGATCGGGCTGTGATCAATCAACACTGCGTCGATCTGATGGAGGAGTTTGACGTGCGCCCGGCCGCCCCCACACTCAAAAGTGGCGGTTTCTCTGGTGGTAACCAGCAGAAGCTGGTGATTGCGCGTGAGATGGCGCCCAAACCGAAGATTCTTCTGGTCGGGCAGCCGACGCGTGGTGTCGATATCGGTGCAATAGAGTTTATCCATCAACAGATTGTCGCCCTGAGGGATGCGGGTAGTGCCGTCCTGGTTGTATCGGTCGAGTTGGAGGAGATTCTATCTCTTTGCGACCGCATACTGGTTATGTCTGAAGGTCGAATTGTTGGTGATGTTTTGGCCTCTGAGACAGATGCCCGGTCGCTGGGTCTGATGATGTCGATTTCGCGCAGTGGCGAGCAGCAGCAACAACAGGAGCCGTTGCAGTGAGTAAACGAGCTAAGTTACCCGTTTGGGCAGATGTTGCCCTGATTCCGTTGATCAACGTTTCGTTGGCGTTTTTAGCCGCGGGTGTGGTTGTTGCGTTGATCGGTGAGAATCCGTTAGCCGCGGTTGAGGTGCTAGTGCGTGGTGCATTCGGATATGACGAGGGGGTCGGCTATACCCTCTACTACACCACTAACTTCATATTCACTGGTTTGGCCGTTGCGGTCGCTTTCCATGCGGGGCTGTTCAATATCGGTGGGGAAGGGCAGGCGTATATCGGTGGCTTGGGTGTCGGGCTTGTCTGTTTGGCCTTAGATCATTTGATGCCCTGGTGGATGTTGTTGCCGCTAGCCGTTGGTGCAGGGATGCTGTTCGGTGCTGCCTGGGCGTTTATTCCTGGGTATTTGCAGGCTTATCGCGGTAGTCATGTTGTCATAACAACCATCATGTTTAACTTTATCGCGTCGGCACTAATGGTCTATTTGCTAGTTAATGTGTTGATCAAGCCGGGGCAGATGGCGCCAGAGACGCGCGACATTGCTGATAGCGCGAGTCTGCCGTTAATGCATGAGATTTTTGCTCAGTTCGGTATCAAGATCACCCAGACTCCATTGAATTTATCGATCTTTGTCGCGCTGCTCGCCGCCTTCCTCGTTTGGGTGCTGATCTGGCGTACGCGCTGGGGTTATGCGATTCGCATGATCGGCCACAACGAGTCAGCAGCGGTCTACTCGGGTATCAATCCGAAGAAAATGGTCGTCGTTGCCATGGCGATTTCTGGATCTCTTGCGGGTCTAGTAGCCATCAATGAAGTAATGGGCGCTCAGGGGCGAATTGTGCTCGACTTTGTTGCAGGTTCAGGCTTTACCGGTATCGCAGTTGCACTGATGGGGCGTAACCATCCGGTGGGGATTATTCTTGCGAGCCTACTCTTTGGCGCGCTCTTCCAGGGCGGTGCCGAATTGGCATTTGAGTTTTCAACAATTACCCGTGACCTCGTTGTGGTTATCCAAGGGCTAGTCATTCTTTTCTGCGGTGCGCTTGCCTACATGATGCGTGCGCCGTTGGAGCGTCTATTTGGGCTCTTGAGTGCGAGAGCGACCAAGTCAGAGGAGTCGCGCTGATGGATATCTGGGTTCAGTTGATCTCCGCGCTAGATTCGACTCTGCGCTTGGCAACGCCTCTGATTCTCTGTGCGATGGCAGGGCTCTTCTCAGAACGCTCGGGCATAGTCGACATCGGCCTTGAAGGGAAGATGCTGGCCGGTGCATTCGCTGCTGCCGCCACCACGGCCGTGACCGGCTCAGTATGGCTCGGGTTGCTGACAGCGATGGCGGTCTCTATCGCGATGGCACTGCTGCATGGTTTTGCCTGTATTACGCATCGCGGTGATCAGGTCGTATCGGGCTTGGCGATCAACATACTGGCCGCGGGGTTGTCGGTTGTCTTAGGTATCGCGTGGTTTAAACGGGGTGGTCAGACCCCGTCCCTGTCGGGCGATCAGCGTTTTGGTCCGATCGAGTTTCCCTTTGCAGAGGCAGTTTCGGATGTGTCGTTAGTCGGGCCGATATACTCCGACCTGATAAGCGGCCACAATTTATTGGTATATCTGGCTTTCTTGGCTGTGCCGCTCACCTACTTTATTGTCTATCGGACACGTTTCGGTCTTCGTTTACGTGCCGTAGGTGAGAATCCACAGGCCGTGGATACGGCAGGTATCTCCGTAGCTTGGCTGCGCTATCGCGCAGTCATTATGGCGGGGCTCTTTTGTGGATTGGCAGGCGCCTATCTGTCGATCGCACTTGGAGCCGGTTTCGTACGCGACATGTCAGCCGGTAAAGGGTACATCGCCTTGGCGGCTTTGATATTTGGCAAGTGGCGTCCAGTGACTGCTATGTTTGCTTGTCTGCTGTTCGGCTTCCTTGAAGCGCTGGCGACACGTTTACAAGGTGTTGATCTGCCTTTGGTGGGCCAAATTGAAGTGCAGTTTATGCAGGCACTACCGTACGTGCTGACCGTTATACTGTTGGCCGGCTTCATTGGCCGTGCAATTGCGCCCAAAGCGATCGGCGTACCCTACTCAAAAGATCGAGCCTAGATATACTAAGCCTAAATAAATAATGAGCGATCAGATGCACAAGATGATTATCGATACCGATCCGGGTATCGACGACGCGATGGCGATATTTACAGCCATGGCGCATCCACAAATTGAGCTATTGGGCCTAACGACCACCTACGGCAACGTCTCGGTTGAGCAAGCGACGATCAATGCGCTAAAACTCGTTGAGATGGCAGGTCTTGATGTGTCGGTCGCTAGAGGTGTTGCTACACCCTGGTTTAAGCCTTTGGCTCCCTTTCCCGATTTTGTTCATGGTGTTGACGGTTTTGGTAATCTAAACCTAGAGGCACCGAAACGCGAAGCCGTTTCTCAAAGTGCAGCCGAATTCATTGTTGAGCAGGCGAATTTATACCCTGGCGAGATATCCTTGGTGGCTATTGGGCCTCTGGGTAACCTGGCGACCGCTTTGCACTTGGATCCTGAACTCCCCGGTAAAGTGAAACAGGTGGTGATTATGGGGGGCGTTATAGCGACTGACGGCAACGTATCGCCAGTTGCAGAAGCTAATATCCTCTCCGATCCACACGCCGCGGATCGCGTGTTCGCCGCACCATGGAAACTAACCATGGTCGGACTAGATGTCACTCACTCCATCATGGTGCCTCGGTCACTCTTTGATGAGATCGCCCAAAAGAACCAAAAGGTCGGCGCGTTTATGCGTGACTCGGCCAAGTTCTATATCGACTTCTACTCAGAGGTGCGGGATATAGACGGCTGCTACGGGCATGATGTCTCGGCGGTGATCTACGTCGTTCAACCTGAACTTTTTGGAACCGTTTCTGGGCCTGTCTGTGTGGCTACAGAAGGTTGTGCCATTGGCCAAACCATCATGAGCCGCTATGGAATTCCTTACCCTCTCTCTCACTGGAGTGACCGACCTGCGCAACATGCGTGTATGACGGTTGATGACCAAGGCGTCTTGAAAACCTTCAGAGATGCCATGACTTCTGATTACTGGAAGTAGTCGCGTGGCGAGCAGCCCTGGGAGTACCTTTCAGTGCCCGCTCGAGACATCCCTGTATCGCTTCGTGTTTTACTGCCGCGCGCTTGCTCCTGCGTCGCGCGGCATACCGGCCATCCATGGCCATATCCATGTAAAACAAGATCCCTGAATGGTACTCCCAGAGCTTCTCTCCATACCTTCGTTCGGCGCCATTCTTGTGTTTTTTGAGAGATGGTCAGCAGCGGAATTTAGTCTCGCCTTAGGATTGAGCTCTGCTGCGCTGTGTACCCTCCTGAGAGTCTTGATCGCATGGATGCGGTCACGAAGCCTACAAGGATGTATCCACGGCGTCTCTCAGGAGGGTATACAGGGTAGTAGAGCGTCGCAGGCTTAAAAGTCACTTAAGCGCCATAAGTCATTATCAAGAAAGAAAAAGTTTACTAGATCGCTGGAAGAATTAGGATCTGAGCTCAAAACCACATCGTATTGGCCAGAGTGTTCATAACAAAGCCTACTCTGAGGCGAGGAGAGCGACAGATGTGTACTGAGATCGGATGTGGTTACAAGAATTTGGACAAACCGTTGCCGACTGCAACGGATCAGCAGCGTCGACTGTTTTTGAAAGGTATGGCGGCGTTGCCGCTGGCTGTTGTATTGGCGGATCCCAAATTGGCGGCTGCCGCGGGGCACAAGATGCCAACGGTTGAGGTAATTTTGCCCGATGGTTCGATGGCAACAGCCGATATCGCTCTTCCAGCCACTACGGAGAAAGCGCCAACTGTGCTACTGATCCACGAATGGTGGGGTCTGAATGATCAAATCCGTGCGGTTGCGAATGAGCTGGCAGAGCAAGGTTACATTGCGCTGGCTGTGGATCTTTACGATGGTCAGTACGGTGGAACACCGAAAGAGGCGATGGCCTTGATGCGCGCGCTCAACCCGCAGCGTGCAACAGATACGCTGGTGGCTTGGGTCGACTGGCTTAAAAATCATGAGCGTTCGAATGGTAAGGTCGCAACCTTAGGTTGGTGTTTTGGGGGCGGCTGGTCACTTAACGCCTCATTGGCGACCTCAGTTGATGCAACGGTCATCTACTACGGAAATGTAGCGAAAAGCGCTGATGATTTGGCGAGTTTGAAGTCTCCGGTATTGGGTCACTTTGGTACGCTCGACAAGAACATCAATGAAGAGATGGTTGCCGGCTTTGAGTCTTCACTTAAAGCAGCGGGTAAAACAGATTTCACCCTTCACTGGTACGAAGCTGACCACGCCTTCGCTAACCCCAGCGGTGCGCGTTATGACGAGGCTGACGCGGCCTTGGCTTGGGAACGTACCAGTGAGTTCTTAGCGGCAAACCTTAGCTAAGGAGTAGCGCTTTGAATCATGCCTCGGCATTTCTTGGGGGATAGAGTGTCGGGGCTTTTTCATCTTTCTCAAAACATCCTCAAGTGAACTTTATGCCTGAGCAGATTTTTCGATACAATAGGGGATCTTCTACAGGAACTCCTCATGTCTGATCAGAATCAAAGCGACGACCTTCAGCCACAGGTCGACGGACCAAACTCTAACGATGACGAGAGTGCGAAGCGTCCTCGAGGCGTCTACCTACTTCCCAACCTTTTCACTACCGGTGCGCTTTTCTCTGGATTCTATGCCGTTATTGCTGGCATGAATGGTCATTTTGAGGCTGCTGCCATCGCGATTTTTGTGGCTATGGTATTCGATGGTCTTGATGGTCGTGTTGCTCGCATGACCAATACACAGAGTAAGTTTGGTGCCGAGTATGACTCGCTCTCGGACATGGTCTCTTTCGGTGTTGCGCCTGCACTAGTCGCGTTTACATGGAGTCTGAATGAGGCGGGTAAGTGGGGTTGGCTCGCCGCCTTCATTTACTGTGCGTGCGCGGCCTTGCGTCTGGCGCGCTTCAATACTCAGATCGGGTCGATGGATAAGCGTTTCTTTATGGGGCTTCCAAGCCCTGCCGCAGCTGCAACTGTAGCCGGTTTGATCTGGTGGGCCGACGTAGAGGGTTGGAGCCCTGAGGGGGCTGCCGGTTTGATCGCCCTCTATGTCGCCATCATCGGTCTGCTTATGGTCAGTAATGTGCTCTATCACAGCGGTAAAGAGTTTAATCTCAAAGGGCGCATATCATTCCCCAAAATGATCATAGTCGTCCTCGTGGCAGGCTTCATCTCCACCGAACCCCAGCTCTGGCTCTGGCTGATCCTGCTGGGCTACACAGTCTCTGGCCCAATTCTTTGGCTAAAAAGAAAAGCCTCCTAACTCCCTAGGAGTTAACCGATGATGAGTGCAGGGGCCTTGAGGCCTGCCGGGTAGGTGTTTGTCAGATTGTTGACAGCAGGGACGCTGTCACCAAGCCCCCAAGGACGGGTTCACGGCGCATCTGACAAATACCTACCCGGTAGGCTGTTCGAATTGCCTGCACTGTAATCCGTTAAACGAAAATATATGTAAGGAGAGAGTGAGTTCACCGACTAAACTGTAAACGAACAGTGCGAGGTCCATATGCTTATTCTCAAACCGAACAAGATTCCTTCAAGCGAAATAACACCTGAGTCGGTTTACTTAAATCGACGTCGATTTATGCAAGCCTTTGCCGGTATGGGGCTTGCGGCTGCAGCGATGCCTGCCTCAGCGCTGCTCTCCCCTGGTGAGACTGAGCTTCCATTATACCCGGGGCCAACCTGGCTGCAGCCCAAGCTGAAGGCCGCACCGACCACCATTGTCGCCGAAGATGATGTAGCGCCTTATGACGCGGTCATCACCCACAACAACTTCTATGAGTTTGGTACAAAGAAGTCAGATCCGTTCGAGAAGGCTCAGGATTTCAATACGGACCCATGGAAGGTTGAGGTGAGCGGAGAGGTTGAAAACCCCGGTGTTTATAACCTCGAAGATCTGATCGCTAAAGTGGATCTGGAAGAGAGAGTTTATCGGCTCCGCTGCGTTGAAGCTTGGTCGATGGTGA
>Ga0209137_1003006_pt1 | contig 14389 bp, 7 predicted proteins | sample SaaInl5LU_22_DNA_FD_184642 | JGI IMG/M metagenome (GOLD analysis project Ga0209137, IMG submission 184642) | Marine microbial communities from expanding oxygen minimum zones in the Saanich Inlet - ESP_105LU_22_DNA (SPAdes) (version 2) | ecosystem: Environmental > Aquatic > Marine > Intertidal... | reverse complement strand
ATTGAAACACGGAAGTCATGCGAGCGCAACGTTGATATGTAGATAATTCTTGCCCGACCCATGCGCGCGACCTGCTTTTAACCCGACACGTAACACGAAATAATTAAATAAAATGGAACAAAACATCGTCCCAATTAATGCTGAACGCCACGCAGCCAAAAAGGTGAAGGAAACAAATGGCTTCGACTTTGCATCGGAATTTCATATTGCCTACATCACCATGCACGAGTTTGCTCGAGCAGCATCGATATTCCCAATCGTCTTTCTCGAAGATAAACAAAAAGATCAATTCCGTCCTGTAGTTTTGATGGGCCTTAATGCTGGCGAAAACTTATTTGTAGGCGAATCTGGGCAATGGCAAGCATCGTATGTGCCAGCCATCATTAGGCGGTACCCGTTTGCACTGTCACCCGCAGGCTCGGACGGAAAGTACGTGGTGTGCATTGATGAAGCCAGCCCGCAAGTTAGCGATACAGAGGGGGCAGCTCTCTTTGACGAAAACGGCAAGCCCACACAAGTGATCGAAAACGTCAAACGATACTTAGGCGAACTCCAGCAGATGGACGGCTTTACCAACGAATTCGCTGAATTTTTATCAGCCAACAACATGCTGACACCCCTAAACATGCGGGTTCGCGATAACGACAAGGTGAAGAACTTGGCGGGATGCTATGTTGTGAACGAGGAACGATTGAACAATCTCTCGGATGAAAAGTTCTTAGAAATCAGAACCAAGAATTACCTCCCCCCACTCTATGCACACCTGATCTCGCTTGCTCAAACAGAGCGTTTGGTCAAACTCCAAGATGAGCGCATTGCTGCGGCTGCGACGCATGGCAAGAAAAAACAGGTCGGCACAAAAGCAGATCAGCCAAAAGTTCATTAAAAACAGTAAGTTGCTACCCGGGCGCGAACACGTCTAATGCCGCAATTTATCTGGAACATAGCGTACTTGGAGCAGCCTGCAAGAGGTCGATACGTGCCATGGATAAAGGGCACCCGCGGGGATTCTGAAATCCTCATCGCCAGATCATGAAAAAGGGTTTAGGCCGACAGATGAATCTTTCGAAATGTGTCTATCTTCGCGCAGCGCTGTTGTTCACGAGCTTAGCAACGACATACAACGCTTCTGCGAATGAGCCAGTTAGCCCTGACGCGCTGCGACTCACCCCTGCTACTTTTGTACAGCTTTTAGTTGAGCGCAATCTCGAAATTCAGTACGCGAAAGAGAGTGCCGAGGTCAGTCGCCATCTCAGTCTGAGTGAAGATGCCCTGTATGAACCCAAAGGACTTATCGGCCTCCGCAACGAAGGTTTACGCCGACAGCGAACGGACGAGGAGAGAAAAGGCGTCTTCGGAAACATTGATCCAGACAGCCCGACGGTACTAGATCAAAGAGACCGAAGTGCGGAAGTCGGCGTGAGCCAAAAACTGCCATCAGGTGCGGAGCTCGCCGTCAGTTACCGGATTGCGAGAAAAAACGACAATGTGACCGCGATAGACAACTCGACCTCCAAAGAGTTCAATACGGTGCTCAGTATCAGTGTGAAGCAACCACTGCTTCGAAACGCAGGGCGCTCCGTCACGGAAACCGACCGTCGCATCGCCGAGTTAGAGGATCAAATTCAAGCGATTCAATTTGAGCAGCAAATCGCCAAGTCCGCAATGGATGGCCTCTCCCAGTATTGGGACGCTTTTCGGGAACAAGCTTTTGTGGGCTTGCTGCGCGGGGCTGTAGCCAAAACTGAGGAGTCTATCGCTGATGCGCGCGCAAGAGCCGCGGCGGGACGATCCCCAGCTGCCATAGCACGCGACCTCCAAGGCGTGTTGCTCAACAGGCGCGCCGAATTGATGCGAGGGGAAAACTCGTGGAGAGAGGCCCAGAGCAAGTTAGCAACCGCTCTAAATCTCGGTTGGGACGCTCGCGCCAAGCATGAAATAGTTGATACGCCAGCCCACTCACCAAACGAGAAACCATTTGCTGACAACGAAGATGCACTCAGCGAATGGCCGCTTTACCGCATAGCTTTACTGAAACGGCAACAAGCTCAGATTCGGCTTGACTACGCTGCAAACCAAGTGAAGCCAGCGGTAGACCTTGTGGTTGGCTACTCTGGCACGGGATACGGGAACAGCGCGATAGACGCCAGAGACACCGCTGCGGAAACGCGCTTCCCTACTTGGTATGTAGGGATCAACATGGAGTTGCCATTAAATGGTAACCAACGATCTACGCAGCAATTTCTAGCACAAAGCAGTCGGCTCACTCAAGCGGACTTAGAGGTTGAGGCTGTCAAACGCGGCTTCGAAAACGACCTAAATGTAAAACGCGAAACGCTACGCTTTTCAACTTTAAATCTTCGCGTGGCGCAGGAGGAAGTAGCTCTCAGGGAATCTATTTTAAAAAATGAACAATCTAGATTGCGTTTGGGATCGGGTCAGCTTAGTGAGGTGATTCGGCAATATTTCGAACTAGTCGATTCACGTAGAAGAGCCCTAGAGAGCAGATCACGCTACGAGATTGCCGTGGCGAATCTTCATTTTGCGACTGGGACCCTTTTAAGCGTGCACAACATCGATGTACAGGGAACGAGTGCTTACAGCAGGACGGTCCATTTCTCACCACAGGCGCCGCTAAACAGCGACGCGCAGATGGAAGAGATGTTGGGCGGATCAACATCCTCTGAGCACGCTTCCGAGAACCCAAAGTCATCAGCGGTGTCTATCAGCGTTCCAGGGGAGAAGCAGGACGCTGCGAAGCTGTCTGAAGACAAGGCGGTGGCCGACCAAGCGGCGAAGCAGCAAGTGGCGCTGGTGACCGCGAAGGCGGATAACACACAAGGGCAATCGATTTTAGATGGTAACGTGGCCAGCGCAGCGTCGGCTGTAAGTGCCAACCCACCCCGTTTTGATTACCCAGACGACGGGCGTCGTCGTGTAATACAAGTGGGTGCGTTTGTTGAAAACAGCCGCGCGCGCCCCCTGCGCCAGCGGCTGCTGCGCAACGGTATTGATACGCTCGTAAATGTCGCTACCGTGAAAGGTGAGCCATCGATTCGGGTTCGCGTCGGGCCATTCACCAAGGCCGCTGAGCTACAGACCCATATCGACAAAATTAAAGCCTTGGGTCTCGATGCCCGCGTGCTGACCTACTGAGCAGATGCCCGTGACATGCTTGCTTTAACCGACGCTAAGGCCTAAGACATGTCCCTGTGGAGTTCACTGGATACCGCGTTTGCGGCTATGTTGCTGGGCTCCTTGGTCTGGGGGTGGTGGCGCGGTCTTGTCTACGAAGTCTTGGCAATCGTGAATTGGCTGACTGCAGCAGCTCAAACGGATGTTGCCGGAAGGCCTCGGATCTGCGAAGATTATGGCCGCCTGCCGGCTCCGGGAAAACATCGATCGCATAACAAATGCAGGTGAGAACTCGCGCGCACTCACCTACTAACAGTAAAGATTTACATTTAATTGCACGCTTTTAATATTAGCGAACCGAATAGTCGGCACAGAAAAGCAAAACCGTGCCATCCGCCATCAACGATTGATCGCTAACTACTGACAAAAAATATGCGTAATCGTTTTAAAGTCCAGACAACTTGCAGGCGTCTCTATCGACACGCTCTGGCTACGCTGTCGATATCACTACTTTCCGTATCCGCCTACGCTGATGTATTTGTCGGTTTGGTTTATCCCAAGCATGAGATCACTTTAAGCGCCGGTGTCGGTGGACTGTTAACAAAGCAGTTGGTTGGTTTGGGGCAGCGCGTCCAAATGGGTCAGCCGCTGTTGCAGTTAGATGAGCGTTTGCAGGTAATCGAGAAAGAGCGCCGCAGAGTGATACTCGAGGACGAGAGCGAACTGTCGTCAACCAGAGACAAAACGCGAATTCTTGAAGTGATGCTAAACGACAGCAAAGCGGTATACGCAACAACGGCCTCCATCAGTAAAGAGGAGCTTTTGCGACTTGAAACGGAATATTTATCGTCCGCAGGACGTCTAGAACAACTGATCGCTGAAAAACGGAGAGAGCAACTCGACTTTGAGTTTGCAAAGCGTGAGCAAATGCAGCGCAGGATAACAGCCCCCGTAAATGGAACCATCACAAAGTTTCTGTTGAGGCCCGGCGAATGGGCAAAGCCAGGCGATCCAGTACTCATGTTGGTTGATGCCTCCACGGTGATTTTGCGGGTTGCGGTGCCACACGGCAAAGTAAACGCCCTGCAACTGGGCTTCGAGAGAGACGTTGAACTCGAAAAAGGCAGCGCGACACTTGGAGCGACCGGCCGAATCACCTTTATATCGCCCGTCGCTGATCCAGCGAGTGGACTTGTGGAGGTCGAAATCACCATTGACAATTCGGCTGGCGCTATTCGGCCAGGGGTCAGGGGAACCATCAACATCCTGGGCGCGGAAAAAATACGGTGAACAACGTCACAACTTCCACCGCTAAATCTCACACGGAAACGGCTGTTGAGCTGGATGCTAGGGGGCTCATCTCACAACTGAGAGTGCTACAGCAGGCCCCTCACATAGAGGTGGATTGGCAGCGTTATTGCGAGATCATGCGTAAGCTTTGCAAAGCGGAACGCAGTGCAGTCGTCATGGAACTAGCTGATAGCCACACAATTGATCAACGAGGGCAGTCTTGCGAAACCATAGGCTGGCAGCCAATGACAGTCATGCCACCCGGCGTCGACCTCCTACCTAACGCAACAAATCGTGGTTACGCCCACGCCCCTGCCAAAGACGCAGATGGACGCTCTTGGTTAGTGCTCGTATTGGCCCTTCAGGGCATTGAGCAACATTTTTTAATCTTGAATATAGACCCTCAGCACCGTAACCAGCTGAATGAGATTGTTCTCAGAGGGCTACTTTGTAGCGACTTCAACCCCGCGCCATTGCCAAACGCATTACAGGCAACTTCACCGAATTTGGGAAAGATGTTGGCGCTAGCAGCGGAAGTCTCACAGCAAGAACGATTTGAATCTGCTTGTCTCTCCTTGGTTAACGGCTTAGTCGTCGCATGGGAGCTAAAGCACGCCAGCCTCGCGTGGCTGGACGGACGCCAGATCAAAATGGCGGCTATTAGCCATTTAGACAGATTCGAAAGTGACTCGTACCAAACGCAACTTATTGAGAAGGCGCTGGCGCCCGCCCTCATCGAGGGCAGTGAAGTGTGGTGGCCAGACACTGAAGCGCGGCTGCTTGACTCAACAGCCATGCTGGATATTGCCGAACTCCTGGGCTCGGAGGAGATGGTGGCCGTTCCTATTCTGGATGCACATGGTCGCCCTTGCGGCGCGTTGCTGCTAGGGTTCGCGAAGTCAGTACACAGGCGCCCAGATCTAGAACCTCTCTATATCTCCTTGGAGTTGCTGAGACCCCGGCTACACGACCTGTGGGCCCGCTCCCTCAGTCTCCCGCGTCGCGTCAGACGCGCCACGCATGATGCCTCTCAACGTCTATTCGGACCAGAACAGCCCCTACTCAAACTGAGCGGGCTTGGCGCTTTTTTCGTACTGACCTACATAGCGTTTGGCACATGGAATTATCGCGTCGACGCAACGGCAAACCTCACCACCGACGAAACGCAGATTCTTAGTGCACAGTTTGATGGCCGTATTGACCACGTATCTGGAACGGCTGGGGATTGGGTCGTTGCTGGGCAAATTTTGGCAACGATGGACACCAAGGATTTGCAGCAGCAGCGAAAAGAACTGGAGGCTGACGTACAAAAGGCAGAAACAGAAATCAATAAATCGCGTGCTGAGAGACGAATGGCGGATACCGACATTGCTCAGGCGAGGCTAAATCAAGCGCTCGCAAGGAAATCTCGTATTGACAATAATATTTCAGAGGCTGCTAGCCAAGCCCCCTTTAGTGGTGTGATTGTCGAGGGAGAAGGCAAAGATCTTTTAGGCGCACCTGTAAAAAAAGGTGACAAACTTTTTAGAATCGCAAAATTGGAAGGGTTGTACGTTTCTCTGTTGGTTTCGGAAAAAGAGATGCGTCACATTACCCCGCAAGCCAATGGCGAATTTGTACTCATCAGTAACCCAGATGCGGTTATCCCCGTTCGAATCACATCACTGATACCCATTGCACAGGTGAGTGGCCAAGAGGGGAACCAATTTTTGATTAAGGCGGAGCTACTTGAAGCGCCTGCCCAGTGGTGGCGTCCCGGGATGACTGGATTGGCTCGAATAGAAGTTGGCGAAAAGAATATTGCTTGGATCTTGACACATCGTCTGGTCGACGGGATAAGACTCAAGCTCTGGTGGTAGGGAAGATCGTTTCAAGAAAACATGTCAAATACCATTTTCAATGACGCGTGGTTTCGTGTCTCTGGCCTGCGAGTCGCCCTTTTGGACAGTGTGGAGCTCACTACACAGAAATTTCGTGGTCGCACTTGGCACGTCTTACAAGACCGCTATTCACAGAAGTACTTTCGAGCATCGCCGCAAGCCTGTCACTTCATACAACAGCTAAACCTTAACCAGTCGGTTGAGGAGGTATGGGAGTCTTTTGTTAACGCGCATCCGCGTAACGCGCCCAGTCGCGAGGAAGTGATACAGCTATTGTCGCAGCTGCACACATCCAACCTACTCTACTCACTGCACGCTTCCGATAACGAGGCAATCGTCAAGCGCTACAAAACTCAAAGACGAAAAGAAACTCTTGCCAAACTTGGCGCTTTTCTATTTGTAAGGGTTCCCCTTTGGAATCCCAATACATGGCTCAATAGCATTCGACCGCTAACTAACGCGCTTACGGGGTGGTGGGCACTCGGTATTTGGCTGCTAGTAGTTGTGTTAGGAAGCGTAATGGCATTTGAGAACAGAAATGCCATTGGCGATCAGTCCCAAGGCGTGCTTTCTGCAAGTAACCTGCCTTGGCTTTACGTAAGCCTTGCTGGACTGAAATTCATTCATGAGCTTGGCCACGCCTTTGTTTGCAAACGCTTTGGTGGCGAAGTGCGCGTCATGGGACTGATGTTTTTGATATTTACCCCGTTACCCTACGTTGATGCCAGCAGCAGTTGGGGTTTTCCGAATCGCTTACACAGAATATACGTGTCATTCGCCGGCATGGCTGTAGATTTCTTCTTCGCAGGCATCGGTGCAATCGTTTGGTCCAACACAAGCCCCGGACTACTCAACGCGCTGGCGTTCAATGTCATGCTGATCGGCTCGATCTCAAGCGTCTTGTTCAATGGTAACCCGCTACTCCGCTTTGACGCATATTACATGCTTAGTGACTTCTGCGAGATACCCAACCTTTATCAAAAAGGGCAACAACAATGGAAGTACTTTGCTGACCGCTATCTGCTTGGTACTGTTGCGGCGCATAACCCAGCTACAGATGAAAAAGAGTGGTACTGGCTAACGACGTACGGGCTTTTAAGCGCGCTATACCTTATCGTAGTCACTTTAGGTATCTCACTCTTTTTGCTCGATTTTTGGTTACCGCTCGGGATTCTGGTTCTGGTGATGACGCTCTACTCAAGAATTCTTTCGCCAGGATTTAATCTTTTTAAACACTTACGAGGAAACGCGACCCAGGGTAACCGCAGCCGTGCAGTTGGAGTGACCGCTGGAATTATCGCTAGTCTTTTTCTCATTATTGGCGTTGTCCCTTTTCCAGACGCGATCAAGACAAAAGGTGTCGTCGAGACCGAAATCTCTGGGAACGTATATATCCGTACACCTGGCCGACTGGATCACTTGTTTGTAACCCACGGTGATTGGGTACAAAGCGGCGACCCCATCGCGAGGTTCGTAAACCCTGAATTAGATTTTGACATCTTAATCAGCAAGTCAGAACAAGCAGAGGTCAGGGCTATTTACAGACTGGCTTTGGAGCAGGCGCCGCAGGAGTTGCGTGCAATTCAAGAGCGCATCAACGGCCTAGAGTCTCAGCTGGAACGACTCCAGGAGCAGAGAGGCGAGCTGAACGTCTACGCAACGATGGATGGCAAATGGGTCGCCCCTGACATTCACCAACTCCGCGGTAGCTGGCTTCGCAGCGACCAGGTACTGGGAGAAATTGTAGATCCAAACAATCTGAAATTTTATGCGGTGGTTCCTCAAGAAGAGGCGGACATTCTTTTCAAGAACACATACACCAAAGCCGAAATACGCTTGATGGGACAAGCAGATATCAATCTGCCCGTGCCAAAGCTAACGGTCATACCCTTTCAGCGGGAGAAACTCCCCTCTGTTGCGCTGGGCTGGCTAGGGGGCGGAGACATCGCCGTCGATACGGACGAGCCCGACGGCATGAAGAGTAAAGAACCCTTTTTTATTGTGCAGGCAGCGCTGCCCGTAGAGCGCTCCAACGCCGGTATCGTTCTCCATGGACTGTCAGGAACACTTCGGTTTGCACTGCCTCACCAACCACTTGCCTCCCAAATGCTGCGCTCTCTGAAGCAGTTGATGCAGAAGAGGTTTGAACTTTGACCCGCCCACTTCAGACCTGATGCGTGTGACAACCCACTGGTACGCCCCCCAAAATGCCAGCCTGACACCGTGGTACAGCCTGGAGGGTTGGCTCTCTCTTATCCGTCATCAAAGCGGTCACGGATACAAGCGCTTATGGCTCAGCGCGGTTGATCTACATCAAAAGCTCCACATATCGCCGCTAGAAAATGCCGCGCCCACACCAGATGAATTATCGAACGCTCGCTCAGATATTTATATGCTTGAGATCGGAGGAAGCGCCGGCGATCAAAAGTTAACAAATTTGGCTACCAAAATTGCAGCCCTAGAAGTTGTTTCCAAGGTTGCGTGTTGTGAGCTTGGCCAACGTCCATCCCTCCCTCAGATCCTAGCCGCCTTGGCAATGACCGAGGGATACCTTATTCAGCTCGCACCGGGTGAGGGTAAGACACTGTCTATTGGAATGGCCGCCGTCATCTACGCGTGGGCTGGGAAGCCGCTGCACATTGTCACCTCAAATGATTACCTCGCAAGCCGAGATGCGCAGCTGATGCGCTCGTTTTACGAGGCCTGCGGAGTGAGCGTCGCGTCGATCACCTCTGAAACGCCATCGCATGAAATCGCGCTTTGCTATCGCAAGCGTGTCGTCTATGCGACCGCCAACCAGCTCTTGGCTGATTTCTTGCGAGATGACCTCCTCGTAAACGGATCGCGAGATCCGCTTACACGTCGGCTATGGCGATTTGAAAACCAGGCGCTTAACCGCCAACCTGTCATGCGAGGCGTGCACGCCGTCATTATCGATGAGGCGGATGGTGTTTTGATTGATGAGGCCACAACGCCTCTTATCATCGCGAGTCCTGAGGAAGATAAAACTGACATGCTTCAAGCGATTCGCTTGGCCAGAGACTTGGTAGAGGAGCTAAAAGTAGACCTTCACTACACGCTTTACGCCAAGGGCACTGACGCTGTCCACTTTAGCGACCTAGGTAAGCAAACAATCGAGCGACTCGCAACAGCATTCAACAGCTACTGGCAGGCCCAGGCTAGACGCGAAGAGATCTTCAGACTAGCGGTGATGGCCAGAGAAGTCTACCAACTCGACCGGCACTTTATTATTTTAGACGGTGCGGTGGTGATCGTTGATGACAGCACTGGTCGCGCCATGCCAGGTCGCTCTTGGAGTCATGGTGTACACCAATCGATAGAGGCTAGAGTGGGCGTGGAGATGACCCCGCTAACCAAGGTTTCCGCGCGGATGACCTTTCAGGAATTTTTTCGACACTACCACTGCCTGTGTGGCGCTAGCGGCACCTTGCAACGCTTGGATCTTGAACTGTGGCAAACCTTTGGCTTATTGATCTTGCGGGTTCTTCCTCGAGCCCCCTCCCGACTGCAGGTCATGCCGCAGCGAATCTTTCGGACGCGAGCCGAAAAGTTAGCAGGCTTGGTCAATCAAGTCCACGCACTAAACCGAAAGGGACTACCTGTGCTGGTGGGAACCAGGCGTATTTTAGACAGCGAAGAAATAGCCGTTGCATTGCGTGAACGGGGATTAAGCTGTGAAGTGATCAACGCGAAGGAGCATGAAACCGAAGCTCAAGTCGTTTCGCAGGCGGGCCAAAAAGCGGCCATCACGGTGGCAACCAACATGGCTGGCCGAGGGACAGATATCGGTATATCGCAAGATATAGAAGCAATTGGTGGATTGCAAGTGCTCATGTTTGAAGCGCACGAATCGCCCCGCATTGACTGGCAGCTATTTGGCCGAGCAGGACGCCAAGGTGCCAAGGGATCCGCTCAAGCGTTTATCTCTCTTGAGGAAGAGCTTATTACGCGATTCTCACCTGCATGGATAAAACCTTTTTCCAAACTAATCCCGAATACGCTCACGGGACCAAAACTAAAAATTCTCCAATGGGTTTCTCAGCGACACGCTAGTCATATTGCGAAACGTCAACGACGTCATTTGGCCTACATGCAGAAAGAGTTGCGCGAACAGCTCGGGTTCTCTAAGGGCTAAAGCGCCACCTCGCAAATGATTACGGCGCACAAACGCAAACATGCTGACATCACCATAATGCCAACGCGTCAACCCAGTACTCGAATGTGTCTTGACTAAAGGTGCCTAATCCGGCAGCACAGGGCTGCTCTCCCGGGCTACCTAGGACATACGAGTCCAAGAAACCTTTGGATACGCCGTAGCTATCGTCGGAGAGCAAATCATCATCATTTGAAATATCTGTAGCCAAACAATTCAGCAAGACATGACCGTGCGCTGCGCTTTCTCGGAATGAGTCTTGCAGAGTACTGTTCATCATCAATCGGCCGAAGGTACTCGTTTCGACGCCATCATGTCCGTCCTGAACCGCTGTCAGGAAGCCCCTATTGCTCAGACCGCTCAGATAGCGTTCCGCAAACATCTCTTGTAGGCGGATATTCGCATCCAAACGGTTGAGCTTGCTCGCCAATACATTGCCTGCAGCTGCCCCCTGGCGTGTGTCAACCAGTCCACTCGTGTCAGCGGCAATGGTTGTCGTGTTACGCGTCAGTTTTTCATCAAGCTCGAGAGGCGTTGGTTCAACCCGAGTGTCATCCTGTTCAATATCAGGCGACGGAACGTCTTCTGTGTACCCCTCAACGCTCACGCGAGAGAATACATCAAACCAGGAGGTCGCATCGCTCGGGTATGACGCTGGTTCCTGACTGAACATGGGCGTCTTCCCAGAGGCGCCCAGTACATAGCCCGGCATCACACGAGACGCCAGCGCATCGCGCGGCGTCGCTAAGTAAATAGATCCCGCGCCAGCCTCAGAGATGTCCATGTCAACTTTACCGGCCAGCACATCATCTACCGTAGCGACTGATAGATACCCACTGGCGTCGCCATCAACTGCAAGAGGCGTCGCGGACAGTAGGTTGACACTCATACTGTCAAAGGCATGAACCACGACGGTGGAACCACGAGCTGCCGATACCTGCGCGGTGTCGGCGAAAATACCGTAAACCGCAGAATAACTCATACCCTGCCCAACGTTGTCCACTGAGTCTTTCAAACTCGTATTGTTAAAACTGATTCGGTTATCCGGTGACAGGCTTAGCATGTTTGCTACCGGCGTAAATATCGCGGTCCACTTGGTAGCGTCCACTATCTCAGTGATGTCGCTCAAGGAACCGTTTACGGCGCTGAGATTAGCCGCATTAAAGTCACGAACCGCTTCATTGAAAGTAATCGTTACCAAGCTAGTCTCACCCGACTCCAGCTTCCGATCAGACATCTCAATCGTCGCACGAGGCGCCGTCGTATCGATCGCGTAGTTCTCGCTGACGCTAACCACACCGCTATTGCCCGCCAGATCGGTATAGGTGTTGGCAAGACTAATCGTATTCGTCGCACGCTCTACATCGGCAGAAGGCGTGAATGTACTGGACCACGTCTTGCCGCTATCACTCGTCGTGAGGTCGCTCAGCCTACCATTGAGCGCGGTTAAATCAGAGACGCTTAATCCTGTCACAACCTCCGTGAACGTGATGGTTACCAGCGCACTCTCGCCAGACTTGAACGCACTATCAGACATCTCAATCGTCGCACGAGGCGCCGCCATATCGATAGCGTAGTTCGCGCTGGCACTGACCACACCGCTGTTTCCACTCTCATCGGTATAGGTATTGGCAAGACTAATCGTATTCGTCGCACTCTCTACATCGGCAGAAGGCGTGAATGTACTGGACCACGTCTTGCCGCGATCGCTGGTCGTGAGATCAGTCAACGTACCATTGAGCGCGGTTAAATCAGAGACGCTTAAACCTGTTACAGCCTCCGTGAATGTAATGGTTACTAACGCGCTCTCACCAAGCTTGAACGCATTATCAGACATCGCGATGATTGCGCTGGGGGCCAACGTGTCAATATGGTAGTTAGCACTAACAGCCGATGCACCAGCGTTCCCTGCCAAGTCTGTGTACGCTGCACTGACACTGATCGTGTTGATTGAGTGCTCAACGTTTGCCGTGGGCGTAAATGTTGCCGTCCAGGTCTTACCACCATCCGCGGAAGCGACGGTACTCAAAGTGCCGTTAGTGGCCAAGACGTCGGCATTGCTAAAACCAGTCACCGGCTCGGTAAATGCAAACGTGACCACGCTACTTTCGCCAACTTTCAAGGCGCTATCAGCCATCGTGACAGCAACGCTCGGCGCAGCGCGGTCTAAGGTCACCTTGCTGAAACGCTCAGTCGTATTGCCAGCAGCATCGACCGCACGAAGCTTAGCGATAAACGAACCATCAGACAGAAGCTCCGGTGCAGCAACCGTTTGCAAAGCGCCCGTAGCCTGACCAACCGATATGAATCCTGCTCCAACATCCAAATAAAGATCCACCCCCATCTCGGCGGTGAAATCGAGGGCCGGTGTCGCGATATTGGTCTTGTTATCACCCAACACACCGGAATCTGTCCCCGTACTCAAAGTGACCGTTGACATCGTCGGTGCAACCGTATCAACCGTGATCGTCTGCGTCGCAACTGCGCTGGTATTGCCGGCAACATCCGCCACCACAGCGGACAGCACGCTACTCCCCTGCCCGATACCTTTCATCGCGGCGGTATTTAAGTCGTACCCCCATGTACCGTCAACACCAACCAGGAGTGACTGTACGTTGTTACTCGACAGCGTGAGGGTAACTCTGCTGCCGGCCTCCGCGAGCCCCGCAATGCGAATACCTGACAAGAGCTCCGCACTGTTAACCGCATTATCCCCAGCCACAATGCCAAAAACAGGCCTGTCCGGCGTGCTAACGTCGATAGTTATCGTCCGAGTAGCGGCAGCACTGACATTACTTGCACCGTCTCGCGATGTGGCGCTAATCGCTTGCACCCCCTCACCCACCGCAATAATGTCAGCGCTCGTTAGGCGATGACTCCACACACCGGCCGCGCTCGCCTGAACGGAATGTGTCACGCTACCAAGCGTCAAGGTAACCATTGAGGAAGCCTCTGCTCTTCCGCTTATCAGACTGGTCTGCTCAGAGGCGTTAACAAAATCATCAGCGGTCACTTGGTAAATGACAGGCGTATCTGGAGCAGTAGTGTCTATAACCAGCGAGAAGACCTCGCTCGAAGCACCTTTGATACCCGAGGCAGAGACAACCGCTGCGCTAAAGCTATACCTGCCATCTGACAAATCAGTGGTGGGGGTAAAGGTCCAGCTGCTGCCGACGACAGATGCGTCACCCAAGCGGGTTTGACCTTCGTAAATACCAACGACGTAGCCGTCAGGAAGGAGATCCGACACCGCACCGCTAAGAACCGGCCTACTGACGCTCGTATAAGTCGATGCAGCGCTCAGGGTAACCGTTTGTGCAGGCAGGGTTGCATCTACCGTGACCGCATAACCCGTACCCGCTGCGCCATAACTACCCGCCGTATTTTCAACTTGCGCGCGCAACGTATGGCTACCGTTACTAAGACTTGGTGTTGTCAGCGACCATGTTGTTGTCGTTGTCATCGTAGCAACACCCAGGCGCGTGGTACCGTCATACACCACGACGAACTCGCCGCCTGCCAGCACCTCACTAGTCGTACCCGACAAGCCGAGCACCTGGTCGTTAGTCGTCCCACCAGAGGCAATGTTTCCAGTTACCGGATCAATATCATCAACCGCGCTAGCAATCTCTGCGATAGCCATTGGTATGGCAGTACTCACTGTCACTGCGCGCGTCCCTACCGCGCTCACGTTACCCGCCGCATCGGATGCCACCACAGCCACAACCTCAGCACCCTGCCCCATAGCATCGATGTCTACAGACTGCAGGGCGTATTGCCAGGCACCACTTGCATCAACACTCACAGTTCGGGTGTTTCCACCAAGCGTCAACGTGACGGTGCTATTGGCCTCGGCAAAACCACTCACCGCAACAGATTGCTCGTTGGCATTGATCACATCATCGCCAGC
>Ga0209137_1002998_pt1 | contig 14413 bp, 7 predicted proteins | sample SaaInl5LU_22_DNA_FD_184642 | JGI IMG/M metagenome (GOLD analysis project Ga0209137, IMG submission 184642) | Marine microbial communities from expanding oxygen minimum zones in the Saanich Inlet - ESP_105LU_22_DNA (SPAdes) (version 2) | ecosystem: Environmental > Aquatic > Marine > Intertidal... | reverse complement strand
AGGGTTTAAAACTAGAATATTATCAAAAATTACAGCGTTAACAACGGTTCAGTACATCAATAAATTTATATTCGATAGGAATATTAATAATATTAAAATTAGCATTATTTAAAATGCACAACGGGTACCCTTTACAATAAAATTATTTTAAAAATTAATTTACTTTTCTAAGCTTTATTCCGCTTAATCTGGTTTTTCCTTTCAATGCTTTAAATTTGACCGTAATCCCATTTTCATTATCCACAGAAATTAAAAAACGTTTGGTTACACCGCTATCTTTTCCGTACTCTTTTTTTAGATTTAGATGCTCCCAAACTTTTTTATTGTTTACAAAAATATCCATCCTATTTTCTCCTTTAGATTTTAATTCTGCCATAGATAAAGACAACTCATAGGTTCCTTTTGGCACATCAAATTTATAGGCTTCTAATCCTATTACTTGTGTTTGATATATAGGGTCGTTTTCTGTTCCTTTTACACTTACATCTGTACCAATATTGTTTCTTCGTTTCGTTTTAGTTCTTAAAAACTCTCCATCAACATAACCAAAACTTCCTGTTGTATACGCTTTATCTGGCATCCACAAATAATCTACATTATGTTCTTCTATAAAATAACAATAAGAACCAACATTTATGGCAATCTCTTTAAAAGGAGTGATTTTACTTTTTAAATTTTTAGGGTGTAATGTAAATTCTATATTTGTAAAATCTTTTAACGTTTTTCCTTCTTTTTTGGAAACTACTTCTATTAAATTTTTTCCTTGCTGAAATGGTACATTAAATGTTGTTGTTGCAAAGTCTAATTTTTGTTTTCCAAGTGATTTTCCATTGATAAGTAATTCTACTTCATCTGTATTTCCTACAACAATTACGGGTTGTGTAGCTACTTTAGCATCGTCATTATCTTCAATTCCAGCTCTTTTATTCCATCCTTTAGAAGCGATAGCTAAAAAAGGGGTTTTGTTTAAAATTGCTTGATATAAATAATAGGCATCTTTTTTCTTTCTGTCTGCTGAAACTAATCCTTTATTATTGATATGTGGTACTGCATCTTTTCTGTGCTCTACCTGAAAATCGGCATAATTCCAAACGTTTGCTCCTACAATTTCTGGCATATCTAAAATGGTTTTTAAATAGGCTTTGTGTAATAAAAATTGATAGTCTACACTAAAATCAAATCGTGTAGGAATGTAAGATCTAATTCTTGGGTCTGCTCCACCACCATATTCACTTAAAATAAAAGGCTTATCTGGATTTAAGGCTAAAGATCTTTTTACCAAACTTCGTAGGTTGTTATCTATATCTTCTAACTCTTCAATATACCATCCATAATATTTGTTATAACCAACAAGGTCTGTTACCCTAATTCCTAATTTATCTTGATAAGCTGGTTCTCTAAAAAATACAGAATATGAATACCGTGTACTATCTTCTTCTTTAATAACATTTGCTAAGGTTTTATGTGTATCTACAAAATGTTTTGTGTAGTCTTCTCCAAGTTTATCAGGTGCTTTCATAGTAGTTTCGTTCCCTAAATTCCAAGCTACAATAGCTGGATGATTGTAATTAAAACGAATGGCTTCCTTTAACATATTAACTGTATTTTGTTTACCTGCTTCATTAGCTGCTGCCTTGTCTACAAAAGGAATCTCTACAGTAGCAATAAACCCCATTTTGTTACACATTTCTAAAATGGCAGGATCTTGAGGATAGTGTGCAATACGTAAAAAGTTTGACCCCATTTCTTTTAACAATTTCATATCATTTCTATGGATTTCATCGCTTACCGCATTTGCTTTTCCATAAAAATCTTGGTGACGACATGTACCAATTAACTTGGTTTGTTTTCCGTTGATAAAAAATCCTTTCTTGGCATCAAAACTAAACCATCTGAATCCTAAAGGATTTTCTACTCTGTCATAAACAATGCCTTTTTTATCCACAATTTCAGTAATTACTTTATACAAATACGGATTATCTGGTGACCATAAGTTTGGATTATCAACAGAAAAATCACTAAACACCTCTTTACCAGATTTAGATTTTGTTTTTACTTCTTTTACCAAGTTGTTATTGGCATCAAACAAAGATTGTTTTACGTAATACCTTCCTTTTTTGGGTCTTACCAGTTTAGATTTAACAATAACTTTTGCTGATGTTTCAGAAACTTCTGGAGTACTAATAAAAACTGCATTTGCACCCAAATTGGCTACTTCAAAATGCACTGGTTTAGTTATCACCAAATGGATGTCTCTATAAATTCCGCCATAAAAAGAAAAATCTGCAGATTGAGGCACAATTTCATCATTATGTGCATTATCTACCTTTATTGTAATGTCATTATCTCCTTCTTTTATAGCTGTTGTAATATCTCTAGCAAAAGTGGTATAACCTCCAATATGATCTTTACCCACTTTTTTTCCATTTACAAATAAAGAAGTGACTTGATTTGCACCTTCAAATAACATAAACACCTGTTGATTCTGGTAAACCTGAGGAATTTTCATTGTTTTTTTATACCAGCCTTCTCCTCTGTAATAGCCATCTTCATCATCTAAAATATCTTGAGTATTCCAAGAATGTGGGAGGGTTACTTTTTCCCAAGAACGAGAAGCGTCATTAGAAAAAGGATGTTCGATTTTCCCTTTATAAAAATGCCACGCATCGTTTATAGTTTCTATGTGTCTTACTTGTTGCGCATTTGCTAAAAATGCAACACTTAAAAAAAGTAATATTAAATTCTTTTTAATCATTGTTAATTTTATATAAATTTAAAAATTTCGAAGTCCGGGTACTATTTTAATTTTATAATTTGTATTGTCTTTACCCCATTTTAAGACAATTAGTTTTTGGGTTTTTGTATCCCAAATAAAATCTGCAGGATTAGAGTCTTTAGTTGTTTTACAAACTTCTAAACCTACATTTTTTAAAGGGTTGTAGTACATCACAAAATCGTCGTTTACAATAATTGAAAAACCATCTGGATAATGTCTGTTGGCTCCAATAAAAATTTTTGAAGCGCCTTTATTATTATCTGATTTAAAATGGACATTTAATTCTCTTTTTGCAAAATTGAATAAAAAGGATTGAATATTTCCTGCAATTGCTTGTGGAAAAGGTCTTGAAATTACATCTGTTATATATTTACGTTCAACAGTACCTGCATCTGTTTTATCACTAAAAATAGACCAAGTTGATGGTCCTCCAGGTAAAAAATTTTGCATGGTTCTGTTTCCTAAAAACCAAGCTTTTATAGAGCCCACGCCCATTTTATCGAATACTTCTGCTGTTTTGATATATAACTTTCTATATTCCAATTGACCTAATTTACCAATAATTGTGGTATCTGTTCTTGCAAAAGTTGGGAAACCCCATTCTCCAATTAAAATTGGTGCTTTTAACATATCTGATTCTTTATCAAAACGATCCATATTTTTTTGAATATAATTAATGTTGTTTTGATAAATGTGTGGCGCAAAGACAATGTTTTTTCGATTTATTGCTGATGTAATTTCAGCATATTGATTGTTGTCTATCTTCTCTCCTTTGTTCATAAAAATAGACTGGAATAAAATCTTTTTATCGGGATTTATTTTCTGGCTTTCATCAATAATTCTCTGATACAAAGGCACCAAATATTTATCGGTTAAATCTTTGTAAGAAATATCCATCTCTAGTTTTCTAGGTTCATTTACAACGTCGTAACCTACCACATAGGGTTCTTCTGCAAAACGTTCCCAAATTACTTTCCAAGCATTGATGTAGGTAGTATATTGTTTGTCTTTTTTATTATTCCAAAACTCTTGCCAAACAAATTTATCAACCCCATAAACCGTCATTTTAAAAACTGTTTTTATGTCGTGATTTTTCCCTAAAGCAACCAATTCATCTAGTTTTTGCAAATACTTTTGCTCTACTTGTCCTCCTGGAAATTCACTGACTCGACCTAGTTCTAAACGGATAACTTGGTAATTCGCACCCATTCTAACCTGTCTTGCATAATCATCGCTATTAAAAAAGACTTCTCCTTTATGATCGTTGGTATTGATTACAAAACCTCTGGGAATAATGTGTCTACCTTGTTCGTCTCTTAAAGCGTGTTTAATTTGAGAAAAACTTGTTATTGTAAAAGTTAAGAACAGTAAGTTAAAAAGAAAATTCTTCATAATACATCATAATTTTTGATAAAAATACAATGATCAGCTACCTTAAGTATCCTGCACACTACTGTGTGGCTTAAGAATTCACCCACAAAAACAACTCGTAATTTTCGATAAAATTATCATGACAGTACAGGATATAAATTTTCATAAAAAAAATGAAATTAGCAAATTAAAAAATAAAATGAATTATTATCTAGGGTTAGATATTGGAAGTTCTTCTATAAAAGTAGCTTTAGTAGAAACCAAAACAGGTAAAAGCTTAGGCGTTGTTCAAGAACCAAAAGAAGAAATGAGCATGTTTGCTCAAAAAAACGGATGGGCAGAACAAGAATCGAACGATTGGTGGTTGCATATATGCAATGCCATTACAAAACTAAAAAAAGAATATAATATTAGCAAAAGTCAAATAAAAGGAATTGGTATATCATACCAAATGCATGGTTTAGTTTTGGTTGACAAACAAGGTAATCCTTTACGTAAAAGTATTATTTGGTGCGATAGTAGAGCAGTTTCGATTGGTAATAATGCTTTTAAACAAATTGGAGAAGAAAAATGTGCTAATCAATTATTAAATTCACCAGCAAATTTTACAGCATCAAAAATAAAATGGGTAAAAGACAATGAACCTGCTATTTACAAACAGATATATAAATTTATGTTACCTGGAGATTATATTGCCTATAAATTTTCAAACACAATAAATACAACTATTTCGGGATTATCAGAAGGGATTTTTTGGGATTTTAAAAAAGATACCATTGCAGATTTTTTATTAGAATATTATGGGATAGATAAATCGCTAGTTCCAGACATCGTGGAAACCTTCGGAATTCAATCTGTTGTCGATAAAAAAGGAGAGGCAGAAAGTGGCATTGCAGCAGGTACACCAATTTATTACAGAGCAGGAGATCAGCCAAATAATGCATTATCCTTAAATGTTTTTAATCCTAGAGAAGTAGCTCTAACTGGAGGTACTTCTGGAGTTGTATATGCAGTTACTGATAATTTATCTGTCAAAGAAAGTGCTAAAGTAAACAACTTTGCACATGTAAATTATAAGAAAGGAATATCAACAAAAATAGGAAAGTTGTTGTGTGTCAATGGTGCAGGAATCCAATACAGATGGTTATTAAATAATCTAGATGTATCATCTTATGAAGAAATGAATAATTTAGCAGCGAATATTCCTATTGGATCAGATGGGGTATGCATAATTCCTTTTGGTAATGGTGCAGAACGAATGCTAAATAATAAAGAAATTGGTACAAGAATTGTAAATATAAATCTTAATAATCATCATAAAGGACACCTTTGTAGAGCTGCTTTAGAAGGGATTGCGTTTTCTTTTTATTACGGAATGGAGATTTTAAAGTCAGATGGCATTAACCCAAAAGTAATCAGGGCAGGAAACGACAACTTATTTCGCTCTGAAATTTTCTCAAATACAGTGGCAACTTTAATTCAACAAGAAATAGAAATCTATAATACTACTGGAGCTATTGGAGCTGCAAGAGCAGCCAATTTACATACTGGTGATTTTACTTCTTTTGGCAAAACAATAATGGATAACGACCATGTTATGACGTTTATGCCTTCTAAAGACAAACAACCTTATTTAAAAGCGTACAAAGATTGGAAAAAAGAATTAGAAATTATACTTAACACAAAATAAAAAAAGAAATGGCAAATAAAGAATATTTTAAAGAAATTGATAAAATACAATTTGAAGGAAAGGAATCAGACAATCCACTAGCGTTTAAGTACTATAATCCTGAGCAAGTTGTTGCAGGAAGAAAAATGAAAGATTGGTTTAAATTTTCAATTGCATACTGGCATACATTCTGTGGTCAAGGTTCAGATCCTTTTGGACCAGGAACGCAAAACTTTACTTGGGATAAATCTTCAGACCCAATTCAAGCAGCAAAAGATAAAGCAGATGCAGCTTTTGAGTTCATCCACAAAATGGGCTTTGAGTATTTCTGTTTTCATGATTATGATTTAGTACAAGAAGGTGCAACTTTTGCTGAATCTGAATCTAGATTAAATTCTATTACAGATTACATTAAAGAAAAACAATTAGAAAGTGGTGTGAAACTGTTATGGGGCACAGCAAACTGTTTTTCAAACCCACGTTACATGAATGGTGCTGCTACAAATCCAGATTTTGATGTAGTTGCTAGAGCTGGAGGACAAGTAAAATTGGCTTTAGATGCAACAATTAAATTAGGTGGTGAAAACTATGTGTTTTGGGGAGGAAGAGAAGGTTACATGTCTTTATTAAACACAGATATGGGACGTGAATTAGATCACATGGGTCAATTCCTTACAATGGCAAGAGATTATGCAAGAGCACAAGGTTTTAAAGGGTCTTTCTTTATAGAGCCAAAACCAATGGAGCCAATGAAGCATCAGTATGATTTTGATTCAGCTACTGCAATTGGTTTCTTAAAAGAATATGGTTTAGACAAAGATTTCAAAATGAATATTGAGGTAAACCATGCAACTTTAGCACAACATACAATGCAACACGAACTAGCAGTTGCAGCAAAAGCAGGAATGTTAGGAAGTATTGATGCTAATAGAGGAGATTATCAAAATGGTTGGGATACAGACCAGTTTCCAAATAATATTCAAGAAACCACAGAAGCTATGTTGGTTTTCTTGGAGGCAGGTGGATTACAAGGTGGTGGTGTTAATTTTGATGCAAAAATCAGAAGAAACTCTACAGATTTAGAAGATGTTTTCTTAGCACATATTGGTGGAGCAGACACATTTGCAAGAGCACTAATTACTGCAGATAAAATTATGACATCTTCTTCTTATAAGGCACTTCGAGAAAAAAGGTACAGCTCTTTTGATTCAGGTAAAGGAAAGGATTTTGAAGCTGGTAAATTAGAGCTTAAAGACTTATATAACATTGCTCAAGAAAATGGAGAATTGAGTTTACAAAGTGGAAAACAGGAATTGTTTGAAAATATCATTAACCAATATATATAGTAATATTTTATAAAATAAATTAGTTAAATTTGAAGGTTTTCAATTCTAATTTAAAAACCAAAACACACTATGCTAGGAATTTTTTCATTTGTTGGCTTTACTTTACTTGTGGCAATTATTGCTTATTTATCAACCAGAAAAACAGATGAAAGTACATCTGATGGGTATTTTTTAGGAGGTCGTAGTTTAACTGCAACAGTAATTGCAGGGTCTTTATTATTAACGAATCTTTCTACAGAGCAAATAGTTGGGCTTAATGGTAGTGCTTATGCAGATGGTATTTTGGTTATGGCTTGGGAAACCTTAGCTGCAATTGCTATGGTAATTACCGCTATTTATTTATTACCAAGATATTTAAAAGGTGGTATATCAACAATTCCTACGTATTTAGAACGTCGTTTTGATACTACAACAAAAGCTATGTCTTCTGGTTTATTTCTCTCTGGATATGCAATAGTTTTATTACCTATAGTTCTTTATTCTGGTTCATTAGGTATTAGTGGTATGTTTAATTTACCAGAGTTATTAGGGGTAACAGAATGGCAATCTATTTGGATTTGTGTAATCAGTATTGGTGTTATTGGTTCTATTTACGCCATTTTTGGTGGTTTAAAAGCAGTAGCAGTATCAGATACCATTAATGCAGTTGGGTTATTAATTGGAGGTTTATTAATTCCTTTTTTCGGATTAATATCAATTAGTGATGACAATACTTTTTTGGGTGGTATTTCTAAACTAACCAGTCAATATCCTGAGAAATTAAATGCAATTGGAAGCGCAGATTCATCAATACCTTTTGCAACTATTTTTACAGGGATGATGTTAGTTCAGTTATTTTATTGGGGAACCAATCAACAAATTATTCAAAGAGCATTAGGTGCTAAAAATTTAGCAGAAGGTCAAAAAGGATTAACATTGGCTGCTTTTATTAAAATATTAGGACCAATAATAGTGGTACTTCCTGGTATTATTGCATACCATAAATGGGGAGGAGAAGTTTTAACAAACAACGATATTGCTTACCCTAGATTAGTTGCAGAGGTTTTGCCTACATATTTAATTGGTTTTTTTGCTGCAGTCATGTTTGGTGCCATCTTGAGTTCATTTAATTCTGCTTTAAATAGTTGTGTTACTTTATTTGGTGTAGATATTTACAAGCAATACATTAATAAAGAAGCAAAAGAGAAAAAAGTAGTTACAGTTGGTAAAAGTTTTGGTATTTTTTTAGCTATCTTTTCTATGTTTGTAGCGCCCTTTTTATACTATGCTTCAGATGGTCTTTTTGGATATTTACAAACTGTAAATGGTGCTTATAGTGTACCTATTTTAACAGTTATAATTGTTGGAGTTTTAACAAAAAGAGTTCCTGCTATTGCTGCAAAAGCAGGTATTATATTTGCATTTGTATTTTATGTAACCTACATTATTTTGTCAAAAGGTTTCGAAATGGATTTACCACATTTTCTGCATTTTCAATTAGCGGCATTTGTATTAACTATAATTTTAATGTTAGTGATAACAAAAATAAAACCAAGAAAAACAGATTATGTTCAAGAATATACTAGGCAAGTAGATGTAACTCCTTGGAAACATGTAAAAGTTGTAGGTGTAGTAATTTGTATAGTGGTAATATCAACTTATTTTATTTTCAGTTAATTTACTATAAAAGTTACCAGTATGTTTTAAACACCTAATCACAAAGTATTTGACGTTCTTAATTAGGATGAAAAACAGACCAAAAAAGTGGGATGTAGATAGAACTTAGAGGTCTAAATTTATATTGTTTATCGTTGTTATTTTTTCCAAACCCTATCACACAAATTTATCTAAAGATAACAATCATTCTTAAATCCTCTTTTATTATATCATGAATTCTACTTAATGATACTAGTTTTGCATACCTTATGCAATTAGGGATATCACTTAATTTGTCTAATTCCAATTAAATTCCTTAATTGTTAATTCTTACTCTAATTTGTATTGCTTAATAGTTAACATTAAAAACCGACTAAACTTATCCTATATTAGATTGAATAAAAAAACCGAAAGAAAAATTTCTTTCGGTTTTAATCCAAATAAATCAATTCAAACTAATTCTATCTGTATCCATTATTTGTTGGATCTGACTCCAATAACGCTGGGTTTAATTCTAATTCTTGTAAAGGGATAGGTAATTTAACGTGATAAGGTTTAATATTTACATTTGGCTGCCAGAAACGGTATTCTAAATTTTGTACCACATCTAACAGAATTCCCCATCTAATCAAATCGTATCTTCTATGACATTCAGCAGCTAATTCCCATTTACGTTCATCATACATCGCTTCTCTAAACTGTTGTTGATTTACACCAGTAATATCCCAATCAGCTTGATCATCATAAGCTCTCTTCCTAATAGCATGCATATATTTTAAAGCTTTTGCAGTTGGCCCATTTAATTCATTTTCACATTCTGCAGCCATTAAATACACATCTCCTAAACGGAAAACCATTCTATTATCTGAGTGATTAAAACGAGGTGAACGATCTAATTCTAAGTTCCAAAATTTAGCCATATATGGAAAAACCAAATCAAAGCCTAAATAATTATCTACAATATTTAATTCTCTTCTCTTATCGTTTAAAGGAAACTTCGCTGCAAAATCTTTTGACGCTACTTGTAAACCAGTTCCATTAAATGCTTCACCTCTTGCTGCTAAAGCTGCACCTAAAGCATCTCTTTCGCTAGAATTTTTAGGCTCATCTCTTAAACGAGGATTAAACATACTTGGTCTCCAACTATTATTTCCTGCAAAAGATCTTCCAGGGAAAGCTGGATCAAATATTCCTTCTATATCTTTAGCAAAATCTAAAGACCAAATAATTTCTGCATTATACTCATTAAAAGGGTCAAAAACATCATTATAATTAGCCAATAAAGTATGAGATGATTGATTTATTATTTCTTCACACTTCGTTAAACCTAATTGCCACTGTTTTTGCTTCATATAAATTTTTGCCATTATTATAGCTGCAGCCCATTTTGAAGCTCTACCACTTTCATTACCTGTATAAGTGTCTTCTAAATTATCTTGCGCAAACTGTAAATCTTCTAACGTTCCAGCAATTATAGTAGCTTCATCTGTTCTTGGTAAAAACTTAACTTCTTCTAGAGATAACTCTTCTGTATAGTATGGTGCATCTCCCCAAAGATTAGTAATATGCCAAAAAGCTAAAGCTCTCAAGAATCTTGTTTCTGCAAGTATATCTGTTTGAGCTCTTTGAGAAACAGCATCATTGCCTTCTATTCTCGATATTATAACGTTGGCATTAAATACGACTCTATATAAATCTTTCCAAGTATCTGAAACACTCATTTTTTGAACAGATACATCTGCCAAAGCTTCATTCAATGTATAGTTTCCAATAGGTTGAACAAAATTTGCAGCACGATTAGGTTCAATAATATCTGCGCCATTATCGTAAAAGTGATCTAGACCTACTTGTCCATATATAGAATTGTTTTTCAAAATAGCATATATACCTGTAATAGCCAATCTTGCATCATTTTCAGAGGCAAAAAAGGTATCTGGAGATATTAACGATTTAGGATCCTCCTCTAAAAAACTTTCACAACTAATACTTGTGAAAATTATGAGGATATATATATAAATTTTATTTGTTTTCATGTTTGTTTTTATTAAAAAGTTACGTTTAAACCAAATGTTACAACTCTTGGATTTGGATATTGAGCACTTAAATAACCTTGAGCTATGTTTCCTAGTCCTGTTCTACCAAAATTACTTGCTTCTGGGTCTATTAATCTAGTTTTTGAGAATAACAATAAGTTAGAACCTGACACGTAAAAAGTTGCATTTTTTACTCCTTTTAAAAAGTCCATTTCATCAACAGGGAAATTGTATGCTAATCTTACAGTTTTCAGACGTAAATGTGAGCCATCTTCAACATATTGTGAGTTCGGTGGCGTATTAGTTACAGAATCTGCACCTGCTCTTGGGATATTAGATGTTGTGTTTTGTGGAGTCCAACGATCACGTAAATCACCAAATTTTACAGATTCACCACGATTAAAATAATTATTACGCATGTTTAAGTTAAACACTTCGTTTCCTACAGTACCTTGAAAGTAAAATGAAAAATCCCAGTTCTTGTATGAAAATGAGTTTTCAAATCCAAAAATTAAATCTGGAAAAGGACTTCCTAAAACTACATTATCTTCAGTAGAAATAATTTTATCTCCATTACGATCCTCAAATCTTGATCCACCAACTACTTGAGCAGTTAATCCAGATGCATCAATCTCTGCTTGGTTTTTCCAAGTTCCTAAGTAGTTAACTCCAGTATATACTGGAACTGATTCTCCTACAATTAAACGAGTATTACCAGATCCTATAATAGGATCTACAACAACGTCAATAAAATCTACACCTCCAAGGTCTAAAATTTCATTTTTGTTTGATGATAATGTTACAGTAGAATTCCAACTAAAATTATCTGTTCTAACATTCTTAGTATTCACTAAAAGTTCCCAACCTTTATTTTGAAGAGATCCTACGTTTTGTAATTGACTTGAAAAACCAGTTTGCCTAGGAATAGTAACTTCTAATAATAAATCTTTAGTAGTTTTGTGATAATAATTAAACTCCGTAAATATTCTACCATCTAAAAACGAAGCTTCTAATGCTACGTCATAAGAATTCGTTGTTTCCCATTTTAAATTTGGATTTGCTGGCCTTCCTAAAGTTACACCTAATAATTCTGTACCATTTAAGGTTGTATTAGCCTCAGTTAAAGCACCAAATGTTCTGTAAGGTCCAATAGCCTGATTTCCTGATCTACCCCAACTGGCTCTTAATTTTAAATCTTTAACAACATCTTGGTTCTCCATAAATTCTTCTTCAGAAATCTTCCAAGCTGCTGCTGCAGAAGGATAAAATTCATATTTGTTTCCAGGAGAAAAACGAGAACTTCCATCAGTTCTTCCTACTAGGGTAAATAAATATTTATCTTTGTATGTATAGTTTAATCTTCCAAAAAAAGATGCTATTTGAAACCCACTAAAATCACTACTTACTACAGATCTTGTAGGGTTAGAGAAACCTAAGTTGTTAAATCCTGTAACATCACTTGGTATTCCAGCTGCTTCTGACTCTGTTATTTCTGTAGAGGCCTTTTGAAAAGAAGCTCCCACAAGCGCTATAATACTATGATCATCATTTATTTCTGTATTATACTGAATTGTATTTTCATTATTCCAACCAGTAGTAGCCACTGTTCTTACACTAGCTGAACCACCATCAGATACATTATCTGCAAGAAAACCTGGCAGTTGACTTGATGTAAACCTATTTTGCTTGGTATTATTAAATTCTGGACTAAATGTTGAACGAATTATCCAATTTTCTGATGGTTTATATTCTAAGTAAGCAGTTGCTAATAAATTATTCGTAAAAGTTTCATTAGTATTTAACGCTATGGCTGCTAAAGGATTACCAAAAGGAGCTCCTACAACCTCATCACGCCCATTAAATGTGCCATCAGCATTATAAGCTGGTTGGGTTCTAAGAATACCAAATGCTGCTTGACTGTAGCTAGCCAAAGCATTATCTTGTTCTAATCTAGAATAGTTTATTCTAAATCCTGCTTTTACTTTATCAGATATTTTAATATCTAAATTTGATCTAAAGATATACTTTTCTAAACCAGAGCTCTTTACGATACCTTCTTGATTAAAATAATTAAAAGAGTTGTAATAATTAACATTTTCTGATGCTCCAGAAACAGAAATATCAGCATTATAAATTAATGCAGGTCCTAATACTAAATCAACCCAATCATTATCAGGATAGGTAGAAGGATCGTTAGGAAATGGAATTGCAGCAGATCTAAATGTTGCACTTTCATTTGTAAATGCAATTTGTTCTGCTTGACTTAATCTGTCTGGTAACTCAGGTAAAAACTGAATACTATTGTATAAGTTTAAACTGATTTGAGGTTTTCCTGTACCAGTATTTTTACCACTTTTTGTAGTTACCAATACAACACCATTTGCTCCTCTAGAACCATAAATTGCAATAGAAGAAGCATCTTTTAAGATCTCAATAGATTTAATATCGTTACTGTTGATATTATTCAAGTTAAAGTTTGTACCAACTACAATACCATCAATAACCCATAAAGGTTCATTGCTACCAGTAATAGAATTACCTCCACGAACCCTAATAACTGTACCTGCACCTGGAGCACCACTTACTTGTGTTACTTGCACCCCAGAAGCTCTACCTTGAAGCGCTTGATCTACACGCGCAACAGGTGTTTGAGTTATACTTTCTGCTTTAATAGTAGAAACTGATCCTGTTAAATCTGATTTTCGTTGAGTACCATACCCTATAACAACAATTTCATCCAATTGATTATCAGGCTCTAAACTAATATTTATTATTTTTTGATTACCTACAAGAACTTCTTTAGCAGCATAACCTACATAAGAAAAAACTAGTGTTGCTCCTGAGCTTACATTAATTGAATATTTTCCGTCAAAATCTGTAGTTGAACCCTTTGATGTTCCTTTAACCGAAACAGAAGCACCAGGTAGTGGAACTCCTTCTGCTGAAACTGTTCCTGTAATTGTCTGCGCATTTGCCATAGCTATTGAAAAGAAACTTACAATGGCGATAAAAAATACAGCCTTTAAATTAGGTGGTATTTTTAATTTAATTTTTAAATCCATAATTTATAATATATTTGATTAATTATACTGCAAATTATTTATTAAAATATTACATACTATCCTGTACAATTATGTTTTTTTTAAGAAATCAAACAATAAAAAAGTTAGAAAAATGAAATAATTTTTGCTAAAACCAGAAAACAAAAAAACAAAAAAAACTAATAATCAGCTTCTTATGTTTGAAAAATAAAAAATAAATATTACAGTATTAATTGTTTAAAAAACCCGTTGTGCATTTTAAATAATGCTAATTTTAATATTATTAATATTCCTATCGAATATAAATTTATTGATATACTGAACCGTTGTTAACGCTGTAATTTTTGATAATATTCTAGTTTTAAACCCTTTAAAAGTCTTTGCATAATTTCGTCTTATCATAAACTGATCGCATAGTTGAGAAAATAATGTCTCTATCCTTTTTCTTTTTTTTCTAAAAACATAAGGCTGTTTTTTGTACTCTTTTTGATTACTTCTCATTGGTGTATTTAACTTTATATTGCAGGATTCAAACAAGTTAA
>Ga0209137_1002996_pt1 | contig 14417 bp, 5 predicted proteins | sample SaaInl5LU_22_DNA_FD_184642 | JGI IMG/M metagenome (GOLD analysis project Ga0209137, IMG submission 184642) | Marine microbial communities from expanding oxygen minimum zones in the Saanich Inlet - ESP_105LU_22_DNA (SPAdes) (version 2) | ecosystem: Environmental > Aquatic > Marine > Intertidal... | reverse complement strand
AATCAAAACGCGATAATGCTTGCCTTCATGTACCCGCTATTTTTTGGGTTTGTTGCGTTGCTCGGTCCCGCGTATTATTTTGCACTTTTAGCCCGTCGGGTCAACAACGTAGGAAGCGCCATTTTACACATCGCTCCTGCAGCTTTTATTTTTTTGAGTTCGTTGATCGGCAAGGTAAAAGCCCCAATGAGTCAAGAGCAACTTGAAGTATTCTTCTTGAGTTCAGAACGCCTACCCGCTCAGGTATGGAGTTTGGTTGGTGATCAATATCTTACTATTCTACTCTTTCCTGTTCAATTGGGCGCATACGCTGGAGCGGCTCTTTGGAAGACAAAAGATAAGCGACAGGCTTTCCTAACGCTTCCTCTAATTCTTATTTCAATCATTTTCACCTGGGTGTATAGCAGTCCCGGCAATAAAGAATGGGGAATTCATTTATGCGTTGGCGCGATAGAAATTTTATTGATCGCTCTATTCATCTACCATTTTCTTACTGATACACCGAAAGTCCAGTACGAACGAAAAGAAAGGCTTCATATTGAGCCCATAAATTATCACGATGTGATTGCCTTTTTAGAAGATACCGATCTCAGTGAAAAAATATTTTGCGAGTCTAAAATTAGTCTTGATCGTTTAGCGCAGCAAACGGATATAGAAGCCATAACGTGGAGAAATTACCTCAACGATGAAGGACTGTCTTTTTCGGATCTAAAGAAAAAAATACGCGTTAATTACGCGGTGCGACTTATCGAAAACGGATTCTTGGAAAAATATACCATTGACTCACTGACGGAGACCATTGGCTATTCTAGCCGGACCAGCTTTTATGCTGCCTACAAAGAAATTACCGGTACGAACTGGTCACGCACAAAGAATTAATCCTTCGCTTCGAATACTTCACGTTCAAATTTACATTTCCATCGTTCAATAACAGATGCGGGGACAGAGCGCCATTGACTTCAGCAAATTGAACACCCCTAGACGTTTTATTCGTTTTCTGTTGAATTTTAATGGCTAGTATTACAGAAACCAACCATCTAGTTAAAATGCTACGCATCAAACTTTTTAAGCTTTTCATTCAATCCGACACGAACCTGTCCCTTCAAAGACAGTTGACGGATCAGGAGGGCGTCGATAATGCACTACTTGAGCGTTACTCGGCACTTGTAAAAGTCGCCGACAAAATTAAATTCACGCAGTCGCTATCGACTAGTGAGGTAGTATTAGGGGCACGCTACTATCGCAGCTTAAAAAACGAACTCACTGGAAAAACGTTGCGCTACGACAGCATTATGAAAAATGCCAAAATTTAAATGTATATTCAGAAAACTGAACAATAGAGCGTATTAAAATACTGAATTATTAGATATTTAGTTGTTGGTTATTTTTGCTTTAATTGCAATTTGAACACTATTAAACATCATATTTGAAGTAACCAATAAGCGAAAGCTAAAAGCCATTGTGCTTTGCGAAGCCCCTCTTGCGAGGGGCTTTTTTTGTGTCTCGTTTGAGACTTTTTAGCACCCGCGGTACATTCAAAACAGAAATTAAGTACTCTTGTAGCACCTATAAACCTGAGTGTGATTGTGTGTGTTCACACATAGGATTTATCAAAAGACCCCATGGCTCAGGCTTTGGGGTTTTTTAATGCATGAAAATCAATACAATACATCGGTCACTCGTTCTTTTCATCGCAATGAAAGACAAAACGTAACTTTCAGTATTCATAACAAACCTAAATACAGCATGCGTACCTTTTTAGTAAGTCTCGCCTTAGCCCTATCCTTCTCGCTTTCTGCGTCTCACCTGATCACCGGTCATTTTTCATTCGAACACGTGAGCACTGGAGCTTCGACCAGTATATATAAAGTATCCTTAGTTCTATACAGAGATGTTACCGGCATCGCGATGCCAACATCAGTAACTGCTTATTATGAGAAACTTGGGCCTAACGGTGTAACATCCACGGTAAGCCTAGGCCAGGCGAGTAACGGTGCGTTAACCGGGAATTGCGGGTCCAGCTATGGAATTGAAGCCTATACCTATTCCGCAAATGTCACGGTCGATAATAACACCGGATACACCTTCGCGTATTCTACGTGCTGTAGACCCTTTGCAATTACCAATATCGCAAATGCATCCAGCCAGAGCATTTACCTCAGCGGCATACTCGTCAACGGAAAGCCCGCCATTCGTGCGTACAACAACAGCCCAGAAATTATACCGAGCGTCGCAACCGCCTATGCAAATACCACGTACCCATTTGAAATCTGTGGCGCAGATACGGACGGCGACAGCTTGTCTTTCCAGATTGTAACCATCAAAAGCGGCAGTGCCGCGACGTTTGCAGCAACTAACATTGCCTATGCTGCGGGATACAGCAATGCCGCACCGCTGGGAAGTGGGAGTACTGTTTCTATAGATACCGCAAACCGAATGTTAGTGATCAACTCTAATACCATTCAAAACGCGGTGGTCAATGTTAAAATCATCGAATGGGCTCAGGACACCCTCAATGCCTACAAAATCATGGGGATAACCGAACGGGAAATCCTCGTTAACATCGTCAGCCCTAGTGCCGCGCCTCCGCAAACGTTGATAACCGCAACAAATGCTTCAGCTACTTTTGGAGAAAGTGACATCTACCTCAATACGTCTGATGCCGTATTCCCTACCTCCTCGAATTTTGATTCCGTTCAGGTCCAACTGTACGACGGGTATGGCACTACCAGCAACTACGTGGTAGGCAGCTCGCCGCTCACCTCTACATACAATGCATTCAAACTCCACACCAGTGACTCTCTCATGCCCGGTCCATGGACCCTTATTTTTGCCTATAATGCCGATTCTTCTGCGCTGACCGGCATGTGCAACAGCAAATTGATCGATACCATTTCCTTCTTCGTAGCACCACCTCCACCAGTACTAGTAGGTCCTTCAGATTCCATCTACGCATCGGCCAACACCACCTACACCCTGACCAACTACTCCTACGTAGATTCCGTATCCTACGCGTTATCCAACGCAACCCTTATCTCCAGTGCGCCAGATTTCAGTTCTTTCGAAATCCAGTGGGGGCCAGCAAATGGTTCAGCCACCTTCACCGTTTACGCCTACAATGGCGGCATCGCCGACACCGCGGCCATTGATGTCACCATTCATGGAATAGGTATAAATGAGCTCGACGGTTCCGTAGTCCTCTACCCGAACCCCGCCGAAGACTTTATTTACTTCAGCGACGCGCCTGTAAACACCACTTTTGAATTGCACAATACTACCGGCCAATTACTCCGTACCGGCACCGCCGAAGACCGCATTGACCTGCGCGACCTTCCATCAGGAACCCTCCTATTAACACTAAAAAATCAACGAACCGTCAAGCAATACAAGCTGGTGAAACGTTAATCCCTACCGACTTTGCAAAACTTAAAAAAGCACCAATGGAAACGTTGGTGCTTTTTTAATTGCATCGGAAGACGCAATATGAGCAATTTAACGCCCTTGAAGTAACTAGTAGAATGCAGTCCGGCAACAACAACCATTGACGTTTCTATAAAGAGCATCTAGGAGCGCCTCATATGGAACATGGTTATCAAATAGATGGAAATAAAATAGCCCTCGGTTATCACCGAGGGCTATCTTTTAAACAACACTACAAAATAGTTCTACGCTACTAATTTGTTTTAACTATTGTTACACTAATTCCTAGCTGAGGTATTTGAATAACGTATTGACCATTCCTTAGGGACGTCATATCTACACGATACTTGTCTGCTCCTTTTCGTAGCATACCACTATGAACTATCGAGCCTTTTGCGTCAACAATTTCTACAATCATATCTGCCGAAACCTCTTGATCCAATTCTAAAAGCGTCATGCCTACAGTCGGATTAGGATAAATTTTAAATATGACTTGCTTATTCTCATCAAACCCTATTCCAGAAACCAGCACTTCCAATTCTAAATCAGTCGTACAGTCGAATTCGTTTTTTGCTTGTACATATACCATGTGCGTACCTGATCCGCTAAGCTGAACCTCAACACTGTCCGAGAGCCACCCCGCCATAATAACACCTGTTGGAATAGACCAATCATAATCTACATTCGGCTCGAATGCTACCCAATACCAAGTAGGTAGGTTCTGTATTAATGTATCCTCACCAAAGATTGCAATTGGCTGCGGAACTGGTCGCTCAATCACCTCGACACCAGGCGTTGATTCCACACAACCCGTTATTAAATCAGTCAATATAACGTAATACATACCCGAATCCGTCAAGTTATACGTAGTACTCGTACCCACAATAGTCGAGTCTCTGTACCACTCTGCGCTGATAGTTTGTCCCAACAATGAGGTTGCATTCAATGGGATAGTATCCAGTTCGCAAATCTCAAAGGATAACGATGGTGCGTTGATAGTTGGTAAAATTGCATCTACTTTCACATAAGCCGCTTGCGAAGAATCCACACCACAGAAGCCATCGGCAACCGCTAAATAGTTTCCTTGCTGAGCGTATATAATGCTATCTAAAGCCAATGTAGCGCCAGAATCAATCAGTGCGCCATTAAAGTACCAATCGTAGGTTACACCGAACCCTGAAGCGTTCACAGTGAGAGATGTGTTGTCGTATTGACACAGAGTATCTGACACTGGCTCTTGAACCACGTTTGGAATTTGGTGAACACTCATCTGAATACTATCCGTTACCGTTGTACCACAAATACCTGTGGCGGTTCCGATAAAGTATCCTGCAAAGGCAGGCTGAACATTGTTCAAGATCAACGTATCGTTCGTAGAGCCTGGAAGGTTGAAACTGTCTTTGGCCCAAGAATATGTTACGAAATCACCATCTACATCCATGTACATTAACGCTTGATTTCCTTTACAGATATCAAACGATGGTGACGATGCCGTCAATATTGTCGTTTTCCATGCCCCTAAAGACATTAATGCACTTGAATCTGTACCACAAGAGCCTGAAGCAACTAATTGGTATAAACCAGTATCCGAAGAAGTCAATGCACTAAAGGTTAACGTTGAATCCGTTTCGCCTGTGAGCATGGTACCGTTCTTATACCATTGGTACATATTCATATAACCCGTATCTACGACCGCAAGCACATGTGCATCATCTATACAGGTCGTCGAATCCCCTAGAGAGGTGAATACTTCGGTTGTTGGCATCACCAATACATCAAAGGTGTTTGAGCTATCCGTACCACAGTATCCGTTCAACGCTAATAGGTACTCGCCGTTGTCTGAAGACAAGCCATCGGTGATTGTCAGACTGCTTGCAGTGCTGATTTGCGTGCCGTTTTGGTACCACTTGTAGGTAACATTGAATCCATCCGTGGCAACCGGTAAAGTCATATCTGCATCTTGACAGATCGCCGTATCAGCAAATGTGGACAATACTCTAGTCGTTGGGTGAACGATCAACTGAATGACCTGTGAAGAATCCACCCCACAAGTACCAGAAGTAATAAGCTGGTAGTATCCGGATTGTGCTGTATCCGCAATGGTGATTTGAAGCGTTGAATCGCTACCTGCTGCTGAGCCGTCTTGATTCCAAGCATAGGTCAACCCATGGCCTTCCACTGCAAACGAGAAATCAATTCCAGCATCCTCACAAATCACATTCAAAGGATTCGAGAAAGTCGAAGTGATTGCGGTTGTCGTATGAACAGTTACAAGAATAGTATCCGAATAGACCGTACCACAAGACCCGTCAAATTCAGCGTAATAATATCCTTCGTCGTTGTAAGTAATGTTCGACAATCCGAAAGCGGTGGATACCGTATTGCTCGAACAAGTAAAGGTGTGTGAACCCAAGTAACTATAAGTGTTCTGGGCATATACATCCCACTCCATAGATCCAGTAGCCCAATCTGTGCTCCCCTCACCGATACTTGCCTTTCTTACCAGCGTATGATTAGCAGTCGATCCTGTAACCACTGCCCAAGATGATCCTGGATCAACACCAGGCACACCAATCACATCAATGGTATCTGTTCCGTTCACCAAGATCAATGCATCATCTCCGTTGTAGTGCGATACTGAAGGGTACGATAAGATCGTATCCGCTACGGCCTGCATGGTCGAAGAGGCTAGGTTCGTACAAATCACATATACATCACCTGCTGCTATCGTCGCGTTTGAGGTGAAGGTATTGGTATACGTACCTCCATTTCCAGACAAGTACACCGTGTACCCTGAAAGCGATACGGTATTTGAAGATGGATTGAAAATCTCAAATCCTTTATTGTTACCGGATCCTTCAATGTATTCCGAGAAGAACAACTCCCCACAACCGCTTACAGTGCTGGTCGTCGGAGCAATAGGTGATGTCGATCCCACTTTGTGGATAGTCACCGATACGTCGTGTCCCTCGTACGACAAAGGCATGGTGAACTCGTCACCCACACAAACTTCGATGTTTGACATCCCCGCAAGATATTCAGTGGTCTTTCTAACGTCCACAGCTACCTCAGCAGAAGTATCTACACCACATGTTCCAGAGATTGCAAACTGATATGTGCCCGATTCTCCGTGCATTGCATTTACTACCGTATGTGTTGTATCCGAAGACCCAACCGTTACCTTCCAATCGTAGAAGAAGTAATGATAGTTTGTAAGCGTTCCATTTGTAATTGTCACTTCATTATTCGCAGTAGAATAAGGGTAACCCGTTACACCAAATTCTCTGTATAGGCCACCAGTAGATGATGAATCTGCGATGATTGTATATGATCCAGGGTTCAAATTCGCACCCAAGTAAACTTGCTCGGAACCTCCATTAGAAGCCGTTGTATTAACAATCTTACTCCACACAACATTATTAGTTGCTGAATCTCTAACAGAAATAGCTGTAAAACCAGCTGAATTTGGATAGATAGTTACACTATCTAATTCAAAAGGAACTAACGCAGAAAAGCGCAATCCTGCCGAGCCAAAGAAATTATAATTTCCGCCACCAGACCCTAAACCTTTGGCGTTGTTAATGGATAACTTTTGAGTTGCGCTAAATACATTGCCGTCTTTCAACCAGCTGTACTGCAAATTATGTCCTATAACTTCAAATCCCATATCAATGGTTTGTCCTTCACACAACACAAGGTCTGGTTGTGATGTAGTGATCTCCGATGATTGTCTCTTGCGAATAACTACACTCGAATTGGCCAGAGAAACCTTAGACGTATCCGCACTACAAATACCGCTTACTTGTACCGCGTAGAATATGGAATCCGATGGGCTTGGAATGAGGATGGTATCGTTATTAGAATTGGCCACACTTACTCCATTCGCCGTCCAAGCATACTGCAATGAATTTCCTAAACCGGCTACGTAAATGGCCTCCGTACTATCCGTACAAACGTATGTTCCAGGGCTTATTGAGGTGATCGTCGTCCCTTCACTAACATTCAAGGTCACATTCGCAGATTTAGTCTCACAGCTGTTGGAAATAGTCATTACATACTCACCAGAATCTGAATAGCTCACAGATGATATTCCAATAGAGTCTGATGGCCATCCGGTTGTGGTCGCCGCGCCAAATACAAGAGTTCTACTAGTGAAAGGCCCCGTTGTATTGAAATCTATTTGTGCGTCTAGATCTAAACATGTATTTACTAAACTAGAGGCAGACGTTATAGATATAGTGTCAATCACAGTAATCGTATCGAGATAGATCGTTTGTGATCCACATCGATTTTCAATCGCCACAGAGTAAATACCCTGATCACCTAAGGAAGCATTAGAGATAGCATATAACGGGGACGTTGATGTTCCCAAAAGCATTCCGTCGTGGTACCAACTGAACATTTCTGCAGTAGCGTTACCAGATAATGCAAACTGAATAGTTGAGCCGTAACAATGAGTAGTTGCTGAGCTTCCGTAAGAGTAATTCAGATTGTCACAACCAGTTTCAAAGAACTTAACCGCCCAAGGCGTCCAGCCCCCCGATGAACATGGGACTTGATAATAAACTTGGTAGCCCGAGTAATAATTTAACCCGTTCAAACCAATGAGGGTATCAGTACTTTCGATTACACTTGATGGGTCTAATGCGGTGCCAATAGCCTGTACGCTATACCTCATAGTATCGGATGTGTTCACAAATGATGCCGAGAACAGTCCTGTTGAGATTGATAAGGCTGGAGCAAAACAACTTCCTCCTGAACATCCCGTAGCGAACCTGAACGGATTGAAGTAACTACCACTTATAATAGAATCCACTAAAGTTCCTGATCCATCATAAATGGACATTGAAACCTCGCTTGAATAACTACCACCATTCACATAATATACTTCTATCGAATCCGCTTGGTACAATGCCGCGCTACTTTCAGTGATTGTCAATGATGATCCTGTCGACATAGTCAACAAACCACTACCTAATGTGTCATTAGAGGTGTTCAATAATCGATATCCAAATACGTGCCCGTTCCAACCATCACCGTAAGAATCATATAATTCAAATGTGATTTCACAAGGAGCCATTGTACTCGATGTTGTGATTGTAGTCATTTGCTCAAATCCACTCAAGCCTGTAGAACAGAATTCATCATAATACACATCATAAGATGCGCCAGAAACTAGACCGTTTATAGTCAGAGAGCCGCTCGCAGAAGTGTACGAGGTGCCGTTAATTTTTCCGAGCCCCTCTGGAACAATAGTCACTTGAACACTATCCGAGAACCTTGTGTCCCAAGAGAATTCAACCATATATGTGCCAACACTATCAACCGTAAAGTCTTGTACATAGAAACATTCCGTTATCTCAGAAATGGAAATGTCGTCGAGGTAGACTGTTTGAACATTTCCATTGTTCTTCAACATGAACGCTACCTTGCTCGCTCCTGGAATTGAATCAAGGCGAATAGAGAAATTGCCATATTCTACGGCGCCAATCTCTTGCTCTAATTGGATTACCGCAATGTTCGCTACCTCAGCATTCGTAGAATCAAGTGCGCGAATGTAGAGTTGAGTGTTATAAGATGAAGATATACTTGCTGGTCTAGCAGCAAAATCTAGCAGAACTGATTTATTGCTAATATCCCCCAAGTTTGGAGAAATGAAATACGCACTGTCATTATATAGCGTACTTGAAGTAGAATAGAATCTAAACGATTGAGATCCGCTATTAGCGTAATAACTAGAGCTGTAAGTGTATCCGTACGTACTATAGGCATAATCACCAGATTTAAAGTAATCCCAACATTCAGGGACCGAAGGAATCGTTGTAGATCCCGACGATGTATTTTCAAAGTTTTGACTGATCGGAAGGGGTTGCACATCACATTTCGTAGTAAATGTTTGTGCTAGTGTCCAGTAGGAAAGTCCGTCGCCTACAGCCGAACAATTGTTTTGAACGTATACGTCGTATGATGTGTAAGGCTGCAAGCCTGTTAATACGACACTCGAGTCATTCGATGCAACTTGAGTCGCACCAGTGGCTTGATTAAATCCTTGCGGACCGTATTTTATATTAAAGTTTGAACCACCTGAGCCCAGCCAAGAAAGGGATGCTTGAGTGCCAGTGGTATAATTCACCACGGGTATTCCAGGAGTTTCACAGGGCAAAATTTCCATTACTTGAATATCGTCAACGTAAGCATAGGTATAAGAATAAGAATACCCTGATACGAACTCGGGCACGATCATAAATACTATTCTTGACGCATCAGGAGGAAGGTTTTCTAAATTGACCGTCATTTGACTATAGGCACTGGTATAGGTTACCGTATCTACAATATGAATTGATGATAGGCTCGCATTAGAATCCGCAACGGCAATAATAAGTTTATTGTTGTAGTCTGTACCCGTTGAATTCGACCTTACAGCAAAACTCACTTGCAGATTACCTTGATTAAGTCCGCTAAATCTTGGAGAAAATGCTGCTAAAGTATCCCCATCCGCACTATTTGAGGACGATGTACTCGCAGAGCCGTAAAACCTAAGTGAATTACTACCGGTATTTGCGTAGGAACTAACATTATAGTTGTATGCGTAGAACGAAGTCGATGTTCCTGTCTTAGCGTATTTCCAACATTCGGGAAGGTTAGGGTCACCTGAGTTTCCACCGGACATGCCTTCAAATCCTTCAGAATAAGGAGTTGTTAGGTCCCCACATTCTGTATGGAATGTGTATGGCCCCTCCCAATCTGAGGTATCTGTAGCCGAACAAAAACCTCTGACGTAATAATCGTAGTAGGTATTTGAACTAAGACCTGTTAATGTGTAGCTCGTATTGGATGTCGTCGCCATGGTACCAGTTCCTTGAACAAATCCTTCCGACCCGTATTCAACCTCATGGGATCCAGCCGTTGAAGTCCAGCTAATGTTAGCGGTGGTTTGTGTGGTTCCGTTATCTGTTAACAAGATTGGTTCAGGGCACGCTGGGATATCATCAATAGTAATATCATCAATATAAACGGCATCATATACTGGAGACAAAGTACCGTCCCAAATCCATGCAAAAGCTACACGTTCATCTCCTATTCCTACGCCAGCATCAGCATTTAAAAAGATGATGTGCTTCTGAAAAGAAGTGGTGGAATAAACAGTGTCAATCACTTTAAATGTAGATGCGTTTTGATCTGTAACTCCAACGAGCACCATACCAGTATAAGAAGTCGAAGATGTTCTTGAATAAAACTCTACTTGTTTAGTTCCTGATGAAAGTCCCTGTATAATCGGTGAAGAGAAGAAAGCAGTATCACCATATGACGTACCATTTGGTGTACCGGACGATTTATATCCATAAATCATCTGTGAACCGGAATTCGCATAAGTTGATAAATTTCGAACATACCAGGTAGGATAGGTGGTTGAACTGGTGTACTCCCAACATTGAGGAAGAGAAGGATTTGTAGATGTACCCGTAGCTATACCCTCAAAGTTTTCAGTTAATGGCGTCGAGAGTGCCGCACATTGAGTATACACACTTAAAGCAGAAGCTGTCGATGAGCTGTCTGAGGAACTACAAATGGTAGTAACTCGAAAATCGTATGCCGTCGCAGGATTCAACCCGCTAATGAAAGTAGTGTCGTCATATACCCATAATGTATCTCCCGTGCCAGTTGTAAAACCTGCCGTATCGTATTCTACTAAGTGGTATAAATACGATCCCGAGGTAGACCATGATAGCCCAGCATCAAGCGGCGTGGTGGTGACCGTTAAATTTGACGGCATTGGACAAGAAGCAATGGTATTACAGTATATAACTGCTTGAGTAGCACCGGCTGTCATCGATGCCCCTGTAGGTGAGGTATATAAAGTATCGCCACTAGCGTCTTTTAGGACATAGGTACATTCTGAAGCATATGAACCACCACCCTGCCATGAAAAGGATAAGGTATCTCCATAACCAACTGTTAATGCATAACTACCAGAAGATCCAGAGGTAAGCGTATAGGTTGTTGTGATACCGGCAGATGAGATGACATCCATATCGTTTCCATTCCATCCGTCCCCATAAGAATCATACAATTCAAGAGTAATGGGTCCACAACTTTCGGTCTGAGCAGAGATAAAAGTCCCGGTCAGTAGCACAGCGACTGCCAACGCAACTAGGCGAGTAACATTTTTCATGGTTTTGTTTGGAATTGGCGTACGGTTGGTTGGTTTAGATACTTTATAGTTTGTAAGCGAGACCCACGGCGGCTAGGTTGTCATAGAATCCTGCAGTAGCGGACATTGGAATAATATATCCTGCCATCACATCGACTTTAGCGGCCTTGTAACCTATACCCATACTGATGAATTGGCGGTTACCTTTTTCTTGGCTTTCTAGCGAAGTGGCGAGGTTGATCAAGATTTTCTCTTTGATCGTAGATTGGATAGAAATAATTGGACACCATTCCTTCATCTCTTCGGCAGTGCCTTCAGGTGCGTCATTGAAAGAGGTGAACAATGAACCCAAGAAGTTTGGATTTTGCGCTTGCCCAGCAAAAATTGTCCCATCTGCATTGTATACCGGCGGAGTCGGCACTAGAAATCGCTGAAGCTGAAGCTGAGGGCTGATCACGATATCGCCATTCAAACGGTAATCCATCATGATTCCCATGGCCATCTGAGCAGGCAGGTAATTCAAATTATCCTCGGAAAAATTTGATTTCTTACCTACGTTGTTCAATGCCCAATAGGTCTTTAAGTCGAACTTCTCCGTCGTTTTGATCAGGTAGTCCAATGAAAAATCAACCAAAATTGCACTTTCCGTGATCGTCGCTGAGTTCATACTTGAGCCTAAATTTGTCGACAAGTATGCTAGTCTAATTCCTAGATTGAAGTCTTCTGCCAATTGTTTTACGACTCCGACACGAAGATCAAACTCATTCGGAGTTAAGGTTCCAAGAATGTTTCCTTCATCATCTCTAGCCTCAACAACGCCCGCGCTGTAATAGCCTAATGATGCTACAATAGCAGTTGACTCATCTAATGAATAATTTACACCAGCCCTTGTCAATGAGGCCTGTGGACCGTGTACTCCATTTATTTGAGGAATAGAAAACACTGAAATTTGGGTCCCTGATGTAAGACTGTTCAGTGAAAAGACCGAATAATTTAGGCCTAAGCTGTTTGCACTTCCTGCAGAAGTATACTCTCCGATAGATCCCGGGAGAGACATATATCCACTACTAAACAATGGGACATTTGAATTCTCTTGGGAAAATCCTAGCGTTGAGATAGCACCCAACGCTAGACATAGAATCGCTTTTTTCATACGTCTTAGTTAATTCGTTCAAATCGTTTTACAATAGTTCTTCCTTCTTCAGTAATGATATTGATGAAGTATATACCAGCTGGGAGTTCGGTAAAGTCAAATTGAACCGTACCTACGCCGTCCACCACTTCGTGAGCGAGCGTTCTTCCCGTAATATCTACAATCTTAATGTTGATATCTTTCTGATCTTTCCAAGCTCCTTTCAACACCAAATTCAATCGGCCCAATGTTGGATTCGGGAAAATCTCGAGATCACCATTCAACACTACATCAACCCATTCTTCAGTACCAATAGGCAATGCTCCATCTGCACCCCAGTCTAATACGTTAGACATAGAATTCACATAAGATGATTGCTTACCAGTGCTTGGGCTACATCCACCGTTGGTGAACTTAGCACCGACTTCATAAAGTAGTGCCGTAATCGCCGTGTTCACTGGGTAGATATCCGTGTACGTCTGTACGCTTGAGCTTACAGAATCAATCAATACTCTATTGATAGGGCTCAACCATCTGTAGATATAGTAGGTCTGAACCTGCTTACCTTCATAAGCCGTCCACTGCAAGTTCACCTCATTCGAGGCCACACCTTGGCTAGCCTGCAGGTGAATGGTCGAGTGGAAGTCTGAAGTATCAGAGTAGTTTCCACAGCTATCCATCAGAGCAATCTGATAACGGTATGGTTGAACCTTAGGATTAGAGTTCTGATCTACGAACGTACTCATATCGTTGTATTGGTTCGAACCAATGCTCACGAACTGAGATGAAGCGTTCTCTCTCAAGATTACATATGCAGCTGTTTTCTGGCTTGGGGTTTTCTCCCAAACTACCAAGTTCACTCCAGTTGAATCAACCGTAACCACACAAACTTCCTCGTCGTTGTATGGGAATGGAGCATCAACGAAGAATGTTGCTGAATCCTGACATCCATTATCATCAGTGACCACCAATGTATGGTATCCATAACCTACGGTGACATTCTGTGTTACATCACCTGAAGTCCAATCGAAGTCATAATTGCCTGTACCTCCAGCGACAATCACGCCAATGTAACCGTCAGTATTCTGAGGACAGCTCGCATCCACAACTGTATCGGTTGTGATGACTAATTGATCAGGTTGGGTCACTGAATCTTGAACAGTGATCGAACAACCATTCGCATCGGTGATAATCGCTGAGTATGAGCCCGCTGTAACAGAAGTCAATGAATCTGTTCCGGAAATAGCGTATCCAGAGGTTCCAGATTGACTAGCGTTACAAGAGCTAAAGTATACCGCTGGCAACGTAGTATCATTTCCTATTACCAACAAGCGCTCGAACAACGTCAAGTTCTGCGTCACACCACAGGTTACTGGAACCACCTCTGAAATGGATCCATTGAAGAATCTGTACTTGATACTATCACCTTGGTTGAAGTAACCCGTGGCGTAGTACACGCTATCATCGTAAGTTACCATATCGATAACTTGACCCGATCCTAGTATCACATCCACACCAGACGGATCAACAGTTTGACCTGACATATTCACACGGAATGTAATTCCCATCGCACTGTTAATCTGACCACCGTTAGATGCAGTCCAGTTGACTGAGTAAGGACCAGAACCACCTGCTACGTTTACCGTAACAGTACCGTCCGTTCCTGCATTACAGGATACATCCGTCGTGCTGATCGATGCCGTCAATACATCC
>Ga0209137_1002986_pt1 | contig 14462 bp, 18 predicted proteins | sample SaaInl5LU_22_DNA_FD_184642 | JGI IMG/M metagenome (GOLD analysis project Ga0209137, IMG submission 184642) | Marine microbial communities from expanding oxygen minimum zones in the Saanich Inlet - ESP_105LU_22_DNA (SPAdes) (version 2) | ecosystem: Environmental > Aquatic > Marine > Intertidal... | reverse complement strand
CTTTTGGCTGCATGTCGGTATCGACCCCGCCAATATAACAGACTCCGATGTTGTGGTTTTCACCTTTGCAGTGCGCGCCAGACTTTCCGACGGGTCTGCCTGCCTGGACGGTGCCGTCCAGTTTAACTACATAATGGTAACCCACATCGCGCCACCCGCGATCTTTGATGTGCCATTCGCGAATGGTTTCAATGTCTATGTCCTGGCCTTCACGGGTTGCGGAACAGTGCAGAATGATTTTATCGATCATTTTGTTATTCCTTTAAGTTTCTCGAAAGTACGCAGTGAAGCCATACCAAGAAGGGCAAAAGTAAGCTCTAGAAGTATATCGCTAGGGACCGTCGGTACGACTGTGTCTACCCCGGCCAGGTTGATAATCCACTGCGCAAAAGGCTGCCCAATGAACAACCAGAATATGCCCAGGGCGCAGGACCACCCAATCGCCGGTCTCCAAGTTTGCGCGAAACGGTTGCCCGACCTCGCTTCCTCTTTGTTGACCTCGATCTGTGCCAGGTTGGTGGCGTTCGCTGCATCGATCAGTTTTTTCTCGATGTCCTGCTTTGCTTTGGCAGCTGCGTCTTTGTCCGGGACAACATCATCAATAATGTCCAGAGCTTTGGGTAGCAGCGCAGTCAACAGTTGAATCACGATAGACTCCCCATGTGTGTTGAAGGAACACAGACAATATCATAGTCAATCCGAGGTTTTGGGCCGGTAGCCAGTATCCTGTCGCGGATCGCCTCACAGTGTTCCTGCTCGAAATAAATGCCCTGGATCCCGATTTTGACTTCACCTGGAATGATGAAAATTGCAATCAGGAACCAGGTCGTCATCTTTGGAATTCCCCAATAGCCCAGAGAAAAGTTCCAACAATCATAATCACTGTAATAATGGCCCCGACAATCATGCTGCCGTCTATCCACAGTTGTTTGCGTTCGGCTTCTTCCTGTAGCGCAATGCGTTTGCGCTCTTTTTCAGAGGCGCGTCGATCCGCAACAAATTGTTCATATGCGTGCCAATGTCCAGAATATACAAGCAGCTGCTTCACTTCTTTCCACTGTTCTTCTGCCTGCACATGAGCTGCGAATAATTCGAGATCGGATTGGCCGTCGCCGGATTTGACTGCAGCTTCGATCTTTTGCCGGGCGGTCATAGCCTCGCCGATGCTTTTAAAGCAGTTCACAATGTCGCCAGAATGCGCGACAGTCTCTTTGACTACCGCGACAGCTGCGTTAAAAACTGCGAGCTCGGCTAACACCTACGAATCCCCCCACCATTTAAACCAGGCACCAGTTGCCAGGCACGCCAGTATGGCGGTAGTAATAACCTGCGCTGCAGTACGCCCGACTGTCTTCTTTACACCACGCCAACCGTCCAACAGCTCACGCAAATCGCGCACATCATGGACGGCTTCTTCGTCGTGTAAACCTACTGATTTAAGGGCTTGCTGCGCCCCGCGTTTGGCTGCGCGCTCCAACAAAATCTCTAGTTCGTCATCATTCATGGCAAAATTCCCAAAGAATTACGGAAATTATACCCTAATCGACTTCGGTGATCGCTATCCTGTTGGTTTTGGGTATTTCATAGTTTGGCCTTACAACATTACCCTGCCATTGAACCAGGCGTTCCTCAGCCAGTTCCGACATGGCTGCAATAAAGATCGGCAGCCCGGTGTAAAACTCATTGTTGCAGCTACGGCTCCAGTTATCGCCGCCCAGGTACATGCAGCTGCCTGCGCAGATGTGCAGAATAGGGCAGTGCTTGCACTCTTCTCGATGCGACCAATGCAGCGCGGTATCGATAGCAACATTTCCCTGGTAAACATTGCCGATATTGTGCAGCCCTTTTGCTCCAGTGTTCTGACAAGTCATCGCATTGCCTAGGAGATCGACTGCAATATTGTGGGGTGCATCCATGCCACACTTTTGGCCGACGCTGCTCGCGGGTCGTGCGCTGCGTATGCTTTCAATAAAATTGACCATACGGCCACCAAAATAGGAGGTCTGCATTAAATCGCCCTGGTAAAGCCCAGACAAAATACTTTGCGAAAGTTCATCGTATTCTTCCTGGCAAAACTCCCGGACCAGGCCTACATCACCCTCGCTGTAATCGTTGACGATACCTTCAAAATCGCTGTGCGCTTGTGGACCAAATTCCTTTTTGAAAAACCTTTTGACCTTGTTTGGGTCGCGGTTGTCAGCGCATAGAACCGTGTTGAAACATAGATTCCCCGGACGCTCTTCGACTAATTTATCAATCCAGGCGCGCTTCTCATCGTCTACTAGTGGATCTGGACCACGCAGGTACTGACCGGGGCCGTCATGGGATATCGTGATCGAGATGTCGTACTCATGGATCATGTCCATGATTTCCTGGTTCAGCAGCGATCCGTTTGTGATCATCCCGAATTTGGCGTTAGGAAAACGCTCACGCAGCCTTGGCAGCATGTACTTGATCTTTTTCCAGTATAGCCAGGGCTCACCGCCCCACAGCTCGATCTTTTGGGGCTCACTCTCAAGCCAGGTGTCCAGGCGATTGATGAAATCCTCAGCGTCGTCAGTGTTTGTGTGAAATTCATCACCAACCTGCGTAGCCTGGTTGCAGTACGCGCAGCTGTAATTACATTTCAAACCTAACTGGATTTTCAGTGTCCTGGGAGCGTTCGATTTTGCGATAGGGTTCCAGGGGGCTGCGATCTCAACGTCAGTAAATTCGCCTGGCTCTAGATTACCGACAACATTGTTGCCCTCCAGATCGGTTAAAGCATTGGTCATATTGTTGTATATCCATTGCTTTCCGCTTTCGAAAGTAAGCAAAAACTGATTATCAGAAAATGAGTTCACGGCTATCTACCTTTGTATGTGCATTTGGAGTAATGACATCGCACAGGATTGGTATGCACATCCTGTCGTCGCCAGAAAAATAGGTGCTATCGTGCGGTATCCATCCCTCAAAAATGATCATCGACCCGATTTGGGGAACGATTGAATACCACCCACCATAATAAGCATTCGGGTTTTTAGACGGCCAAAAGCGTTTGCCGATATTGGCCGGGTCATAAATACGCATCGCGCCTTGGTGCAGCGGGGTGTTTGCTTCTTCATCTAAGTGCAGCCACGGGTAGTAAGTTAGCACCAGGTCGCATTTCGGATGGGTGTGCATGTTGATGCCGACATTTTCACGGTGGCTGCGTCGTTGATAAAACATGTCGGCCATCATCGTGATTGGGCCGTCGTGCTTATAGTTGTAAACACTTTGCAAATAGTCCCGACACATTATGTCTACCATTTCCGCAAACACTTTGACCTCTGGCTCATCCTGGTACTGCAGCAGAAAATTGGCCCTGACATGGCACAGATGGTTTGAGCTGCTGCCCACATTCTTTGGATTGTCCGGGTCGGTGATTTTGCACGCTTCGCTGAAAACTTTGCCGAGTTGGTACAGTTTTTGATTGAACGCATCTGGCATTTCCCAAACGCGGTGCATCATAAACGCAGGCCACAAAGCCTGCATCTCAGTCGTGCTTGAATATACTTCTTCCATCATTTTCGGGCATCCTGGGTGCTAACCATTTTAATATTTTGTGTTTGTATTTTGACAGCTGACAGTCTACATCATGCGTCCGGCTCAGGTGACAATTCCCCCGGCACCAGGTATTGATCGGGCATGTACGACACTCCTCTGTATCTACAAAGCGTCGCACTTGACTCATAGCCTTATCACTGACCGTCTTGTCCCAGATTGTCCCAGTTTGAAACTCAGGTTCCACGGTGTGGTGACACCCGTACCGATTACCGTCTAAATCTATATCGATCTGGTGGTCGCCATAGCACATAGGCACCACCTCTCGGCCTGGGCTTAACTTCTCTTCCCATTCCAGGACATGTCCCCTCCACATATCCTGGCAGTGACGATGCCCCTCAGCTGCAGCGACCGCCAGATCCCACAAATGAGGTATGTGCGTGTCCAGGTCAGCGAAAGTCAGATCAGTACCAGGGGCAGCACCAGGCGTTGACCTGGTCCAGTGCATGTAAGGAAACACCGCCCTGGAGTATTTCATTTCCAGGTCGTCGCATTGCTGCAGCCAGGAATTGGCGTGCAGCTCATCATGGTGAAAAAGAAAAGACAGGCTGCAGCGATCAAGCCGCATCACCTGGTCCCAGGCAGGCGTGCCAAATTGGGGGTGCTGCGACAAAATGGTGTAGAAGCCCCAGTCATTGCATTGCTCGACATGCTGCTCGGTGAATAGTGTGCCGTTAGTGGCCATTTTGACCATTTCAAAACTATGCCCGGCATCAATGAACGCCTGGTGAATCTTTTCGATTGCTGACCAATAAACTAGGGGCTCACCACCCCAATAGGCTATTTTGCGGATGTCTTTTTCGATAACCCAAGGCAGCACTTTATCGATGAAAACCGACGGATCTGGTTTGACCCGTCGGCTGCGCTGCGCCATTGGTGCCTGCAGGCAGTAGCTGCACTTTAAGTTGCAGGCGTATCCCAGGAATATGTTTAGCATTACACCACTGTAGCGGTTAGCGTTCCCAGGTTTTGCATCAGATGTGAGTTTACTTTCATCTCGACAACATCGCCTGGCGACAAACCAAGCGCGCCGACCCTGCACACGCCTTGACCGTTGCTGTCAGTGGTGACCCTGGTGTTGCATGCGTAGCCACTTTTTGGCTCTATCTTGAGAGTTGTGACCTCTTCACAAGGCGCGTCATTCACGGTCCATTGCAGCTGCAGCGGAATATCAACATACCCATCAGCTGCAACAGTTACTGCTGCAGACTGGTGTACATCCCAGAACCGGGTATGCCAAACATGACCAGTAGGTGGATTGATGTTTTCATTGGTTATTGTGTCGATAGTTCCCCCATTTATGTGAGGTGGATACCCCCATCGTGCCAAAACATCCAATGTCACATTGTCAAAATTATTTCTGGCAAACGGCACATATAGGCAGATCGCGTGTTTAAAATCACCGTGAGCACGATACCGAGCACCATCGCCTTTGTAGTTGCGAGACTCAGCCAGGCGTGCTCGAACACCAACCAGAACCGCTCCACCGTGCTGCGTTGTAATGTTTAGCATTGTGTAGTCGCACCACTCATCTTTACCGACCGTGGCGATGTCCAAAGTGCATTTCCAAACCATGTTAAAAATGCGGTCACTTGCTTGCCCTGGAACATTGTCAAAAACTTGATGCAAATTCTCGATGGAGTGATCAATCCGGTTGTAAAACATTTTTGGACTTGCTGTCAGGGCAGCGTCTTCATGATCTACCCAAGGCTGCACGGTCCCGTCAGGTAAAACCACATCCTCATCTGTAATATCAAGCAAACCTACAGCCGTGATCTGCATTTTCGGTTCGTCAATACGGATCATGTATTTGACGGGTGCGCTAAGATCCGCACCACCAATGTAGTTAATTTCTTTCATGGTTTAGTCCCTACAGTCACAGTTGCAGTTTGAATATCTTAACAATAACTGGTTCGTCCCGCTCTTCAGTAGGTGGACTCCCAAATATCCAGAAGTTCCCGCATAACAGTTCGACGAACAGTTATCGATAGTTCCACTACAGTTTGCGCAGTTTGCGTTTGCGGAAGGCGCGTTCGTCAAATTGTTGAAATCAGAACAGTTTGAACAGTTCGCATAAATCGTCGGCTTGCCGGTCACATTCGTCCAGGCAACATTGCCCTGGACACTACCCACGGTCAGCGTGTTGCTGCTTGGGTTGTATGTGAAGTTTCCAGTGCCGTTGTCCAACAACAGACCACGGTGCGCACTTGTGTTCGCGGTGGTGTTTGTGAAAGGTATTTTGTAGTTATTCGCCGCCGTTGTCGCAACCACATACACATTGGTAGAGTTTGTTGCGCTTGTTGCGTTTGTTGCGTTTGTTGCGTTTGTTGCACTGGTCGCAGTTGCAGCGTTACCAGTAATGTTAATCCCCCAGGTGCCAGATGCCCCGCTACCAGTTGTTCTTGGATATAGGTTGTCAAAATCATAGGTGTTTGCGCCAGTAACATGGCCAAAACCGTCAAAAGTCAGACCTGACACCCCAATCCCGCTGCTGCCACTATTTGTGACATTGGCCACAGATGATGTGTCTGCGTGGCTTACTGTGATCGTGCCATTGCTTGATGTGTTCGTTGTAAACGATCCAGAGCCAGTCAAACCACTACCTGTAGCGATAGAGATTGTCGCATCCCCCACAGAAACCGTGCCGGATGCCAGACCTGTGATGTGGCCGAATCCATCAAGTGTGATGTCCTGGATAAAGGAGTTGCCGGTGTTATCGACTGAAGCCTGGCTCGATGTGTCAGCGTGGCTAAGGGTTACCGTTGAGTTTGTCCCGCTGTTCAGCGTGAAAGACCCAGAACCCGACAGACCGGTGCCGGACGCGATAGAAATTGTCGCGTTTCCTACAGTTACCGTGCCGGATGCCAGACCTGTGATGTGGCCGAATCCATCAAGTGTGATGTCCTGGATAAAAGTGTTGCCACTGTTATTGATCGAGGCTTGGGTTGATGTGTCAGCGTGGCTGAGTGTCCGGCTAGCAGTCAAGCTGCCACCACCAGCTAACCCAGTTCCGGCTACGATCTGCCGATTGGTTAAGGTTGTGATGCTTGACTGCAAGGTCGTCAGATCTGCGTCAAGATCGGTCCAGTTTTGATTTAATTTTTCACCCCAGGTGTTTGTACTGGCACCAGGCTCAGGCAGGGTGAAAGTATAATTACTGGTGTATGTATCCGCCATTTTCAGACCTCGCTATCGATACGGCACGCTAATTTGTGACCAGGTTGTTTGTGGTGGAGGAATGACCTCCCACTTTTCCCGACCACTGGAGGCAACATCGCTGTCTACCACGATGCCAATTGGCACCCCACGGGCCGTAATAAATCCATTCACTAAAGTGTCGCTGTCTTCCTGGAACGGATCGACTGCACCATATGCGGTAATAAAACCACTTATATCGGTGGCCGAATCTGCCAGGATATCGAAATTCAGTGCTCTCTGTATTCTCTCACAATTAGCGGTGGATGTTGTATCCCCAGGGATCACAGCATTACTTTCTCTAACCCGCTCGCAGTAGGAGAGAACTGTATTGCTCTCGGCTATCGGATCAACATACGCAGTGCGATACCTAACTCCGTCAGCTGTGAGCTCGGCTACACTGTCTAACGCAGCACTAGACTCTCCAATACGCTGCGAATCTGCAGCCAAGGCTGAAGCCCCACTGAGGGCGGTGGTAGACGGTCTGACGCGCTCACAAGCAGCTGACGCTGCTGATGCATCGAACGGATCCGTCCGGGCGTCTGCCAGGCGTACACGGGCGTAATTGATCGAGAACGTAGCCGCCGCTGCTGTTGACCCATCGCTCTCGCGTACACGCACTGCAGCAACAGTGCTCGCTGATTCAATTGATGTCTCAGCTGCCCCGCCAATTGCTATCGCGCTAATTACATTGGAGATGTCACTAACAGCTGTTAACGACGCAGCAGGCTGCTGAATTCGCTGACCGGCTGTAGAGATCGTCGCTGTTGGACCTACAATAACCGCCCCAAGTGGGACGCGCAGCCCGTAGGATGTGATCGACGCTGCCGAACTTAACGCAGCTGCCCCGGCCACTGTGGAATTTGCGCTGACGCTTACTAAAGCCGCAGCAGCTAAGGACGCAGCACCGTCCTGGAGTATTTTGTATGAAACAAAGCCGGTCGCTGCTCGCGGAAAAAGCCTAGCAGCTGAAGACTGCACGCGATTACAAGTAGCAGTGCTCGACGCAGCCGGAGCTGCAGCAGCTGATACAAATTGGACGCGGTTGCCGTTGGCTGAAACAGCAGACGAGGGCGATGCGCTCGCTGCCCCGTCTACATATTTCGCTTCACCAAAATAACCTTCGTCGTAATTGGCTACGCCATAGGAACCACCGGCCATCGATAAAACTCAGATTAGTTCAGATAGATATCAATGTCGCCTGCAGGGATACGGAACACATCGCCAGAGTCGATTGTCTTCGATGCAGTCAGTGACGCATATGCGAGCATGTTGCCTGAAGAAGACGCATCAAAGATGCCGATGTGAGTGACCGTGCCCCAGGGCGCAGTTGCCGTTGGGAATTCAATCGCTGCTGTAGTAGTAGCCAGGTTTCCTGACACACTGAAAGATCCAGTGCGACGCAAATACGATCCACCAGAGACCTCAGTACCGCCACCGGCTTCGCCAGGAGCTGCAGTGAACAGACCAACATACACCGTCGATGGCGATGTGTAGCTGTTGCCTGCGAATACATGGTCCAGTAGTTCTGTTTCGAGATAGTTTGTAAAGCTCATCCGAATGTCCTTCCTTTAAACTTAGGTGTGGTTCCCATAAACCGCGCCCGTTCTTCTTCGTCGCGCAGTTCTGTTAGAGCTTTCTCATGCAGCATGGACCACACTTGAATGCGCTCATCTTCTTTGAGATACGGTGCAGCCTGCACCAATGCTCCATACAAATATGCGTCTGGAGCTTTTGACAGTAACCAGTTGGTGCTGCTGTCATCGCTCAATGCCGGTATTTTACTATAATAAGCCATTTCCATGTTATAGGCTGCATTCGGTGTCGGATATAGCTCGATGCTTTCTCCAACAACCGCGTAATAGCCCGGTCTGCCTGCGACATTGCTGTTGGCATACCGGTATTCGTCCATCTGCTCTGCGGTGATGTGCTGCAGCGGAGAGGGGACATTGTTGTTCAGTTGAATGTTTCGCATTTCCAGGAAATCAGCCGGGAGCACAGAAAACTGTGAATCAACCTCGGCCACAGCCCGTTTCATCATCTGACGAACGCGCACCTGGCGATTTAGACTTTTGTGAGCCAGGTTAATAAAAGTCGGAATGACTGCAGTCAGATCGTCCCGCATCAACCAGTCGGCCACTGCCGATTTCAGCTGCCCGTAAGTTTCGATGGCCATCAGACTTTACCTTCCCAAATCCGAAAGCATTTATTTTGAGGATCGTTGAGCCACCTTTTGATCGCAGCCGGATCGTTCCAGGAACCGTCACGCATCATCTGCTCAACAACCACCGCCGGGATCTCAGCAACCGGTCGAAAATCGCCCTGCAAATTCTCTGTTTCCTTCCGCAACGCCACCGACCGCAAAATGGGGTCGATGTTTTGCTCGGTTACAAAGGTGAGCCGATCATCGTCACTGTTGTCTGTGACCAGGGTCTGACGGATGTCAGATTCATTTTTCAGTAATGTTTTCATACCGCCTCGACAGAAAAGGGGCCGGGCGAACCCGACCCCTCATCACTATGCGTACTCAGCGTTGGTGTCGAAAATATCAGCGATTGCTGCGTGGGCAGCTTCGTTGCTGATTTCCAAGCCGTACTCAACGATCAACATTTCAGTGTCGGCATCCCCGATTTTTGCAATCGGAGTGCGCGAAAAGTTGCGGTAGTACGCCACTTTCGCATACTCAGGATCCAACAAGAATGCTGTGTTTTCACGCTGATGGCGGTTAACAACTACGCGCAGCTCACCAAAGTCAGAGGCGTAAATTGTGACGTTAGATGTCACAGTGTTTTCCCCGACATTGACCTGAGTAGCTGAACGACCAGTGAACTTGCTCACCTGGAGCTTGTTAACTGGGCCAACCATCAAGATCGATGGCTCTGCACCGTTGATGTAGGCAGTCTGCATTGCTTCTTTGACCAAAGTCTCAGTCAACGCACGCTCCGTGCCATCTGTAGGTGATGAGTTAGCGTTAGCAGCGTCTGCACCGTCAGAAGCGCGGAGCACATTGGTTGACAACCAAGACTCAAGAGCACGAGTAGTACGCGCTGTTGTAGCGTCGCCCACGTTCTTGCCCTGTGCACCAGTCAAGATCTTCTCCATGTCCCGCTTCAGAGCTTTAGAAACGAGGGCCATTTGATGGGCCATTTCCTTGGCTTTTCCTGCAGCGTCGGCGGTGTTCTGGGTTCCAGAAACAGTCGCGTCACGGCTTGAGATTTGGCAAATGTTAGACTCGCGTACAGTTGGAGTCGCAGCTGCGCGTGAAAGCTCGAAACCTTCTAACTGAGCATTGCTGCCGTCAACAGTTGGAAGATTTTCTGTCTGCCAGTCAAAAGTGACGTTAGACACATTGCGACGACCGATTGCGCTTATGAACGGCGTGTCAAACGGATCTATGTTATAGATAATCGAACTGAGGTCTTCTTTGTTCCCTTTCGCACCATAGGTGTCGAAAGCATTAGTAACTTTAGCCATTGTCCTTACTCCTTACGAATTAGACAAAATAAACTCAAAAGCAGCAGCAGCGTCTCGCGTGCTGCCAGATTTACTTAAACGCTGTTTCGCTCTTGTCAGTTGGTCTTTAGCTTTAGGAACCGAGGCTGCCGATCCGGCCCTGAGCGTCTTTGCTTTCTGCACTTTCGCCTGGGTCTTTGGCTGCTTACTTGTGAGCTCATCGTAGAGCATTGCCTTACGCAGTGCTAAGACTGCACGGTGATCGTAAATCTGCGACATTTCCTGGTCAGTAAAACCAACCTTCTTACCAAAATTTCGCAGTCGTACTTTCTCCGACTCAGCAACCTTGGGGTCCGCCCACTCAGGCAACGCCTGGGTAAGTCTTGCAGCTTCAGTTGTGAGATGCGAACGTAGCGTTTGCTCACTTTCCTGTTGCTGTAGACCCTGCAACCTGGCTTGCTCCGATCTGATCGCATATGCGCGGTCAGTCTTTGCCTTCCAGGCCTCTTTCTGTCTCACATATTCGACGGGGTCTTCATCGAGAAGTTTGCCCCAGTCGGGTTCCGGTTCGCTTGAACCTTGCTCAACCTGCTGCTGCAGCTGATTGAGCAGCTGACTATATGCTGTACGCTCCTGGCGTATCGCATCAAGCTCGCCGTCTAGCTCTTTCCGCTGTTCGGCTAACGCTTGAGTTTTCTTTGTGTAATCCGCTGTCCTGGAATAACCGGACTTTAATTCCTCAAGTGTAACCTCGATTTCCTCCCCATTGACCGTGATGGTTTGGGTTAAAATTTCGGCCTCTTGTTCCTGTTCAGCAGATTCGTCGTCGTCATCCTCTTCGTCATCAGTCGCGTCGTCATCGGTCTCTTCGACCTCTTCCTCGACCTCTTCCTTAGATTCGGGCTCAACCTCAGCGTCGGCTGAATCCTCGACAACAACATCTGCAGCTTCTTCGTTTTCTTCCTGGTCTACCGGCTGCCCGGTCAGGACTGCTTCAAACGCTTCTGCTGCTTCACTTACAGTCCCAGTCTCACTAAAGAGTTGCTGAGTTGACATAAGTATATCCTCTTTTCTGGTGGATTAAAAAATCACTTGTTAACCCGTTGGTTTCGGGTTCCTCTTTCACGCGCCTGCTTGGCAAGTTCCATCGTCGCTTTCTCAAGCTCGATCCTCACCAGGCGTTTAAACTCGGCGGTGGCCTGGAGCATCATGAAACAGGTTTCCCTGGCTTCTGAATCCTCTAGTTTTGAGGATCGCCATTTCTCCATGTAAACATTCTCGATCTTCTCCATGACCAAATTAAAAACATCATTTTCCAAAATATCTTTGGCCTGTTGGGCCGTGATTGAAGGGTTGCTCATATGAGTCCTGTTGGTTGTGAATGATAAGGGCATATTTTTGGATCTGGACATTGATCCAGGGTGTGTGGCTGCGTCACTGCAGGCGGGGTGTTATCGCCCCGGTTCGTGTCCTGCGATTGCATGTTGGCGTAAGTTCTTTCGGCGATGTCAAACAGATCAGTGCCGGATTTGTTCTGGTACATCTCTGACTCGACCGCACGGATCGCCCCAATGCCTGGAAGAACATCAACCAAACCGTATTGCGTGTTTTTGTTGCCCTGGCCGACAGCACTTTTGCCTGCGTCCAAGAGACCACCAAAAAAACCGCCTCGGTCTTTTAGGTTCATTTTATCGGCATAGATGTCGCGCACCTGCTGAGGGGCAGCTGCAAACCGATCTGCTAGGGGATGGTTCGCGACCAGGGTGTTCGCCCATCCAGGGCTTGCTGCGTAGCGATCTGACATGAGACCGTACCAGTTGTTTGTCGTGCCAGTCGGCATGCCAAACAAATTGCCCAGGAAACCATCGATGCCGGTCGGCTCAGATTTAAAGCTGCTGCCAAACCCGGAACCATTCCAGGCCCAGGTATCGTCAGCGTCATCAAAAAACTCTACCCCGCCACCTGGGCCACTGGTGCCTACATAATTCGTGCCGGTATGTTGAGCGTCGTTGTCATCGTTTCCTGACCAATCGGAGGTTCCACCAAAGTCGAAACCCCAATCATCATCATCAGCAATGTCACCCATTCGGCACCCCCTGCTGTGGCTGCTGGTTGTACTGAATGTTCATGGCCTCGCGGTCGCGATCCATGTCTGCGCGGATTTTGGCAACGTCCACCTGAGTGCCGTATTTGGCCCGGATCTCAGCTGCACGCAGCATGACATCAGCCTCATCCTTGTCGCGCTCGCGATCATCCTTACGCTTGAGCTCTTCGATCTTGAGCTGATTTTCGAGCTGCATGCGCTGCACTTCTGCTTGGACCTTGGCCATTTCAGCCTGGGCCAGGAGCATAGCCGGATCTGGTTTTTCAGGTTCTGGCTGCTTAGGTGGCTGTGGTGGCTGCTGCGCAGGATCTTTAAAGAATGCGTTAGGGTTCTTAAAGCCTCCGAGCTCGACCATCTTAACCAGGGTATTTCGATATTCCTGCATGCCACACAGTGGATTGTCTGGACCAAGCATTTGCATCAGCTGCTCTTGCTTGCCCAGGATCTGAGATAGCATTTGCATCTTTTGATCAATACCGCCTGTTCCCAGGGCGACATTGACCCGGACATCCATTTCGGCGTTCCAGTATTGAGGGTCGATTGGCACAAAGGTGTTGCGCAGCCGGACAATCCGCTCTTTATCCTGGTGGACCGTGATCGTCTTCAGCAGCAGCTTAAATAAACGCTTCATACCTGTTTCGGCAAAAATCCTGGCGATCAGCTCGATTTGAGCCTGGGCTGCCTGGATTGTTGCATCAACAGCTGCGCGAGTAGTTGACTGCAGCGCGTCAGGGTTTAGCCCGGCAGCTGCTTTGGTCACGCCTGTGCGCGACTCTTTCAGAGAATCCAGGTACTCCATCATTGGGAACGCTTGCTGCCCTACAAACGGCATTGCTAACGGTTGGACCATGCCAGGGGCACGCTGACGAATTATGCCACCGACCTCTGAGTTGAGCACATCATCGATATTGGTTTGACCTTCGACCACTGCCATACGCGGATGGATTGACATGGCCAGGCTGTCCAGGGTGTTACGCAGCACAGCTGATTTGATGCGCTGTATATCCATGACCAGTTCAGCTGTGGATGTTCCGATCAGAGTATGTGGCTCTGGATCAGGGCAGAACAGCGCAAATGGCGCAGCGTCTACTGGTTCATGGTGTAGGATCGTTTTGCCAGTTCCACCCACGCACACACGACGCAGCTCGGCGATGCCGTCCTGGTCGTAATCGACGCGCATGTACGCTTCGATGTACAGGAACCGATCTAGAGACGGATCAGAGTTAGTGTCTTTCGGATACCTGGTGTCTGGGTTACGGGCAAATGACTCAGGGTTTGTGTTCAGCTCATCATCATCGCCTGCACCGAGCTCATCGATGTCTTCCTGGTCATATCCCATCGCAACGAGCTCTGACCTGGTGACCATCCGACGATGTCCGATGATCTCAGCATCCTCTACGTTCCTAGCATCACGATTAAAGATCAGCTCTTCTGGTGGCACCGCCTGGATGCGCACGCGACCGTCCTCGATGCGACGCTTGATGGTGACATCGAACAGGGGCTCCATTGTGCCCTCTTGCTCGACCTCATCGATGTCCTCGATTTCGACATCCTCATTGCTTGTGAGCATGGTAAGCGCGTCGTTTGTGAGGCCTGTGTAGTGCTCTACCTTGACATCTTCGTTGTTGTCGTAGGTCACCTTGATTGTGCCGGTTTTGCGGATCAGAGCGTCTTTGAACGCAGAATACAGCTCATGGAAACCGTTGTTGTCGTTCTCCATGATGAAATTCACATAATCAGTCGCCTGCTGCGCAGCTGCTTCATCTTCTGGCTGCCTGGGAATGTACTCAACCACGCGGTCAGCTGATGTGAATATACGCATCAGCGATGGCATGATCTGCTGCACTGTGTCTCGGACATCCCTGGACACAACAGTGCTGCGGCCTTCCTCTTCATCACCAAACGGACGGCCATGATAGTAGTCGGTCGCGTAGGCGCGTTCCTGGGACAGCTCTGCATCGACATAGTCAACCGCGCTGTCTACCGCACCTGCCACAATGCCCTGGAACTCTTCAAAATCCATTCCGGGGGCTAATTCCTGGTCGAGTTCTTCCAGGTCTACATCATCATCTTTGTAATCCATCAAAATAGCCCATCCCGTCTATCGTCTAAAAGGCCCATGAGCTCA
>Ga0209137_1002984_pt1 | contig 14479 bp, 17 predicted proteins | sample SaaInl5LU_22_DNA_FD_184642 | JGI IMG/M metagenome (GOLD analysis project Ga0209137, IMG submission 184642) | Marine microbial communities from expanding oxygen minimum zones in the Saanich Inlet - ESP_105LU_22_DNA (SPAdes) (version 2) | ecosystem: Environmental > Aquatic > Marine > Intertidal... | reverse complement strand
TAATAATAATAATAAAAATAATAATAATAATAATAATAAAAATAATAATAATAATAATAATAAACAAAGCATCCGATTGTATAAATTAAAAACGATTGTATAATTTAAATTTAAAATAAACAAAAGCAAAAGCAAATGTAACGAAGAATGAAATCAACACATTTAATTTAACATCAATATTATTAAAATAAAGACTAAATAAAATCAAAAATAAAGTTGCCATAGTGCCGAATAATGCGTGTTTATTGAAGTCCATCGCTGCCTTTTTACCTTGCTTGGAAGTTATATACATTAAATAGAAAAAGGTAAAAGGAGCACCCCACGCAAACGCAGCAATTTTATGATAATAATCTTTATCTTTATTTTTTTCCGTTAAATAAGAAAGACCAGCAAACATTAAAAACCCAGTGAAACCATCAATAATTATTTGTTTGTTTTCAATCATGTTTAAAATATAAAATAATATTAGAAAATATATTATATTTCATTATATTTTATATAATTTCATCAGTTTTTGTATCAGTCGCATCTTATAATATTTATAAAATATACTTAATAATCCAAATTATCATTAACAACATTGTTTAAATTTGTCTTCTCTTCTTTTATAATAATTTCTTGGTCGTACTTATCATAAATATATTTTTTAATCTTTTCGTTTTCGTTGCTTTTAATATTAGAATGTAAGTAAGCATAAAAGGTGGATGATAATTTGCCGCCATTTTCAAGACAATATTTGAAATTAATGGAAGGTATAACAATGGTGCAATTTTCATTTTCAAGATATAAGGTAAAATTCGCTATTTTTTAGGTAGTCATGAATATCGTTTATAAGAATGCTAATAAGTGACATATTGTATTTAATTAGTTTTATACTAAATAGTAATATATAATATGTATTCATATTTATTTTTTTAATTTATCATACGTATTTAACATTCTGGTAATATCAATTTGTTCATCCAATGACAGTGTCAGCATGATATCGGGTCCAATTATATCATCAAAACTTGTTGGGTTTTCTCTTTTTCTCTTTTCATAGTTTTGAACGGCGAGAGCAATTTTTTCTTGTAAAAGAGTTTTTATTTCTTCTTTCATTTACTTTAAAGTTTATTGTTTTGAACAAGATATTCTTGTAAAATAATGCGAAACCTCGTCATTCTATATTTGTTACTGTTGTAAGTAAATTTTTCATTTTTATTTGGGTTAAGTCCTTGCAAAGAATATCTTGGTTCAATTTTATTGTTTACAATATAGTCTCCAAATTTTTTCCAAATTGAATTTTTTATTGCAAACATCTGAAGTTGAAAAATTTTCATATTTTTTAAAAGGACGACCCGTTGTTCTTGGGTTAATGTCTTACGAAAAATCTCAAATGCTTCAATAGTTGGTTCAATTTCAAGGAAGTTTTGACAAAAAGCAACTATAAATTGTTTAACACGAGTTCCAAAGTTCAAAGTAATTTTTTGAGACATATTATTGTTTTTCAAAAATAATAAATTTATTTTTAAAAATAATAAATTTATTTTTAAAAATTATGAATTTCATAGTTATGATTTTATTTTTATTTTTATTGTTCATTTTTATAATTCATTTTCATTGTTCATTTTTATTTTTATGAAATACACACGGTTCACAATTTATTCAATTAACACATGCAATCTCCAAATATTTCAAGGACCCCCTTTTATATTGAACCGTCAAGTAAGACATTGTTTTTTTCTGTCAAAGAAAAAGGGTTTAGAAAACACAAGTGCAGAATTTGTTGCAAAGAGTTCAAGCAATCGGGTCATTTGGATACTCATATAAAGCTAAAACATAGCGAAGAAAAACCTTTTATTTGCAATTATCCAGGATGCTATAAATCGTTTCCGGTGAGATGGGCGTTGAAAACGCACTTGAAGAACCATAAAGAAAAACAACATTCTTGCAACTATTGTGATAAAAAGTTTCATCAAAATGTTCAGTTGGTTAATCATATCAAGTTTAAGCATTTAGGTATTTCATATGACTGTAACTTCTGTGGAAAGGCATTTGAAAGCAAATATGTCCTAAAATATCACTTGGAAAAATGCGTTAACATTATAAAAAAATAATTATAATAAATTTCAAACTTCTTTATCTTTTTTCTTTAAGTACTAATATTTTATCAAATTATATTATATTACACCGATCGAAATAAGACAAAAATGTATTTATGATTTATATATTTTATAACTTTGGTTTACACCCTTGAAGATTTAAAATGGAACAATATATTTTATCCTCCACAAGACATTATATTATAGCATTACAATTTAGACATTTTTGTACTATTGTAAGGGATACTTTTTTGGGTTTATTAAAATCGCTCGGAAATGGGTATATTTTATTTGGTTTAGTTGGTATTTTTGTGATTTTTTGTTTTTGTTTTTGTTCTTTTAACCAATCCGAACTATTGTTATCATTGTTAATTTCCATTTAATATAATTGAATATATCTTTTTAAGTCTTTTTTGTCCCCATTTTAAATATTCAATGGTGTAAATAATTTGTTAAATGTTCTTTTGTTATTTTAATTTATTTTTTATACGTTTTTGTCTCCTTTTTCTAAAAAAACATTAGTATTTCATTAAGTATGAATATTTCATTAAGTTAGAATATTTCAATAAGGTATGAATATTTCAATAAGTATGAATATTTCAATAAGTATGAATATTTCAATAAGGTATGAATATTTCAATAAGTATGAATATTTCAATAAGGTATGAATATTTCAATAAGTATGAATATTTCAATAAGCATGAATATTTCAATAAGTATGAATATTTCAATAAGCATGAATATTTCAATAAGTAAGAATATTTCAATAAGTATGAATATTCCAATACGTATAGTTGACATAGATTAAACAATACGTTACATAAATTTTATTTTTCAGAAAACCCAAAAACAAACTGCTTTAAGGTTTTCTTCATTTCCTGAATTTCATTTGACAACTCGCTTCTTTCAAGCGCAACATTTTCATATTGAACACTTAATTGAATATGTTCCTTTCTAAGATTGTCCAAATCTCTTAATAACTCGTTATTTTTCTTTTCGACAGTTTGACAATGAAATTTTAACTTTTCGTGGTAAAGAGAAACATCTTTTAAAGTTTGAGACATATTGTTTTTTATTTGACCAAACATTTTTTCAAAAAGCAAAGAAGAAGACTGAGAAGAATAAATACCAATTTCTTCTTCTCCCATTAGGACTTCTTGGGAGTTTTTTTCAATAACTTCTTCTTGAAAATCATCTTTAAATAAGTCAAATTGAACATCTCCTTCAATTTCTTTTTCACCCATTGAGACATCTTGGAAATCATCTTCAAATACGTCAAATGGAATATCTCCTTCAAATTCTTCTTCACCCATTGAGATATCTTGGAAGTTTTTTTCAAATACTTCTTCTTGGGAATCATCCCCAAGTGCATCATAATGATTATCTCCTTCAAATTCTTCTTCACCCATTGAAACTTCTTGGATATCTTCTTCAAAGTCTTTTTCTCGAAAACTTTCTTCTTGCTCTATTACTTTCTTAAAAGCGTTTTCATTTACTTCTTGACATTCAAAGAAGCAAAACTCTTGAAAATTGTCTATTACCCCAAAATTCAGTGGAAATTTTTTGTTGCAAAAATCAGAAAACACTACAAACAAACAAAAAAATAAATAAAATCATGATTATATGCAATAAAACAATGCTTTTTTACATAATCATACATCATATTTTAATTTATATGTAATGACATAATAATAACAATAATAATAACAATACCTGATGAATCTGAACTCTGATAGACGATTTCTTTTGACACCAAACAGTCCTTGAAAATACTATTCAATTCTTGAATAGTCACTTGATTTTCGACACAGTAATTTTCAATCATTTGAAAACAATCTTTAAGGACTTTTTTCCCGAAATAAGCACATCTCATAATAATGTTGAATTTTTCATTTGGAATATCTCCGAAGAAATCGCCTTCGCATTTTTCTTTAATAAAACATAAACACAAAATATTAACAAAAACGTAATTCATTAAAACAAATAATGCTTACCTGCTAGATATGTCATAATATACTTTGCCAAAGAATAAAAGTAGATTACGTTCATCACGTGTAAGACTTCAACAAAGTTTTTATACTCTTCTGGAATAGGTCTCAATCCATTGTGAGCCAAAAACGCAGATGCGTTGAATTCGTCTTGCTCAATCATATCCCCAAAACAAAGATATAGTTTTGGTGAAGCGAACTTTGAATAATACCCTAAAGGACAATAAATCAAAAAGGTTAATGAAATTAAAATCAAAAATATATTAACTCACTAAAAAGGTATTTTGTTTCAAGTCCAGCAGTGCAGATCGAAATAGAAAAACCTTGTTTGATTAAAGGAATAAATTTGATGAGTCTCTCTCCGTGGCCTTCTCGGCGAAACGCTTTGACAGAAAACAACGTTGATAGTGTTGTTACACTTGTGTCCATGTCGATTTTGAGTATCATCATGGATGGCATGACATAAAATGTGTTGCCAATAAGTTTTTCAACGTCTCTTCGAATACTTTTAATTAACTGTGAATATGTATTCATTTGAGAGAAAGAACCTTCGTTACATCTTCTATTCCAAATTAGGTCAGATATGGGTTGAACTCCAATTTGTTTTTGTAGTAGGCATATCTCACACACAAAACGTATTGAACTGGAAAGAGTTCTACCTGATACAACAGAACCATAGTTCTTGCAGTTGTAACAAACAATTTTGTCTGGAACAGCACCGCCTGATAACCCTTTTTCAAAACATTGTTCTCCTATCTTTGTGAATAGCTCTTTGGGGATCAACAAGCGAATTTTTGTAACGAAGGATGACAGATTCAAGTCCTTTTTTACGATGAACACCAAAGAGTAATCTTGATTGGATTTCCATGTAAGGAGTTGCTTTATTACAAATGCCGAAGCCAAATTGTCGTCAGAGAAGACAAAAGAGAGCAGACCAAGAAACTCGTCATCAAACTCTTCACGTCTCACAACTCTTTCTTCAAACTCCATGAGAACAAAATTCTTTTGTGGGGAATAGGTATAAAAATAAGATTGTTTGTTGGAGACAATATTATGTAGAACAATTTGTGACCACACATTTAGACAGTAAGTTCTAGAAGTTTAACGTTAACAACTCAAAATCTTTACTTTTGAAACTGCACTGAACTTCCTCGTGCAAAGTTTCTGAAAATAAGTGTATTTTCCTTCAAACAAATGTTTGTTAAAGTAAGTATCATCTGCTACTATATGTAAGATAACCCATAATGACACACGATTATGTGAGGATTTAACTGTGTGAGATGAGACATTAGTGACGCCACTATCGCCTAGAGGAAATCAAGTCAGATAAACTTACATTCTCACATTACTCGTGACCGAACTTACCAATCATTCAGCACGTGTTGCTGTCCGTGCTTCGTGCTCGGTCGCATCATTTCCACGATGCGTTTCTTTAGATAGTAAAGCAAGCAGTCTATCGCGCCCCTTTGCATTGTTGTTGAGACGTGTGATAGATTTGAAAGAGACCTTTTGAGAAGTGTTGTTTTTATTGGCGGTTACCGTTATAACGGCCTTTCACACAGGCCTAACATTCATAATAATAAAAAAGAGACCCCTTTGCTGGTTCACTTTTTTTGGAAGTTATGTGTTTCGCGGGCGGCGTGTGCCCTCTGGTGGTATCGACCAACAATAAGGCAGTGCAGACAAGATGTGCGATTGGGGATACAAGGAAATGTTGCTCGTGGTTTTGGCGCGCACTGGTCGACAGGAAAATATAATCGTTTTTGAACGAGAGTGGAAGGAGACACAAACGCAAAATGCTCGCGAAATTGAAAAAGAAGCTAGAACCCGCATGATAACAACTATGACATCAGCCGAGGTAAATGAACTATTATTCATAATATGAGTGGTAAAAAGAAGAGAAAGCACGAGTAGTTTTCCATCGTTTTTTGTGTGTGTTGTGTGGTCGATTGTTTTCTCTATTGCTCTCTGTCTTCAGTTTGATAAATATAATAATACAAAAGGAATGAAAGCATTTAGTTTATTGCCAAATAAATACTTATTATAATTGCCAAATAAATACTTATAAAATATGGATAGTATCCAAATATTCTCTACTACCCTTAATGATAGAGATAAAAATTACATTTTGTTAAAATGAAGTAAAACTAAATTGTAAAGAATTTCATAGCTTTCTTGAGATATAAAGTAAACTTCGTGTTTTTGAAATTCGTTGTCAATAAATTGGATTATCTCAACAATTTCTTTTTTCTCCATAAAACAAAATACAAATAATTTAATATAAAAAATATCAAAAATGTGATAATATTAAAAAATAAAAATGTTGTAAGTGGTCACAATTTGCTCCGATAAATAAAAATGAACAACACAAATATAAATGAAATGTTTGAGAGTGAAGAGTTTGGAGAAATGTGGTTCAATAATTTTATAAGAAGTGAAGCAGAAGAAAATGATTTTGGCAATGACAACATCTTTAACCATTTGGAAAAAGAATTAAGTTCAAATCCTGAAGAAAAGGGGACAAATGAAAATGATGATGAGATGGGTTTTGATGGAGGTTTCACAGTTGATGATATTCTACAAGGTTTAGATGAAGAAACATTGTCAACACTAGAAAAAATCCTTCAAGATAAACAAGAAGTAAATAATAATCTGGGTAATGAGGAGTGTTTAGGATACTATGACGAGTTTGTTGAAACAATGGAAATAGAAACAACTACAATACCAGAAACGAGAGTGACTTCGGTTGAAGAAAACTATGACGGGTATAATAAGTTAATGTACCAAGGTCAAGAGTATTACGTAAAAAAAAAGAATACTTCTTTTCCAGTATGTGTGATGAACGACAGATTAGTTCAGGTTGGGTTAATTTGTGAAAATGATATTAATCATATAATTTTTATGTGATACTTAAACATACAAACTTTGATTATTAACTACATATTTAAGAATTAATGAATGCACTTTGTTTAGTTCATGTAAAAAGGGGATATTGCCAATAATTTGAGCTATTGTTTCCATTTCAAATACAATGTTATTTATTTTCAAAATGGCTTTTATAAAATCGCCCAAAAAAATATCTTTCTCTTCCTCCGCACGATGTAAAATTCTTTTACAATCTTCTTCAGAATTTGCGTAAATCCACTCTACCATATAAGGCAACAAATCATAATGAATATTGTAATCCATACCTGTTTTAAAGTTACTGTAAGATTCTATTTCCATATATTTATTTAAACTAGATTTTATATGGTTGTTTAATATGACATCCAAATTTTTTAAATCATTCTTTATTGAACGTTTATCTTCTGGAACTGTTATATTTGTAAAACAAGAAAATACAAGAACTAATTCAGTTGCATTCAATTTTGTAACAACATTATTTTCAATTAGTTCAGCAAAAACAAGACAATGAACTTCATTAAGATGATTCGCTATTTGACCTTTTACAGTAAGTTTATATTCATCATTTTTTTCTTCAATAAACAATTCATTTTGAAGTATTTTTAAAGCGTGAAGTACACCATTGTTTAAATAGTTTGAAATACAAACTACTTCGTTGTCAAAGTTTAAAAGTTGTTCTTTAAGTTCAAAAATTATATTATATTCTTTTGTGTCTGTTTCAATAGAAATGTGTTGTGCTTTTAAAGATTTCATTTCTCGTTCTATTTGTTTTCTTTTTTTATTTACAGAACTCATATGAACTTTATTTAAATTAATGTATTGTTCAATAAGATTAATAGGTGTTTTCAAATAGTGTAAACTTTGTTGTTTTTCAGTAATTTTTTTTTCTATTTGTTGTTTTTTATATAAAACAGTATTGATTGATTCCGTTACATTTTCTTTAATCATACTTTTATTAACAAATTGGATGTAATCATGATTTTTAATATCCACCAAATTAAGCAATAAATTGTATGAAATTTTGAATTTAGAAACCAGTTTTTGAGGGTCACCTTTCATCATGTTTTTAAAACTAACAACATTAACATTGCGGAATAGATTGTTTAAATGAATTACATGACCTACATTATCTAGTCCTAACCGTCCAGCACGACCAGCAGCTTGTGTATATTCGTGACTATGTAAGGTTCTTAATTGATTTCCATTGAACTTATTTACATCGGTAAAAATTGTTGTTTTAACTGGAAGATTAATTCCGACACTCATTGTTTCCGTGCAAAATAAGAGTTTAACAAATCCTTTAGCAAACATAATTTCAGTCATTTCACGTAAAATAGGCATCATGCCAGCATGGTGAATCCCAATACCTTTTCGTAGTAACTCTACAACATTAATATATTCTGGTAAATTCAAATATTCTTTAAAATTAGGCAACTTGTGCAAAATTTGCTCACATTCATTATCAACAATATATGGATTTTTGCTGTCGAATTCAAGCAAATTGGTAGTAATTTCATGAGCACATTTTTCCAATTGTTTACGACTAAATACATAACATAATGCAGGAAGCATTTCTTTACTAACCAAGTATTCGCATAACTTATTTAATACGTGTTGTCGTTTTACAAATATTTGTTGTTTTTCAAAAAGTGACAACATTTTCTTCATTTTATTGTATTCAACATCATTAAAAATACCATTATGATTTTGTAAAATGTGAATACTATTTATATACGATTTAATTTCATCTTGCACTTCTTTGTCTTTTATTTTTTTGAAAATGCTAGAATTTGTTGTTATAAAAGAATAATGTGTTAGAGGAACTGACCTTTTTAGTTTACGTGTTAAATATACTTCTTTATGGTTTTCCTTTTGCGGCAAACTGCCTTTGGTTTCCATCCATGACGCAAAATTTTCTGGGTTATACAATGTAGCAGACAATCCAACCATTTGCACGTGTTCAGGCATCATCATAATGCATTGTTCCCAAACCGACCCTCTATTTTCGTCATTTATCATATGAATTTCATCAAAAACAACGCATCCCAACTCATTCATAATGTCCATATCAAACGATACAAATGAATTACATTCAGAGTTGCTGTTAATTTGATACAATTTATTTAATAAAATTTCAGTAGTCATAATAAGAATATCCGCGTCCGGGTTTGTTTTTATATCACCTGTAATAAGTCCAATATTAATATGCGGATATTTTTCTTTAAAGTTAAAAAATTTTTCATTGGATAATGCTTTAATCGGTGTAGTATAAATGGTTTTTTTACCTTTATTATGAAAATAAGATAAAGCGAATTCACCACTGAATGTTTTACCCGAACCGGTAGGACAACAAACAAGTAAATGATTACCTGTTACTATTGCTTGTATTGACCATTTTTGAAAGTCATGTAAATTATAAGAATAATTTACATAAAAATTATGATAATCGTTTTCGTTTTCTTTAGGATATTCGTATGAGCATATTTGTACCATTTATAACTTTATTATATTTATAACTTTATTCTTATATATTTTTATAAATATTATTGTTTCTAAACTATTTGTTTACAAGAATAATATAAGTAGTCATTGCTTGATTATTGGTTATAATCATTCCACGCACGCCATTTTCAAGACGCTTCTACCAAGTTTTTTCATTATTACATACACCAATTTGAAAAAAAATGAATTTAATTTATTATTTTTTGTTTTTTACAAGTCCTTATCAAACACTTACAATCTTTATCAATGAACAAAATTTGGAGTCATTACTTCTTAAATTTTATTTTAAATCATGCAAAGAAACGTATTAATTGGTTCTACATAAGTTCAAACCCGAAAATTACTATGGAAATTATTAATGCGAATCTTGACAAACCTTGGAATTGGTTTGCATTAAGCAGAAATCCGAATATTGTTATAGAATTTGTTAAGGATAATATAAACAAACCTTGGAATTGGAAAATGTTAAGCATTAATCCAAATATTACTATAGAGTTTATAAATTCTTATCCTAACAAACCTTGGAACTGGACATATTTAAGTGAAAATTCTACTATTACTATAGAAACTATTATTGCGAATCCTAATAATCCGTGGAGTTGGGAGGGATTAAGTAGGAATCCAAATATTACGATGGATTTTGTTAATGCGAATATTAATGAATCATGGGATTGGTTGTATTTAAGTTCTAACCCAAATATTACTATGGAAGATATTAATTCTAATCTTGACAAACCTTGGGTTTGGAATGCAATAACTAGAAATATAAATTTTACTACGACAATGATTCTTGCTTATCCTGATAAACCTTGGGATTGGGACTATTTAAGTTGGAATAAAAATATTTTAATAGATGTTTTTATTGCTAACATTGATAAACCTTGGGATTGGAAAGGGTTAAGTCAAAACAGATTTATTACTTTGGAAATAGTTAATGCTTTTCCCGATAAACCGTGGGATTGGGACTATTTAAGTAGCAATCCGAACATTACAATAGAATTGGTTAATGCTAATCCTAATAACCCTTGGAATTGGGACTATTTGAGTCGAAACGTTAGTATTACAATGGAAATAGTTAATGCTAATCCTGATAAACCTTGGAATTGGAATAGATTAAGTAGCAACCATAATATTACAATAGAAATGGTTAATGCTAACCTTGACAAACCTTGGAATTGGAGTTCATTAAGTATTTATCTTAATATTACTACAGAATTTATTAATGCTAACCTTGATAAACCTTGGAATTGGACTTTATTAAGTAATAACTCATATATTACTATGGAACTTATTAATGATAACCTTGATAAACCTTGGGATTTTACTCAAATATTTTTAAACAAGTTTTTAAATGATAAAAAATTATTTGATTTGAGAACAAAATATCAACAATACGTACAAGATTATTTATTTGAAGAAATTGTTAAAATCGCTTGGCATCCTAGAAGAATAAAGAAGTGGATGGAAATGGGTTTGACTTATGATTACATTTGTGAGTCATTGTAAGACATAAAAATAACCAAATATTTTATTCTTGTAATTATTTTATTGAAGTTTCGTCAATAAAATAATATCTTCTATTTTTATTTTTTACTTCATCATAAAATCCTTTTTTGAGTTTTATCAATATCTTTTCCAAAAAGCATCGTATTTCATCTGTGGAAACAAAAAACCGGGTTAAGTAAGACAATCCACGTAAAGAAACAACCTCGTAAGAGTAAGCACGCATATTGATTTTAAACATTTTTGTCAAAGTTTATTTCAAATAAAAGATTATAAAACTAAATCAATTTTGTTTTATAATGGAATATATTTTAATTAATCATAAATACAATGTTTTAAAAAAAATAGGTGAAGGCAATTTTGGTAAAATATTTAAAGGTGAAAATATTCGCACAAATGAACTAGTCGCAATAAAAGTTGAATCCATTGAAGATAATTATAAAATGCTGAAAAACGAAGCAATTATTTACCAACATTTACTTCACACTTATGGTATGCCTACGTTAAAATGGTTTGGCAAAGATAAACAAAATTATTATTTAGTTATTACATTATTGGGAAAATCTTTGGAACATTACATTCAGCAAAAAGGAAAATTTTCTATCAAGTTAACCCTTCAAATTGGTGTCCAAGTAATTAATCTGTTGAAAGCGATTCATGACAAAGGTCTTATTCATAGAGATATAAAACCTGAAAATTTTCTTTTTGGTAACGATGACGAATCAAAACAACTTTATATTATTGACTTTGGTCTTTCTAAAACATACATCAATTACGAAGAAAATTGTCATATCCAAATGAAAAACAGTAACAATATAATTGGAACTCCGTCATATGTTAGTTTGAACGGTCATAAATTGTTGGAATTGTCGCGTAGAGATGATTTAGAAAGTTTAGGATATATGTTAATTTATCTTTTTTGCGGAAAATTAAAATGGCAAAAAATAAACATTTATGAAAATTTTGAAAAATCAAATTCTTTAATTATGAAAGCCAAAATGAACTTGAAAAAATTGTATGATTTGCCAGATATTTTTTATAATTATTTTGACTATGTGCGAAATTTAGAATTCCAAGAAATGCCCGATTATTTATTTTTAATAAAAATGTTTCATGAACATTTAGGAAAAATAAGTATTTCGAAAAAATAAAATATTTAGTTATTTTATATTATGTCTGATACATTACAATCGGGTGGCAAACGCCGTAGAAAGTCATACGCTAAAAAGAGACACACCGTTCATCGTAAGGGTACCAAGAAACGCTCTTCCAAGAGACGTGGCACTCGTCGTCGCAGACATTAAGAGTTAAAAACAATTATTTCATACCTCATAATCGCAAATAAATAAAAAAAATATTTATTTAATTAAACAAATAAACAAATAAACAAATAAACAAATAAACAAATAAACAAATAAATAAATAAATCTATTGGTTATTCTATTAAATAATTAATTAATTTTTATAATTTTAAGTCACATTTGAAATAAATTTATAAAAATATAATAAAACACATTATAAATGAATATGTTTACCTATATTGAAACTTTATTTTGTATCTATAATGTTGTTAATTTGAACTCAGATAAAAAACAAAATGGAAGCATGAAAGCGTTTGCAATAATTTTATACAATTATGTTACAGATTTAGCAAACAAATATAACGTTGGGTTAAATCAAATAAAGAGACCAAAAGAAATTCAAATGGCACCGTTATATAATTATGTTAAATTAAAAAATATACAAGTTTATCCATTGACTTCAATCCCCGATGGCACATTAGACTTCAAAAAAGAAGGCGTATTGGAAACATATATATTGTCACAAATTTTTCATATTTTTAATTTACACGTTTAATTTAGAGCAACCAAGTCTTACAAGGTATAATTGTTTTTATTTTATTATTGAGACAAAAAAGTATTATTAATATTATTGTTATTAATATTGTCATAAATATTGTCATAAATATCATCATTTGATACAAAATCTGGTTCTACTTGTTGAATCAAATTAGTTGTATTAATCGGTTGTAAATTTGACGCCAAATCTGTGTGCAAAATATGTTTAAAATAAAATGCTGGATATTCAATACAGTCACAATAGTTCGCAAAACATATTTCATCGTTTTCTTCAACTCTTTCATTGGTTAATGTATATAAAATTATTTTATACTCACTACAAGAAAGTTCTAATAAATTTAACAATTGACGTTCTATATTTTTGTATATATCACTAGTTTTGATGTTTAATGTTAATTCAAGTGTGTAAATTTTATGAGTTGTAGTTGATTTGAAATCGGTTTTATGTAACATTAGTTATATATTAAGTAGAAACAAATACATCTAAATAATTTTATAAAAAGAATAATTTTATAAAATTATTAAAAACATAATAACTATATAAAGTGTGTTTTTGAAAATTTATTTTATTTAGCAGATTTTAAAATAAAAAAAAATTACATAAAATAAATTATGTTTTTATAATTTATAAATGGCAAGTTATGTTACTATTGGTACATCGGGAGAATTAACGAGTATAGACTATGAAAATGCCAATAGTCCAACTCATGTAGAAATTTCATATGGTGTTACATCAATCGGTGATAATTGTTTTAACAACAAAAATTTAATTGAAGTGATAATACCAAGTAGTGTAACGAGTATAGGAGTTTCTAGTTTCAATACAACAAATATAACAACTATAACAATACCAGATAGTGTCATAACAATTGGTTCTAACTGTTTTCAAAGTTGCACAAGTTTAACATCAATAACAATACCAACTGGTGTTACATCAATCGGTGAGGAGTGTTTCCGATTTTGTGGTAGTCTAATGTCAATAATATTACCAACTGGTATAACAAAAATTGAAAGCGGATTATTTAATCGGTGTGTAAAATTACAGTCAATAACAATACCAAATGGGGTAACATCAATTGGGTCTTATGCTTTTCAATATTGTAATGAGTTAACATCAGTAATAATGCCAAATACAGCAACATCAATTGGTTGGTTATGTTTTCAGCATTGCACGAGTTTAACGTCAATAACATTACCAAATACTATCACATCAATTGCGGCTAGTTCTTTTGAAAACTGCACAAGTTTAACAACTATAACAATACCATCAGGTGTGACAACAATAGGCAATAGTTCTTTTAATAATTGCACGAGTTTAGTAAGTGTGTACATGACAAAGAACGGTATTGTATATGTTTATTCTGGTTCTTCATTAGAACTAACATTATCAATGCAAAATTTTTTAAATAATGACTTATCGAATTGGCGTTTAGAAAATTATACTCAGGACCTAGATTGGACGCAAATAGGAGAAGATTTAAAAGGAAACATGGTAAACGCTAATTTAGGGTCATATGTAAGTATATCACGTGATGGTTCAACAGTAGGAACGACCTTGATATCATCAGTTGATAATAATAATTTAAGTAGTGTTAAAATATTTAAAATAGAAGGAACTAATTTGATACAAGTAGGGCAAACA
>Ga0209137_1002983_pt1 | contig 14481 bp, 8 predicted proteins | sample SaaInl5LU_22_DNA_FD_184642 | JGI IMG/M metagenome (GOLD analysis project Ga0209137, IMG submission 184642) | Marine microbial communities from expanding oxygen minimum zones in the Saanich Inlet - ESP_105LU_22_DNA (SPAdes) (version 2) | ecosystem: Environmental > Aquatic > Marine > Intertidal... | reverse complement strand
GAACGTATCGTACGCTTTGAAAAAAGTGCGGGTCGATTATTGCTGCGGGAGCATTCCTTTGTCAATACAGCCGATGAGAACGATCCCATTGCTCAGTCGGTAGAGGCGAATAATTTTGCCCCAATTTTGGCTGCTTTTGACCTAGAAAACGATCCAGAGGAGGACCCGGATGAGGCCGTTTTTCTCATTGACGTCAGTGACTACTTCTCTGAGGATTCCCCAGGATTTAATCTGATCAGTGAAGGCAATAAAAAGAAGTATAAAATAGGCCGACAAGACAAGAGTAGGTCCTTTATAAAAAAGTGTCGCAGCTTTCCGCAAAATGTTGAGGTGTTGCATACTTTGACCTTTGAGGTCGGGGAAGCCCCGCGAGGCAATCGAACCAGTACCTTCAGTTTCCAGGTGAACCATTCACTGGTCTTGCTGCCCAAAGAACCCATGCAAATGCGCCGCTCTGACAATAGGGTTGGTTGGTTTAGCCTTAAAAAAATTGATTATTCTTCGCCTGCCTTAAAATCCGACGAGTTTGAGATCGCCGTGCGTTGGCGACTCGAGCCCAAAGACCTAGAGGCTTATAATCGTGGTGAATTGGTCGAACCCAAAAAGCCTATTGTTTTTTATTTGGATCCGGCTACCCCCATGAAGTGGCGTCCTTATTTCAGACAAGGCATCGAAGATTGGCAGGCCACCTTTGAGTCGGCAGGTTTTAAAAATGCCATTATTGCCAAAGATCCCCCATCTGCAGAGGAGGACCCTGACTTCAGTCCAGAAGACGTACGTTATTCCACAGTGCGCTATGTGGCTTCGACTACCAGAAATGCCGTAGGGCCAAGCGTCAAAGACCCGCGCTCTGGCGAAATCATCGAAAGTGATGTCATTTGGTACCACAACCATTTGCGTTCATACCGCAACAGATATCTGCTCGAGACCGGAGCAGCAAACCCTAAAGCAAGGACTTTGGATACCCCAGAGGAGGAAATTGGTGAAATGATGCGCCGAGTCATCGCTCATGAGGTGGGTCATGCCTTAGGACTGCCCCACAATATGAAGGCGAGTTCTGCGTATGCTGTGGACTCTTTAAGATCGAGTGATTTTACCCAAAAAATGGGGATTGCCACCACTATAATGGATTATGCGCGCTATAATTATGTGGCGCAACCCGGTGATGAGAACATAAGATTTGTGCGTCAAATAGGGCCCTATGATCACTATGCTATCGATTGGGGTTATCGGTATTTTGACGGATTAGACACCAGACAAGTGGCGGATAAACTCAAGGCTATGGTCGATGAAAAGTCCTTGGACCCCATTTATATGTTTGGTGGTCGGGGCAATGATCCAAACGCTCAAACAGAAAACATTGGGGACGACCCGGTTAAGGCGACCGATTACGGGCTGAAGAATTTAAAAATTGTGGCCCAAAACCTGGAGCAATGGACCACACCGCAAGGAGCGACTTATGACGATTTAGAAGAACTTTACGGAGAGCTCCTGGGGGTTTATTCGCGCTATGTGAATCATGTGGCGGCCATAGTCGGCGGGGTTTATGAAACCCGATCCAACAAAGGACAAGGGGCGATGCCTTATCGCGGGGTCCCCGAGGCTGAGCAGAAAAGAGCCCTCAAGTTTTTACACAGGGAGCTTTGGGATAATCCCAGCTGGTTGATGCCTAAAGATATGGTCACTCTATTCAGCGATCAGGGGGTTTTAGATCGAGTTTCGGCGATTCAAAATCGGGTATTGAAACGAATGTTGTCCGCCAGCAGGCTCAATGACATGAATTCTATACAAGAAACCCTAGCCGTCGCGATAAAGGGTTCTGCTCTTGGGGTAGGTGGATTACTCGAGCAGTTGGGCAACGACCTTATGAATCTTTCTGCAGCCCATGCCCTTAATCGCAATTTACAAATCCATTGGATTGTACAACTCAAGGAGTTGAGCCAAGACGATAAGCTCTCCCCTAGTGTTGCGAGCTTGGTGACTCAGGCCATGGACCAGACCCGAGCCAAAGCTAAGTCCATGCGTAAAAAAGGCGATCCGATTCAGCGGGCCCATTATCAATATGCTTTTGAACTTTTGAAAAAGGACGATTAAGTGCGTGGTTTTTTCGAACAAACATCCAGATAGGGCGACATTTTTCATTTAATTTCAAACAAAAAGCCAAAACAACCGACACATGAATTCAAACAACAAAATACTCAGCATGATCATCATCGGCATCATACTGATTTGGGCCTTATCAGGAGTATTGACTATGGTTTATCTGGACGAATGGTCAGATCGCGGGACTTTTGGTGATTTATTCGGAGCCATTAACTCATTGTTTTCTGGCTTAGCCTTAGCGGGTCTGGTTTATTCGATTTACGGTAGTCGTCAAGAGATTCAGTTGCAGCGCGAAGAAATCGAACTCAACCGAAAGGAATTGATTAAAAGCCGGAGAACTCAGGAAAAATCGGAAAAGGCATTAGAGGCTCAGGTCGAGCAAATGAGGATTGCCTCCAAATTAAATGGCATCAACACTTTGATCACCTATTATTCCGGAGTCATCGCTAATCCAGAAAAACCAGAAGAGGTTCGCGAAAAGGCCAGGGAGCAAAGACGCGAATTGATTAAAGAAATAGATGGATTAATCGATCGATTAGGCCATGAGGAGGTTGAGTAAAAAATAGAATTGATTAAATGAAAGAAGAAAAAACAGTTTCGCAGGCCATAGAGTATCGTCGATCTGTTCGGGTTTACGATCCTGATCAGCCTCTAGACTCCGAGAAGGTCAAGCAGTGTTTGCGCCAAGCGGCTTTGGCCCCAAACAGCAGTAATATGCAGCTCTGGGAGTTCATTCACATCACCGATAAGGACACCATCAAAAAAATGGCCCCCTTGTGTTTTAATCAAAATGCCGCAAGAACAGCTCAGCAGCTGGTAGTATTTGTAACGAGAAAGGATTTATGGCGCTCTCGTGCTAAAGCTAATTTGGACATGATTCGAGAAATGTACCCAGATAAACCCAAGGCCGAGCAGAGCCGTCGCGAGCGGGTGATAAAAGCCTATTACGGCAAGCTTATTCCCAATGTATATTTTGATTTATTTGGCCTTTATGGTTGGTTCAAATGTATCATGGTATTGATTACGGGATTATTTCGTCCGATATACCGTGAGGTTAGGGCCAAAGACATGCGGGTGGTGGTTCACAAAACTTGCGGTTTGGCGGCGCAAAACTTTATGATTAGCATGGCGGCTATTGGTTACGACACTTGCCCTATGGAAGGCTCTGACACTTGGCGGGTTAAGCGGCTATTGGAATTATCTCGTGGCGCGGAAATCAACATGATTGTAAGTTGTGGAATCCGTAAACCGGAAGGGGTTTATGGAGAGCGCTTCCGGGTGCCCTTTGATCAGGTGTATCGAAAAATGGAATAAAAAAAGCGTCCGATTCGGACGCTTTTTTTATAGAACATTACTAAGGGTTTATTCCATATCGTCATCACCCTCCTCATCCGGAGTTTCCATGAGATAATTCATCATTCCGCCCAGATCAAACCAATCTCCACCTCGGTGAATCTTTCCATCTTTAAATTCAAAAGAGTGGTAAGCGGTCAGGGTTACTTTTTTGCCAGTAGCGCTGTGGGTCGCATTCCACGTGCCATAAACGCGTGTACTGCCATCGGGGATACCCGTTTCTGTATTCACGCCTGGCAACCAGTAGTCAGCGACAAATGACATGTCTTCAAATCCGTCCTGATAGCCTTGAAGTGCTGCTTTGACCTCATCTAAACCAGCTAAGGGCGCACCGTAAACAGGCATGTGCCATTCAATGTCCGGATGCAAATACTCAAACATGGCTTGGGCATCTTCAGATTCGTGCAATTTAAAATAAGCTTTTGCAGTTTCGGTGTTTTTCTCGAATTCTGCCCGATAGTCATTATTCTGACAAGAAATCAGCGTGACTAGCCCTAATAGGGCAATCATTAATTTTTTCATGTTGGGTTGTTTTTTATTATTGTTAATTGCAACAATGTAAGCAAAGATTCGCTAAATCACCAAAATAGTTGTGTTTTAGTGTTCCTTTGACTCAACCAGACCTATGAAGTACAGGTTTTTCAAGACCTAATGTAGCGCCTGTGAATGATTTATTGATCTGGTGCGCTTTTTTCGAGCTTCATCTGAATCACGCCTTCTACCTTATTTGATTTCAGAGTGTCAATGATGACTTCTATGTCTTCTTTTTGGAAATTCTCCGGGACGGTAACATCCACATTCATCGTATCAGGAAAGCGAATGATAACACACGAGGTTGCGGTGATCAGTAGGGCGGCAAGCGAGAGTATTTTTTCATTGAAATTGATTAGAAGTTGATCCAAAAGTGATTAAAAACAATGGTTATCTTTAACCAAAGAAATGTCATATGAAGCGTCAATTTTTATTATTAACATTTTTAACGTTCCAGCTAATACAAGGGCAACAGAACGAACTTCCATTCACCGAAATAGGGGCGTACCCAGAAAATTATACTGCACAAGGCATCGTGCATCGCCTTATTTCAGGCCTAGGGTATAGATTTTATTGGGCCAGTGCAGAGTTACGCCCGGAAGATCTCAATTATCGCCCTAGTAAAGACAGCCGATCGACCTCTGAAATTATGGAACATATCTATAATCTCAGCGCCACAATAGCTGCGACATTGGAAAGAAGCTCGGTGGAGTCGGATCATGGCCAGATGACTTATCAGGAACTCAGAGTAGGGACGCTCAACCATTTGCAAAGAGCCGTCAGCGCCCTTGATAGTGTCAGCGATTTATCTGAATTATCCATCAATATTGTGCGCCCCACTCAGACTTATGAATTTCCTTTTTGGCATTTGATCAATGGTCAAATTTCGGATGCCATTTGGCACACGGGACAAGTGGTAATGAATCGTAGGGCGAGCGGCAACCCTATAAAATCCGGCGTAAATGTCTTTACGGGCCAGAACAACTTTTGATAGTTTGTAGGATTTTTTTACCTTAATGCTCTAAATACCTCACAATGAAAATATTATTAAATATTACTTTCGCTCTAGCGGTGACTTTTGCTTTAGCGCAGGACAATCGCCCGCAAGGTTCCACATACCAAGGCACCATCTCCTCTATGGAATATGTGCCTTCTTTGGCTTCAAGAATGAATGAGTTAACGCCTCCCGATAATACCCCAAGAGAGGCGCGCGATAAAAGAAGTTTTGGCCAATATTTACGCATAGACCAGCAGGTAGAACATCCGGATCCAATTCTCGAGCGGACCAGAGAACTGCAACAAAGAGTCCCCTTGGATCCACCGAGTTTGGTTATCGACAACGCTTATAGTTCAAACTCACAGCCCACAGATCCATCACTTGCTGTAGGACCTAATCATGTCTTTGTGGTTTACAATACGGCTTTTGTGATTTACGACAAAGCGGGTAATATCGTTGAAGGCCCTCTTGGTCCAGGAGCAATTTTCCCATCCTCAGGATGCTGCGATCTTACGGCCTCCTATGACAATGCGGCCGATCGATGGGTGCTTTCTTTCTTGGGTAATGGCGCTCAAATTGCGGTTTCTGATGGGCCAGACCCAACCACAGCTGGGTGGTATATATACACCATTTCAAGTATTTCTGATTATCAAAAGCTTTCGATTTGGAGTGATGGCTATTATTTAACCGATAATACAACTTCACCAAATAAGGTTTGGGTTTTGGAACGAGATGCCTTATTGAACGGCACTTCAGCCGGAGTTGAGGGCTACGATCTTCCGGGAATCCGCACTTTTGGGTTTTATAGTCCACAAGTCTTTAATGTAACCGATGCAAACTTGCCAGCGAATGGAGGAGCCACTGTTGTCTACATGCAGGACGATGCCTGGAGTGGTGTCTCTAATGATCATTTAAAAATGTGGACTGTTACCCCGAGTTGGACCTCGTCGCCTAACTCAGGGTCTGTGTCAGCAGCCACAGAATTCCCTATCGAACCCTTTATCGGTGTTTTTGACAATGGAAGTTTTGCCAATCTGGAGCAACCAGGACGCGGTCGTAAGGTAAATATCGATGCGCTGCAGGCGACTATTATGAATCAAGCCCAGTTTAGAAAATTTGCCACGCATAATTCGGCGGTCTTCAATTTTGTTGTGGATACAGATGCCAGTTCAGGCGAAGTCGCTGGGGTACGCTGGTTTGAATTCAGACAAAATGGAGATAATCAGCCTTGGTACAAATATCAGGAGGGGACTTATGTGGCTCCCGATAATCGCCATGCCTGGAATGCGAGTTTAGCTATGGATGCGCAAGGGAACATTGGGATGGGCTATAGCTCTATGTCCAGCAAGAGCAGTTCCACTCGAACTTATGTGAGTTCCTATTTCACGGGCCAAACTGTAGGGGCAGCCTCGGGGGTCATGGATGGTCAAGAACAGCTCATCAGCAATGGAAACAATAAGATTCCTGGCGCACGCTATGGAGACTACAGTAAGATTGATGTCGACCCTGCTGACGGATATTCTTTTTGGTATATTACCGAATACCTGCGAGGATCTCGCGGTGGTGTGATTGGTAAATTTCAGATTCAATCCAATTCAGGTCCCGACACAGACCCGCCTTCGATTCCTACTAACATATCGGTAAGCGATGTTACAGAAAATAGCGCAAGGCTGAACTGGACTGCCTCAACGGATAATGTGGGGGTAGCGGGATATAATGTCTATTTGGACGGTAATTTGGTGGGCACAACTGTAAATACTGCGTACGACTATTCGGGGCTCTCTTCTGAAACTCAATATATGGCCGCAGTGGAGGCCTATGATGCGGCGGGTAATACATCGGGTTCGGCTATGATTTCATTTACTACCCTGACAATCGATACCGAGGCACCTACGGCCCCGACAAACGTAACGGCAAGTGATATAACGGAAAATAGTGCCCGTATAGATTGGGCAGTATCGACAGATAATGTTGGTGTAGAACAATACAATATCACTGTAAATGGAGCCTCTGTGGGAAGTACGGCCAGCACAACTTTTAATTTAAATGGATTAGCACCGCTTACGGTTTATAATGTTGGGGTTCGTGCTCAAGATGCTGCCGGTAATGAGTCTGCTGCTGGAACCGTAAGTTTTGAGACCCTCGAAGGCAATACAGGCGGCGGACAGATTGCGGCCTATTATTTTGAAACGGGTCTTCAGGGATGGACTTTAGGAGGACGCGATAGTCAATTACAAAATACAGGTAATTCATGTGAGGGCAATCAGTCGATAAGATTAAGAAACGGATCATCCAGAGCAAACGCTACTTCCCCTGCGCTTGATTTAACAGGGAATAATCAAATAACATTTGAAATGCAGGTTTATGCCAGTGGCATGGAGTCCAATGATAGTTTCTCAGTCCAAATATTACAAGGGAATAGCTATGTGACCTTCTATGATTCAGGTGCTGTTACAAATGGCTCATGTTTCCCAGTATCAGAGGTTTTAAGTGCTTCTCAATATACCTTTAATAACAATAATCGATTTAGAGTTCAAAATAACGGTAACAAGAATAATGACTTTATTTGGTTCGACGCAGTGATTATAAATGGAGATCCAGCGCCATTTGGTGGGGCAAGTCTTAATCGCGCTTCGATGGTGACTCAGGCCAAAATATTGACCGCAAACAATCAAATAGAATTATACCCTAATCCAGCACAAAGCACTTTGAGTGTCCAATTCGGGGCCACCCGCTTTGATAGAGTGATTATGTTTACAGCGACAGGGGCGCTTATTGAAGAGCGAGAAATCGATGAAACACAAATGAATTTTGACGTTTCAACCTTGCCTTCTGGGGTTTATTTTATGCGTTTTCTACAAGGAAAGTTAGCTGTGACCAAAAGATTTGTTAAACAATAGCAGGAGGATTTTTCTGTTATTCTTTCATTGATATATCCAGCATGCTACAATAAATCTAGTATTTATTCGAAGCATGCTGGAGTTCATTGAAATCATAGGCGTCAACTATATGGGGAGTATTTATAGATTTAACGTCTATTTTATTTAACTTTCAACTAAATATTGATGCATAAATTTTCTCAATAAATTTTATCCTATGATCCCACAAACTCATGACATCCCGAAGCAATACCGTGTTGCACCCATTAGGCTCAACCAATATGTCTGTGATGGTGAGTTGCGCACATGGGATGGCGATACGACTCCTGTCTATTCGACCATAGAAACTATGGATCAGGAGGGCAATCTCGGTCCAACCTTATTAGGGCATGTGAGCAAAATGGACCGGACTAAGGCCCTGGAGGCTACAGCCGCTGCGGTAAAGGCTTTTGATCGGGGTAAAGGCGATTGGCCCACCATGCGTGTAAAAGATCGGATCAAGTGCATGGAAAATTTTGTGGATCAAATGAAAACCAAAAGAGACGAAATTGTCCGGCTCTTGATGTGGGAGATTGGCAAAAACCTTGGTGACTCAGAAAAGGAATTTGATCGGACTATTGATTATATCTACGCGACCATAGAGGCATGCAAAGATTTTGACCGTAAGGGGGCTAAGTTCTCCAAAGTCAGCGGTGTCCGGGCGCATATCCGCCGCGGGCCTCTGGGTATTGTATTGTGTCTTGGGCCCTATAATTATCCTTTGAATGAGACTTTTTCGTTATTGATTCCGGCCATCATTATGGGGAACACAACGATTTTCAAGCCAGCCAAGTTAGGTGTATTGCTCATTGGCCCACTATTGGAAGCTTTTGCCACTTGCTTCCCCAAAGGAGTTGTGAATGTGCTTTTTGGCAGAGGGCGTGAGGTGGCGTCACCTATCATGAGTTCTGGGCATATCGACGTGTTGGCTTTAATCGGCCACAGCACATCGGCGACCGCTCTTCAGGACCTTCATCCCAATAAGAATAGATTGAGACTAGTTTTAGGTCTTGAAGCCAAAAATCCTGCCATCATTCTGCCCAGTGCTGATTTGATGAGTACCGTCACGGAATGTGTTTCAGGGGCTTTATCATTTAATGGGCAGCGTTGTACTGCTCTAAAAATACTCTACGTACACAAGAAAATTAAAGATGAATTTTTGACTCTTTTTGCTGAGGCTGTAGACGCAGCAGTGTTTGGTATGCCCTGGGAAAATACTCTTTTGACTCCTTTACCAGAACCCCACAAGCCCGATTATATTCAATCGCTGATCGATGATGCATTGGCGAAAGGGGCCAAAATCATCAATAAACGAGGAGGAGAGCGCAGCAAAAATTTTATTTTTCCAGCAGTATTGTATCCCGTTACCAAAGAGATGAATATTTATCACGAAGAACAATTCGGCCCCGTGATTCCTGTTCGTGATTTTGAGGACATTAACTTGCCTTTAGATGATATGGCCGAAAGTAATTACGGCCAACAAGTGAGTGTTTTTGGTCAAGAGGCTCGTGAACTGGCGCCTTTGATCGATGTATTGACCAACTTAGTCTGCCGCGTCAATCTCAACAGCGCCTGCCAGCGTGGTCCTGATGCCTACCCATTTACGGGACGCAAAGATTCGGCCGTGAGCACCCTGAGTGTCCATGATGCTCTGCGTACGTTTTCGATTCGGACGTTTTTGGCGGCAAAAGACAATTCAATGAATAAGGCGATCATCAATGACATGCTTGTAGAGCGTCAGAGTAACTTTGTGAATACAGATTATATTTTATAGTCTATTGGGCTTTGATTCATGAGCCCCTACTGGGAGTTGCGTGGTCTGGGCAGGCCGAAGTATGTTAGAAAAACGTTAACTGCATCTTATCTAAGATTTATTTGACCTGCGAAACCCCTCTTTATTTTGTATTTATATAACCTTGAATTAATTTAAATTTTCTCGATCGCTGGTATTTTTGGGACAATTAATTAACTCAACAATACAAAATGAAACGAGCTTTATTTTTCTGTTTACTGCTTGCCTCTTCTATAGGATGGGCGCAAAATACTCAAGTAAAAGGACGCATTTTAGACCAAGACAATTTTCCACTGCCAGGGGCCTCAGTCATAGCCGAAGCCTCAGGTGTTGCGGCGATCAGTGATTTTGACGGGTATTTCACCTTGACTTCCGTTGCGATGGGATCAGAAACCATAACGGTCAGTTATGTCGGATTTGAATCATCATCAAAACAAGTAGAGGTGGCCGACGACAATACCTATTACCTAGAATTTAATTTATCTGCAGCTGTCAATGAACTTAACGAAGTCGTGGTTTCTGGATTTCAAGCGGGGATCAACAAAGCGTTGAACAAACAAAGAACAGACATTAATGTCACCAATGTCATTTCGTCTGATCAGGTTGGGAAGTTTCCAGATGCCAATATCGGTGATGCACTCAGACGTGTTCCTGGCATCAGTATGCAAAATGACCAAGGAGAGGCTCGTGACATCATTATCAGAGGATTTGCCCCTGGTCTGAATTCTGTAACCTTAAACGGGGAGCGCATTCCATCAGCAGAAGGAGACAATCGTCGTGTTCAGATGGATCTTATTCCTTCGGACATGATCCAAACCATAGAAGTAAATAAATCGCTAACGCCCGACATGGAAGGGGATGCTATTGGTGGTTCTGTCAACCTCATTACCAGATCTAATCCTAATCGATTCCGTCTGTCTGCTACTGGGTCGTATGGCCTCAATGCGATTAGAGATGGCTATAACGGGAGCGCCTCTTTTATCGTTGCAGATAAAGTGAGTGACAAGTTTCGCTATACTGTGAGCTCAAGTTTACAGACCAATGACTTCGGTTCAGACAACATAGAATTTGTTTGGAATAATCCAGAAGACTGGGCCTCAGATAGTCCATTTGACGAGCACGATATCCGTCGTTATGATGTCAAAAGAACCCGTCGGTCGGTTTCTGCAAACTTAGATTACTCCATCAATAATAATCACCAACTGTACATCAAATCGATGTACAATAACCGTGACGATTGGGAAAATAGATTTCGCCTGCGTGTGGCGAAGTTTGATGTCGGAGAAAATACCGTGCGCGTGCGCAAACAAACCAAAGGAGGCATCGACAATGACGACAACCAAAATCGTCGTCTTGAAGCACAAAGCACTTACAAATTGGCCCTTGGCGGTATCCACCAACTAGGGAACCTTGCGGTGACTTGGAAGGCGAGCACGTCCAAAGCAGACGAGCGCCGACCAAATGAGCGTTACATGCGTTTTGAGCAAAAGGATGTACCCATTTCGGCCATCGACATCAGCGATCCCAAATTCCCTGTTGTTCGCTTTAGCGGAGACGCCTGGAATGATGTGTCTGCTTTTAATTTTAATGAAGCTACTGAGCAAAATGGATTGACTGAAGAGACTGATCAGAGTTTCCGAATTGATCTTAAACTTCCGGTGGCACAACTAGGGACATTCAAATTTGGTGGGAAATACAAGGACAAGGAAAAACTTAGAGACAACAATTTCTTTGACTTTTCGGACTATATAGAGGCACGCTATCCGACAATGGCGGATGTCGCAACCCAGGATTATACCGTCGGAGATTACCTTCCTGGAAGTGATTACCAACACGGATTTTTTGCCACACCAAAATTCTTGGGGGATTTGATCATGCCACCGAGTGAGGGTGTTTCGGTACTTGAAGAATTCATCACCGCCAACTACAACGCCAAAGAAGCGGTTACTGCGGCCTACGGAATGTTGACTTCAGAAATTGGAGACCAGACAACGCTCATTGCTGGCGCGCGTTTTGAGCAAACTGATATCGAATATACAGGGTATGGCTACACCGTTGAAGAAGACGGCACAGAGCGTGTCGAAGCACTTAAAGGTTCTGGAAACTATTCTAATGTTCTGCCTAGTGTCACAATCCAGCACGAATTGACCGATGACTTTATTTTGAATGCGGCCTACACAACTTCTTTGGCACGACCAGGGTATTTCAACATTGTTCCCTTTCGTTCTATTATTGTAGAAGATCAAGAAATAGAAGAAGGTAATCCTGACTTGGAAGCGACAGTGTCGCAAAACATCGATTTTACGGCAGAGAAGTACATGGGAAGCGTAGGCCTTGTTTCAGTTGGCTTATTCCACAAAAACATGGACAACTGGTTATATACCTACACCACTACGGAATATGATTATGGTGATGGCAACGACTGGACTTATTCTCAAGTACGCAATGGTCGTACAGCAAGTGTCACTGGTTTTGAAGTGTCTCTTCAGAGCAAGTTAAAGTTCTTACCAGGATTCTTGTCTAACTTGACGTATTATGGCAACTATACCTATACAGACTCCAAAACTGATGGTGTGGACGGCAGAGAAGATGTTCCACTTGTTGGCGCAGTCAAAAACATGTTGAACAGCTCATTGGCTTATGAAACCAAAAAAGTCTTTGTCCGCACCTCTCTGAATTTTTCTGGCGAAGCCTTGGATGAGATCGGAGGAGCTGAGTGGGAAGACCGTTATTATGACCAACAGCTATTTGTTGATGTCAATGCGAGCTTCGCGTTGACCGACTCGGTCCGTTTGTTTGCAGAGTTAAAGAACTTGACCAATCAGCCATTGCGCTACTATCAGGGTATTGCAGAGAGAACCATGCAATTAGAATATTATAATTACAGTTGGAATGCTGGGGTTAAAATTGATTTTTAATGAAACATATTTTAGTTTGTTTTTTTTTATGTGTTAGCTCAGTCGGGCTGTCTCAAGTAGACAGTCCGATTGTATTTAACGTCTCAGCGACACAAGAAACTGTACCAGTGACCTCCGGTGCAGATGGTGCGGACGACATTTGTATCTGGACCCCAAACCAATCTCCAGAAGGCACCCTTATTGTTGGGACAGACAAAAAGTATGGCCTGGAAACCTACAACCTTAATGGGGCAAAAGTTTTCAAAGCACCTTTTGGCAACATCAACAATGTCGACCTATTTCTACCAGAATCCATCGGTCAAGCAACACCAATTGTTGTTGGCACCAATCGATCAACACATAGTATTGATTTTTTCAGTTTGACCTTGCAAGGTGCTTTGTCGTTGGTGCATCGCGAGGTAATTAATGCCTCAATGGGGGATCTTTATGGCATCTGTAGTTACACCTACCAAGGTCATAATTACTTTGCTGTAAGCGATAAAGAGGGTCGTGTTTTTGGCTATGACTTCAGAATATTGTCACAACAATTCGATGTGCGCGAGATATTTCGACTGGATATGGGCTCAACTACCGAAGGTCTTGTCGCGGATGTGACCAATAACGCCCTTTATGTGGCGCAAGAAGACATTGGTTTGTGGCGTTTTGCGCTAAGTGAACTGCACAGTAACGGTTCTGAAGGTAATAATGATCACCATCCTGAGTTGGTCTTGGCAACAAATAATGACCAGCTTAAAAGTGATTTTGAAGGACTTGCTCTTTACGATTTAGGCAAGGGCGCTGGATATGTGATCATTTCTGTTCAGGGGGCGAATAAATATGCCTTAATTGATCGCTTGACAAATAATCTTTTGGGGTTATTTGAGATTACTGCGGGTCAATATATTGATGGGGTGCAAGAAACCGACGGGCTTGATGCCACTTCTGTGGCACTTCCTGGCTATCCGATGGGGTTATTGATTGTTCAAGATGGAATTAATGATGATGCGCATCAAAATTTTAAATTTGTGGACTGGGCAACTGTTCAATCAAATCTAAAATAAGATGATCCACACTTATCAGTTTATTTCTTATAGTTTCATTTTGTTATTTTCAACGCATCAGGTTTTGGGGCAGTTGACCATCAGTGAGCGGCCATTGGCGCGTAAAATAAATGAGACCTCTGGACTAGAGTGGTATGGAAATCGTTTGGTGACCCACAATGATTCTGGTGGACGCCCTGCGGTATATGTGTTCGATCCCGAAGGCGAGGAGATTGAAATCATTGACCTTGCGGGTGTGCAAAACATCGATTGGGAAGACATCACAGCGGATCAGGACCACTATTATATAGGTGATACGGGCAATAATTATGGCACGCGCGACAATCAGAAGATTTATATTACGGATGCTCATTTCCAGGTACAAGACAGCATAATGTTGCGTTATGAGGGCCAAACGTCTTTCAAAAGAAGAAAAATACATCCTTATGATGCAGAGGCATTGGCAAATTTTGGCCAGCAACTGGTTTTATTCTCGAAAGACCGGCAAGATTTGGATTCTCGAATTTATGTGATGGAAAAAACTCCTGGCCCTATCGCCTTATCCGCGGTGGATACCCTAAAGGTCGGCTGTTTGATAACGGGGGCAGATCATCATGAACCGTCGGGTTTGATGGCCCTGACAGGTTATGCTAAATCGGGCGAACAGTATTTATTTTTATTGCCAGATTTTGAAGCGCCGTATCAAGACAAATCTAAAATGCGCAAATTCCTGCTCCCTGTTGGTCCTGCACAGATCGAAGCCATCAAAATAATCGATGCCCATGAATTCTGGTTGACCTCAGAAGATGAGGGCCTTGGCGCTCCAAGATTATTCAAAGTAAGGCTAGAC
>Ga0209137_1002975_pt1 | contig 14497 bp, 18 predicted proteins | sample SaaInl5LU_22_DNA_FD_184642 | JGI IMG/M metagenome (GOLD analysis project Ga0209137, IMG submission 184642) | Marine microbial communities from expanding oxygen minimum zones in the Saanich Inlet - ESP_105LU_22_DNA (SPAdes) (version 2) | ecosystem: Environmental > Aquatic > Marine > Intertidal... | reverse complement strand
CCTACATGAAGAAATGGAAAAGGTTTTGTATAAAGATAATTTAGGAGATGGAGATTTACAATATGACATATATGACCTAATATAAATAAATTTCAAAAGAAGAGTAGATATATATAATAACGTAAAAAAAAATAAATAAGAACAACTATGGCATTAAGTCCTCAATTACAACAGTTCAAGAGCTCAGGCGTATATCGCTTAGAGTTTGATAAATCACAGACAGTTAATATTCCAGCTGAGACTATTAGACTTGTTGTTGGTAGATCTAAAAAAGGTCCTTACAACACTCCAGTATTCATCGAAAACGTTGAGCAATTTACTCAAGTATTCGGTAGTATTGACAAGGCTTTAGAAAAGAAAGGAATGTACTTCCACAGATCATGTATCGAAACTCTTTCAAGAGGACCGATCTTGGCATTAAATTTAACTGCGGCAGACGCAGCTGATAGAATTGCATTGGTTTCACCAGCAACAAACTCTTCTCAAGAGGGTCTAGACGCTACTACTGCTTCAGTTCAGTATAGCTCAATTTTTGATACAGATAAATTTTGGGTTCCATCTGATCTTAAAACATTAGCAGCTGCAGGTAACACTTTAGTTACTTCTAATAACGCAATTACTTTTGCTAACATCAAACAAGAGCCAATCTCAATCATCGTAAGACAAGCGGCTAGCACTGCTGGTTTTGAAATGACTGCAAGAGAATGGTATGGTGAAGGTAATGTACCAGATGGTATCGAAGATCTAGAATACGTATCAGACTACATGGTAGATATTTTTGTATTCAAAGGTAACTATGATGCTGCAGTATTAAACAATGACCCAACTTACGGTGCTTACTTTAATAACAAAGGTCTTTTTAGAGATTCATTGGCTAAGTTTACAGCATTAAGAGAAGTTAGCTTAATCGCGCAATACACTGGTTCATTAATTCCTGAATTTCAAGATCAAGAAGGTCGTCAATTATACATTGAGACTCTAGTTAATATTGAAGCAAGAAGAACTGGTTTATTCTGTGCAGTTAACGAAGAAGCATTAGAAAAAATCGACTTAGTAGGTAATAATTTTGACATCTACCAAGATTACAAAGTACTTTCTCACAGAGTTGAACAAGATGCAACCAGCGATAACATCGCACTTGGTAAAGTAATGATTGTTTCAGGTGATGAATTAACAATAGAAGGAGCAACAACGGGAGATTTATCTGCTTTAGGTGTTTCAACCGCAGGTTTCTTAAGATCAGCAGTAGCTGGTGAATTCACTAGAATTTCAAGCATTGATCAAGATGGTCTTAATGTAGTTATTACGGCTGAAGGTGCTATTAAGTCTTCAACTTACCAAAATTTCGCAGCCGGAACTGATGCAACATTCTTAGCAGGTCCAATTACAGTTGTTGATGGTGAACTTCACATTGCATGTCCTACTGACGGCGTTCAACCAGCAGGTCAATTATTGACTGCAGGTAGTCTTATCCCAGGTAGCTTCTTATTAGCTGCTAACGGAGTTGATTATGTTAAAATCGCTACAGTAACTGAATTGTACAATGCTAACGGAACTAACGTTGTAAAAGTTGTACCTGCAGGTGGTGAAGAATTTAGTGCAACATACGAAACTGCTTTAGCTAATTCACTTACAGCTTATTTAAGAGCAGCTTCTGCAACAATTGAATACACTGACATTGAGCCTAACTCAAGAGTAGTAATGTTACCAACATTGGCTGACAACTATTCATTTACTGATTCAGGTGCTGGTAGATTCGTTTTATCTGCTACTTTAGCAAATGACACATTTGACTGGTCAGGAGTTTCAGTAGGTATGTACGTACCAGCTGACGGTGGTAAACTAGCAAGAATTAAGAGAATTATCAAAACAGTTGCTGGTGGATCTAACATGTACACATTCGAGTGTCACAGACCGGTATCTACTAGACCTGCTTACTCTCTTAAGAGATATGAAGAGTCTACTACAACATACACAATATTCCCACTGGCAGCAGCAACACAGACTGAAAAGTCAATCGCTGAATTGTTAACTCAATTAAAGCCAGGTAATGGTTTATCAAATACTTTACTTGATAAAGATGCTATCACTTTCAGATATGTTGTTGATACATTTGGTTCATTAGAAGCTGGAGGTATCCTTAACAAAGAAGAAATTACGCAACTTTGTAAAGAAAGACAAAATGCTTCTGCAATTCTTAACGCACCAATGGTGAAAGAATTTAAAGCAGCTACTAACCCTTCATTCAAAGATGCTTTCACAGGTGCATTTGATACAAGATTAGTTGCAACTGGCGGTAACTTAGAACTTAACCCAACTGCAGTTTACACATTACCTTCTATTAACGAAGGTGCTAACTTCGGTTTCTACTACTCTCCTGGTCTTAATGTAATTGAGAACGGAAGAACTAAAGTAATTCCACCAGCAGCTTACGTATCTAACAACTACGTTGACAAATACTTAGACGCATTGCCATGGTCAATCATCGCAGGTCCAAGAAGAGGTATTGTAGGTGGTACAGGTGTACAAGGTTTAGAATTTGCATTTGATAAGAATGACAGAGATAACTTAGAGCCATTCGGTATTAACCCAATCGTATTCGAAAGAGGAGTTGGTTTAACTATCAAAGGTAATAAGACTGCACAACAATCAATTCAATCAGCGTTGTCTTCAGCTCACGTGAGAGAAGCGATGATCTACATTGAAGATGGTCTTGCAGAGATCTTGAAGAACTACTTATTCGAGTTCAACAACGCTCAAACTAGATTAGAGATTAAAACTTTAGCAGATTCATTTATGGAATCAGTGAAGAAAGACGGAGGTGTATACGACTATAGAAACATTATGGACGGAACAAACAACACCAATGACGTGATCGATAATAATATGGGTATCTTAGATACTTTTGTTGAGCCAGTTAAAGGTCTTGAAATCTTAGTATCGAGAGTAACTATCTTGAACACGGGAGAAATTGCAACCGGAAACTTTGCATAACAAAATAAGATATATAAAATAAACACATACAAATTATGGCTTTACCACATTATTCAGAAGATCAAACACAGAAGAAGGGCAAGAACTTCGAACCAGTACAGGCTAACCTGTTTGAGGTGACAATTCTACCTCCTAATGGTGTAGCTGGACAAGAGTTATTATTACAACACGTGAATACTATCTCAGGTCTTGCAGGTTTACATAAGGAAGTTGCAGCCATCGAACAGAAGTATAAGTTCGCTACTAGATCATTCGCTGGTATGGTAGATAATACGTCAATCGATGTTACTGTTAACTTTTCATTGAACCTAAACGATTCTAACCAAGCGTACTTGTACAAGACTCTACGTCAATGGTACAGAGCACAATACAATCCAGAAACTGGTGAAATGGGCTTGAAAAAGAATTACGTAGGAACAATTGTAATCGTACAATTCAACAGAGAAGGTGACATTTGGAGAAAGATTACTCTAGATGATTGTTTCATCACATCTGGTCTTGGTTTCACAGACGCTTTAGATTATAGCGCTGCAGATGTACAAACATTAGAGATCACTTGGAGATCTGATGTTTATGCTGAAGAAGTAAACTAATAAACACACAATTCTAATAAGAAGGTATCTAACGATATCTTCTTATTTTTTGCAAGATAAATATAATATATTATTAACATACCAAAATATTATGAATAACCATAAACTAACAAAAAAGCTTCAGGTACTCTTAACTGAGGATGAGGTGGCATCGGTAAACCGTGTCATCTTAAATGAAGCACTAGATACTGAATCTAGACCAATATCTGTTAGTGCGTGGATTAGAGACTTAATAAAAAAAGAACTAAGTATCAAATCTATCGAACAACAGTCATTTATTAAAAACAAAGTAAAAAACCTAAATAACAAATAAAATGAGCGACGAATTAAACAAAAAAGAAGAGGCTGCTAAAGCAATGTTAGAAGCCAGAGATCAAATCAATAATCCTCCAGTAAATCAAGAAGTTGAGGATGTTGCTGTAGAAATGCTAGATGCCATAGAATCTAAAGGACTTGGTAAAGTCAACATGGATAATTTTGGCCAAGCTAGACCTGATAAATCAGCTGATCAATTTCTAGGGTGGATGGTTTTAGATCAAGAAGAATTACCTTCAAAGGGTAAATTCTACCCACATGAAACAGTTATCAAAATCAGATCTGCGAGAGCTGCTGAGATTAGACATTTCTCAACAATGGATGAGAATAACTATATTGATATGGAAGAGAAATTAAACCATATTGTAGAAATGTGTACGCAGATTACTGCAGGAGATAAAAGATTATCTTACAAGGATGTTTTAGAAGAGGACAGAATTGTACTTTTATTAAGTATTAGAGATCTTACTTTTCCTGAACCAGAAAACAAATTAATCCTTAAAGGTAAAACTGAACACACCAAACAAACAGTTGATATCGAATTAGCTTCAAGATATTTAGTAGCTACTCAAGTTCCTAATGAAATCGAGGCTTACTATAGTTCTAAAGAAAGAACTTATGTGATTAAAACCAGATCTGCTGGTGAAGTTAGAATGCGCCCACCTTCAATTGGTGTTATGCAAGAGATCACTAAATATCTTAAGGATCGTCAAGAAAAAGAGGTTGAATTTGACAAAGCATTTATTCAAGTCCTACCTTATATCACACCAGATTGGAGACAATTAAATTTGCCTAAAATCTTTAGCTTAGAAGTTGATTACAAAGCATGGGATCAAAACAAGTTTATGGTTATTTATAGGTTGGCTGAGAAAATGAAAATTGGAGTTGAAACAACACTTGAAATGGAATTCGATGGGGAGATCGCGAAAGCCCCTCTTGACTTCCCAGGTGGCATCAAAAGTCTTTTCATTATTTCAGATCTCGCTGGAGAATTACTTTAAGACTAAGTTCTATCTGGGCATACATCTCAGAATGCAACCGTCAGAAATTGAAAATTTATACTACTACGAGTTTTGGTATTATTTAAAGAATCTGTCGGAACACATTAAAGAGAAGAATAATCAGAATAAGGATCAAGAAGAACAACAGGCGCAACAGCAGAACCAAATGAGTTCTAAATACAAATCGCCTGCGATGCCTAAGATCCCACAAATGAAAGCACCTTCAATGAAGATGCCTAAATTTTAAAGATATATAAAGAGTATGGACAGACGCTACATTACAGTAGCGTCTGTCGTATACTAAAAAAGATATACACAACTTGGCTCAATTAATTCCACCATTTTTAGCAAGCGCATTTGAAAGACTGGGCGCCGGCAATAAAGCACTAGAACAAGTAGCGATTAATACAGGACAAACCGCAGCATCCGTTTCGGTAGGAGGTGACCTGTATAAAAAAATGGATGAGCTTGTTAACGCCTTAAAATCTAGTGGTGGCGGCGGCAAAGGTAAAGTTTCTATCAAAGAAGCACTAGTACTTAGAATTACAGCGGGTGCACTAAAACCAGTTGGACTCGGTTTAGGTATAATTATTGACGCGTTAGAAAGAGCACCAGAAGGTAAAGAGCTTAAATTAAAAATGGAAGCCCTAACAAATGGTCTTTTAGCACTTGGAGATATTGGATGGGCAATTTTAAAATTTGCTGGAATGATGATATTGGCAACTCCACTATTGTTAGTAGCAGGTGTTGCAGCACTGATTTGGGTGCCAATGATAAGACTCATGATAGATGGCCTAATGTGGGCCACCAAAAAACTAGATGAGAAAGGTCTTCAGAATATTATAGCATTAGGTGATGTCGGTAAAGCACTCTTAATATTATCAGCGAGTTTAGTTTTAATGGCTTTATTAACACCACTAATATTAAAAGGATTATTAGTAGCCGGTGCGGTTTTATTAGGATTTGGTTTAATGTTAATGCTCTTGGGTAAAATGGGATTAGACACCAAGCACATATCGAAATTTGGTAAAGCACTGGGCCATTTAGGAAAGTCACTTTTTGTATTGAGTTTAACCCTAGTCTTAATGGGACTTTTAACACAACCCATCTTAATCGGTCTAGGAACAGCTGCACTGGTTTTATTGACAATAGGTGGAGTATTTTGGTTGTTGGATTTCATGGATGTTGAAAAATCAATAAGAAAGACTGGTATTGCACTTATGTTTGCAGCAGGTGCTATTTTATCACTTTCTATCGCACTTGTTTTATCACATCTTATATTGTCAGGAATTGGTTTTAAAGAAGTAGCTAAAGTAATGTTAGTTGTCGGTGGTGTTGCATTATTATTTGGCCTAATAGCTAAAAAAGTTGGAGACATTAGAAAGGCATCTATCGGTTTAATATTAGCCGCAGGAGCTATACTTGCACTTACAATAGCAATATATTTAATGAACCTGATATTACCTGATATGTCAGGTAAAGATATTCTCAATACATTTATAGTACTTGCAGTAATTGCAGCCGTTGCATTTGTATTTTACCTAGCCGGCCAAAGAGCTAAAGACATCAAAAAAGGAGCAAAAGCTATGATTTACGCAGCTGGTGCCATGATTAGTTTAGCTGTTGGTGTCTGGGCAATGAATAAAGCTTTAGAAGGTGTTACATGGGAAAAAATGCTCATGATGGGCGCAGTAGTTGCGGGCCTTGCAATAGCAATGTCATTAGCCGGAGAAGGTCCAAATCCCAAATTCATCAAAAAGGGTTCTATCTCAATGATGATTGCAGGTGTTGCATTAGTAGTTTTAGCTATCGGTACCAAAATATTTATGAAGGCACTTGAAGGTGTTACTTGGGAAAATCTAGGTATGATGGCTGCAATTATAGTGGGTGTTGGTGCTGCATTTGCAGTAGCAGGTATTCCACCAGTTGCACTTGCAATTGCGATAGGTGCAGGAGCAATGATACTGGCAGGTGCTGCGTTGATTGTTATAGGTAAAGGTGTAGCAGAAATGAATAAATTACCAATACAAAAAATGTTTGTTAAAGGTGGTTTATTCGGAGATAGTGGTACAGTAACTAAAGGTTTCTTAGGAATAGGCGGTGGAAGGCCAATGACAAACATGGAAGTTATGTTTGAAGCTATTGCAAATTCATTCTCACTTGGACCATTACAAATAGCAGCGCTGTATGTTACTTCACCGGCTTTAATAATGGCTGGCCTTGCATTGATTACAATTGGTAAAGGTTTACAAGAATTCCAAAAAATAGCTGCAGAAACAGACTTAATTCTATTAGGTGTTAACGTATCACTAGTAACAACCGTATTAGCAGATGCTTTTGGAAAAATTGGTAAGAAATTTCCAGGGGGCGCTGCTGGATTATTCAGTAGCGGATCATTTGTTGCACAAGGTATTTCATCTGTAAAGGGAATGGGCGGTGCTCTAACAGGTATTGCAATAGGAATGCAGAATATGGCAAACCTTAAATTCCCGGTAAAATATGACAAAGAAGGTAAACCGATTGAATTTGAATCAATGGATTCTAGTGCACCGATCAGAGTAGCTGCAAATGCTGCAATGATAACAGGTGTATTAGCGGAAGTGTTTGGTAAAATTGGTAAGAAGTACCCTGGTGGTAAGAAATCACTTTTTGCTCAAATACTGACCGGTAAGGGTAATTCACCAGTTGCCGATGGTATTTCTTCAGTTCAAGGTATGGGAGGTGCATTAACTGGTATCGCTAAAGGATTCCAATCAATGGCAAACCTTAAATTCCCAGTAGAATGGGATAAAGAAGGTAATCCGATCAAATTCGAAAAGATAGATATCGCAACTAATCTACCAATGGTTATGGCGAATACCTGGATGATAGTAAACGGTATATCAGGTGTTTTTGGAGAATTGGGTAAAAATCCAGACGCACAGTCTAAAGGATGGTTTGGAAAATCCACAATACAGAAAGGTATTGACTTAGTTACAGGAGTAGGTACACCTTTAGTAAATTTGGCACAAGGTGTACAAAATATGGCTAATCTTAAATTCCCAACAGGGTTTGATAAAGATGGTAAAGCAACAGGATACGAAACATTAGGTTCTCCAGAAGATCTTATGACCAAAGTAACAGGGAATACTAAACTATTAATTAGAGCCCTAGTAGAAGTGTTTACAGAAATAGGTCAAGATCAAGGTACTAATGATGGTTATTATTGGTGGTCAGCTTCATCATTTGAAAAAGGTAGGGATATTGTTGCGAGTATTGCAGAACCCTATAAGAAATTAGGAGAGGCTCTCAAAGAAGTTATAGGTTCAGTTGGTAAATTGGACACTGTTACCTTCGCCGGTAAAATGTCAGATATTCTTAAAGTATTTGTTGGTGCTGGTCAAGAAGATACAGATACCAAAGAACTTAATTTTAAGAAATTATATGTTAACGCATTAGGTAGTTCATTTGAAAAAATGAAAACAGCAGTCCCTGCGATCGTAAATGCTGCTAACTCATTTAATGAAAAGAAGGGTACAGCATTCTTCTCGGCATTAATGGGACCGACTGATAAAGGAAAGAGAGCAGAAGGTTATAATTCACAAAAGATATTATGGAATGCTATCGGACATAGTATGGTAAAAACTAGCGAGAGTATGCCAGGTATTTCACAAGCTATTAACTCAATGGATCTTGAAAAATTAGTTGAAGCTAGAACTATGTTTGAAGCTCTTGGTGTTTTAGCTCATGGTGGCTCAGCAGATGACATTCTATCAAAAATAGGAGAATCTTTAGAAACGGCTATGGAAAAACTTGCAACTATATTACAAGAATTTAAGCAAACCGTTAAGGATAATCCTCCAACGAACCCTCCAACGAACCCTCCAACGAACCCTCCAAAAGGTGATGGCACCGGCACCGGTAAAAATGCTCCTATCCAATTCCCTACAACAATGAACGTTGTCATTGACAAATCGCAATGGCTAACTTTAACATCAGCAACCAATTCAGCACATTTGGAGGAATAATTATTTTGAAACTTAGTCCACATTCATAGTATAATGTTTAAATTAATATATTATGATCAAATCGACTATTTCACAGTATGACAGCTCGACATTGAAATCGGCATCATACAATTACGAACACAAAACTTTATTGGTTCATTTTAATCATGGGTCTTACCTTTATAAAGAGGTAGAGGCTACGGACTGGAATTTATTTAATCTTGCAACATCTCAAGGTAAAGCCTTAAATGAATACATTAAAGGCAAGTATGAGTTTGAAAAGGTAGAAGCTGAAAAGGTAGGAAGTTTATTAGATGAACTACCACCTGCCGATTATCAAATGGGAAATTAAAAAACTAGTTCTTTAGCCTAAGATCTAAAAATAAACAAATAATATGGAACAAACAATTGCATTCGTTTTAGGTGTATTGGCAGTGCTAGCAGTAGCTGGTGTTGTGAGTATGTTTAAGACACATGGACAAGTTAAAGACTTGTATGAAGAGATTGAAGACTTACAAAAAGTAATCAATGAATTAGAACTAGATCTTACGACTGCTAGTGATTTACTAGATCGTAGAATTGATCAAGAAATTGATCGAGTAGATAAATTAGATGGAGAGCAATATAAGTATATTGACTCAAGAACAGACAAAATGGAATCTAGATTAGAAGACACTATTGCAAAACTAGTAGCTGGTGTGTATTCTGATATGGATGCTAAATTTAATGATAACACCGGATTTGTTGATAAATTATTTCACCAGATCGATGATTTAACCAAAAAGAAAAAGAATAAATAAACCTTTAGGCTAAAGGACTAAGGAGAGGTGGCAGAGTGGTCGAATGCACCAGTCTTGAAAACTGGCGTACCGCAAGGTACCGGGGGTTCGAATCCCTCCCTCTCCGCAAAAGAGCAATCAGAAATGGTTGCTCTTTTTTTGAAACAAAACCAAAGCCCCCCAGTATAACTATTAAATTAACGCACACATGAAAGATCAAATTATTGAAAGATTGTTAAATCAAGGCCACATCACAATAGAGATGGCAGATATTCTAATAAACAATAGATTAGAAAAATCAACATTAATTGCAGAGCTGAACAGAGACGGTCAGATAAACATTAAAGAATCAATAATTTTATTGAGAGATGAAGAACCATATATGGGCTTTAATCCAATCATGCCACCTTCAATGCCATTTAAACCTTATCAACCGGATTGGACATATGATCCACACCGAACAGGTCAACCATGGTGGACAGTAACAAGTTCAAACCAACCGTTTGAATACCCCGATACCAAATGGCCGGGTGACAAACCAGAATAATTAAAAAAGAGTGCAATGAAAAAACGCAAGGACACGCGTACGGACAGTTACAGTCCGGAAGATCGGAAGCGCAAGATCAACTACAAAAAAAAGAAACAGCGCCAAGATGAATCCTATTTTAATCCTAAGAGATTGGGTAGATTAGAAGATTTTGATGAATTTTTTGATGAATTTGAAGAAGATGATTATGGACAATAGAGATTTTATACACAAGTACATCGAGAGCATTTTAGATGTTCCTGGTGACCTCAGCTCTGGAGTCAATGGTTGTATACTCGCAAGTGCTTACGATAGAGCATGCGAGATCCTGGAAGCCCATGGCGCTTTAAAACCAACTATAGTGGATGTTATCGATGATCCAGAATTTGAACTCACATATATTGTAGAAAATGGATAAAGATATGATTTTTTGGGATGAAATGTGGAATCAATCTACACCAGCCCCCACACCAACGCCAGAACCAAAAAAGTGTACGGGTAATTGTAGTACAAACGGAACCTGTAACTGTAAAGAATAAAATGGAATTAAATTACTCAAGACTAAACGGCGAATATATCTCATGGTCATTAACAAATGGTGATGCCAGAAATGAACAAGATTTGAGATTTGGACAATATTTATACTCTAAATATGATAACATGAAAAACTTCACCGATGTATTTTATAAAGAATCATGCGAAGAAGTATATTCTATATTACTAACAGATTTACATAAACTAGAAGCATAATGGGATTATTACAAAAAATATCATGGCGAACTCGCAGATGGAACCTGAAGATTAATTTCTTAGATATTTATTTACACGACGGAGATCATTGTTGGGGATTTACATTCTTTGAAATAGTAAAAGACTTTAGACCTTATTCATTAGTGTCTATTGAATTTAGATTACCTAATGGCGCAAACGTAAAAGAGTTTACCATTGATAACTGGGACTTCTTATTTCTAAGCACACCACTATTTGATTGGGCATCTAATTTGGATGAAGCTATTTTATGGGGACATAAACCAACTAGATTACAAAAAATTGGACTTGCTATAACTAATAGACTTTTTAAATAAACAAAACTAAAAACCTCTATATAAACTACATGAAATTAATACTCGTAGGAAAGGCTGCTTCTGGTAAAGATCACTTAAAACAGAAGCTACAAAAGAAAGGATTTAAAATAGGAGTAAGTCATACGACTAGGTCTCCCCGGCCAAATGAAGTAGATGGAGTGGATTATCATTTTGTAAGTGAATTTGAATTCATTGAAATGATAGGCCAAGAGAAGTTTATTGAGTATATGGAATTCAATGGATGGTATTATGGACAAACTGAAGAGGACTTTAATAACTCAGATGTGATGATTATGAGTAAAGATGGACTAGATATGCTACCTAAGTTTTATAGAGAGCAATGTGCAGTCGTTTATTTAGATATTGACAGAAAGACTAGAATCGAAAGACTTAATTATAGGAACGATGTAAATGACTCTATAATGAGACGCATGAATACCGATGATGAACAATTTAAAGACTTTAAGGACTTTGATATTAGAATCACAAACGCAGATTTTTAACCAAGATAAATAATAAATATAATTAAATTAATAACAAACATGAACACTAAATTACAAGAAAGACAAAGAGAATTAGCTACAGAAATTGATGCTATGCAAACTGAAGCAGCTCAAAAGCGATTCGACGTAAAATTTGATAACGCTAAATCAATCAAACTCGTACAAGATCATCTTAATAAGAGCTACACGTGGAAAACGCAAAATGCAGCAGTAGTAGTTTCTTTATATGATCAGTTCAAGGCACAGTCTAAAGCATTAGCAACAGACGCAGAGCCAGTTATCTCATTGAGAGGTCATGAATTAAATGCACTTTACCAAGCTCTACTTAACGTAGAAGGTACAGGTATTGAAAATGCTCGTAGATTCATCACAATGTTGACACAAATTGGTGAAGCAGTAGGTCTAGCAATGCAAGACTTAAGCGCTATGAATTCAACACTTAATGATTTGCATGCTGAATTAGCAGAGGTTGACGCAGAACTAGATAGTCTTAAAACTGTTGAAACTGTAACACCTGAGCTAGAAACAGAACCTAATGAATCGAGCAAATAAGAGTCAAAAGCGAACTGAGTTTATTGATCTGGTTTCAGAAGCAATAACTCACGACGATATTTTTGGCACCATTGATTACAAACACAAGAATGAGGATCAGATAAAACAATTTATCTACCCTCATCTTGTGGAATCATTGACTAATTATATTGTCGAACAAGATGGTAAAGAGAAGGATGTAGCTAAAGATTACGTTAAGAAAAATCTCAAATGGGAAGGTAACGTAAATACTACAGTTTCTCACATCTTATTCATGGGTACTCAAAACCGACCCGACATGATCCTAGAAATGAATGGCCTTAAGATTGCCATTGAATTTAAGAAAGGACATGCAGGTAGTGATCTTAGGTCTGGTATTGGCCAGTCTATGATTTACTCTACCCACTATGATTTCGTCCTGTACCTATTTGTAGATACATCAGACGATAAAAGAATTAAGAATGCCCAAGGTGGGGTAAACGAAACAGAATTCGTAGATCTATTATGGGACCAATACAATATTAAATTTATAGTTGAATAATACATGAAAATATTTGTAACATCTAATCTACAACTAGGTCGTCCTGGTGCTATTAAGAAATACAGCAGGTCTTACACTGATGTTGATCAAATGACAAATGATTTGATCTTAAAGTGGAATACCGTGGTAAAACCAGAAGATACTGTATATCATCTGGGTAATTTTGCGCACGATCCAAAAACTGCACAAGATAGTCTAAATAGATTAAATGGTACTATTAGGTTTTTAGAAGGAGATCTAGATGCAGCACTCTCAACTCTTAATGACAGAAACATGTTACCTTCAACTTGTTCTATTGTTAAATGTGTGAATTTCTTAGAAAGTCTTAACTGTTCACTATCATATTGGCCTCTTGGAGCTTGGCCTAAAAAATCCAGTAAATCTTGGTCTATTATAGGTTATCCTGAAAAAAGACACAAGTCAGATCCTAAGAGTAGGATCATTAACGTTTCAACAGATTTATGGGGAAACACACCACAAGAACTTGAAAAGCTACTAGGTATATTTTCTGATTTCTAATTAATTACACATTATATGAAAATAATTGCGTAAATATTTTTTTATGTCAAATTATTTTTGTATATTAGTAGTATAATTAAAACAGTTAACCTAAAGTAGAGTTCATGCAGATCAAAATCAACAAACAACAAGAATCAGTTTTAAAATTAGCCCTAGAGGACTACATCGAGAATTTAGTCGGTCGTGGTGCTAAATATAATAGTGCGGTAGAAATCCTAAATACGATTAATTCCAGTGGATTGATTAATGAGGCTGAACGCATTCCTCGAGTTCTTGTTGAAAAACAATATATGTTCAGTTTCGAGGGTGGCGGTTGGAATACAGTTTGGGCTAAAACTAAACGAGGTGCGATACGCACAGCTCTTAAAGAATACAAAGACTCTGAGGGTCTTAACCCAATTCCATCAAGTTTTCATTTAGCAACAGAAGAGTCTCTTGCAGGCGCAATGTCACTATTTCACTAATTGTTAATAACTTTTTAAAAAAGATTGTAAAAAAGTTTTCCAGTCTCAAAAAAAAGTGTTATATTAGCCTTATAATAAAAAACTAAAAAAAGAATCATATGTCAAAACAAATCACTTACCGCGAATTATCAGAAAATTTCATCAAGTCTAAATCAGAACGTGATTACAATGCGCTCTACACACGAGTAAAACCAGGCCTTCGTAACTATATTGCTAATGTAGTTAAGGACACAGAAGCCACTGATGACATCCTGACGAACACTCTGACTAAGATGTGGACTAAGATTGATCAATACGATCCATCATATCAAATCACAACATGGTTATATCGTATTGCATTCAATGAGTGTTTAGGTTGGATTCGTCAACGTAATACTAAATATAGTATTGATGCTATGAAAGATTATGGTATTGAAATCTCTGATCAATATGCACACACATCAGCTCGTGATTTGCTTATTGAATATGAGCTTAAGACAGAAGCCGATTGGTTGGAAGAGGATCAAGATCTTACAGATCGTTATGAGTTGGCTCTAACTAATATTGATAATCTTAAACCAATGTACAAAGGTATTATCGAAGATCGCCTGCTTAATCACATGAAATATGAGGATATTGCAGAGAAATATAATTTGCCACTTCAGACTATTAAGAACCGAA
>Ga0209137_1002974_pt1 | contig 14499 bp, 22 predicted proteins | sample SaaInl5LU_22_DNA_FD_184642 | JGI IMG/M metagenome (GOLD analysis project Ga0209137, IMG submission 184642) | Marine microbial communities from expanding oxygen minimum zones in the Saanich Inlet - ESP_105LU_22_DNA (SPAdes) (version 2) | ecosystem: Environmental > Aquatic > Marine > Intertidal... | reverse complement strand
AGCCAATAACACTCGAAGATGTAGAAAATAATGGTTCATCAGTTGACGCATTATTCGAACATATTCCACAATGTGAATTTTGTCCAAGTAATTACTCTGGCAGCCAGAAAAAAATATTCACCGAGTAAACTCCTTAAATTGCGATAAATAATTAAAATAAAGGGAATTCATAATGGGCAAACCAGTGTGGGGAACAGCACCTGGCAATTTAGGCACAATTGAAGAAGGTGTTTTTTATAATCTTGAAATAGAAGCATCCGACCCAGACGGAGGCGACCTTGAATATATAGTTATTGCTGGATATATGCCGCCTGGCTTGGTTATAAACGAGTCCAATGGTACTATTAGCGGGCGACCTAAAATTTTATATGAAATCCGCGGAGTTCCTAGTAGTGTTGATCAAGATGTAACCAGTACATTTTGTTGTCGTGTTACCAGTAGTACCACCGGACAAATTACAGATCGTACATTTAGTATTACAGTAACTGGTCAAGATGCTCCCACCATTGAAACTAAATCACAGTCATTGGGCACAATATTTGATGGTACATTTTTTAGTACCACAATCAAAGCACAAGATCTAGATAACGAACCATTGTCTTACACCATTAGTGCTGGCAGACTACCGCCGGGTATTACCCTAGACGCACAAACCGGTGTGATATCCGGTTATGCTACTCCTGTAACTACAACCTCTAGCGCAGATACAGTTGGATGGAGTGCAAGTGAACAAGGCTGGAATGAATATCCTTGGGATCATACCGAATCTTGGATAAACGAAAATTATCAGTTTACAGTTGAAGTAACTGATGGCAAAGAATTTGCACAACAGTCTTATACATTATTGGTATTGGCCAAGAGTTTGTTAAGTGCAGATGTGCTGCAGTTAACAGGTGATGATGCACTAATTGCTACTGCTGATATGACTAAAAAACATATACCGGTGCTGGTCACCGATCCTGGTGATTTAGGAATATACGAACACGATAACTATTTTGCATACCAATTCAAAGGAATTGATTTTGACAACGACGAAATAGAATTTGGTATTAGTAGCCCGGGCGGTACAGGGTTTGACGATATCGAAGGCAGCGGGTTTGACTCGGATCTATTTGATCAAGGCGATCTATCAATGCCCAATGGATTGACGTTAAACTCAGAAACTGGCTGGCTCTATGGATACATAAGCACACAACAGTTAGCACAGATTGAGTACACATTTGGAGTATATGTGTATAAGAAAAACAATACTCTGAGCAGAAGTGACAATGTTTTCTTTACATTAACTGTAGTCAATGACCTAGTTGCTGCAATTGTATGGAAAACTCCTCAAAATCTAGGCACTATATCAACTGGTTCTATTAGCGAGTTGGCAATCGAAACAACTAATAGTATTGGGTATTCTGTAAATTATACCTTAAAGTCCGACCCATTTAATAGCTCTCTTCCGCAAGGACTAAAACTTAACAATGATGGGCTTCTTGTTGGTCGTGTTAGTTTTGAACACACTACCTTTGATAATGGAATAACTACATTTGATGAAGATACACGAGAACTTGGAAGTAGATTAAATCCAGTAACATTTGACATAGAATATACTTTTACTGTAGTAGCTAGCAGCCCAAATGGAGAAATAAGCGCCGAGCGTACATTTACTCTTACTATTGATCCGATAACCTTTGCACCATATGAAAGTTTGTACTTAAAAGCAAACCCAGGCACACAAGACAAAGATTTATTTAGAAACATTGCTCTTAATACTGATATTTTACCAGCCAATGATGTGTATCGCAGTAGTGATCCAAATTTTGGTATATCCCAGGATGTGCGTATGCTGTTAATTAGTGGACTACAAGCAAGCGCCGCCGGTGAATATATACAAGCCATGAGCCAAGCCCATTATCGCAAGACTCTAAGATTTAGTATTCCTAAGGTTAGTAAAGCATACGACATTAATCAAAATTTATTGTACGAAGTTATCTATTACGAATTAAGCGACAATGGTAGTACAATTGAAGGTAGTGTTGGCGCCAGTATTGATTTAAACAACAAAATCAATAGAAATATCACAGTTGATTCTGAAAATGTCACATTAGATAACACTTACCATACTATGGATGGCGCCGGTGATAATATTGTATATCCAAACAGCTTGACAAACATGCGAAATCGTTTAGAAGACGAAATTGGGCTAAATGTAAGAGAAGTCTTGCCGCAATGGATGAGTAATAGACAAACCGACGGTAGTATCATTGGGTGGAAACCAGCCGCAGTGCTAGCGTATGTAAAACCTGGAGCAGGTGATAGAATACTGTTCAATTTAAAACGCAGAACTGATTTAGATCAAAAACTAATCAGCTTCGAGGTTGATAGATATATTTTGGACAACAATCTCAGCAAAACATATGATACAAATACTGGCGAATATTTAGAAAGCAGCGAAGTTACATTTGACGCAACTAACGATGATGATTCATCATCGTCGGAAAGTACAGCAGTAACAGTTGACTTTGCATTAGACATTCCATTTAATCAGATACACGGACGCAGTACAGCCTATATAGATGCAGCAGGTGGTCTGGATAATTTAATTTTATCTTATGAAAATAAAACTGTAGTATTTGCTACTCAAGAAAATTATTTACTATATAACGAAGAAAACGACGGCTGGAATCGTACATTAGATTTTTACGACGATGCAGATGGCTATGATATAAATGGATACAGTAATCAAGAAACTGTACCCGGATATTCAGAAAACTTTTCTGACCCAAGCATAGCAAACCAACGTGCAGGTGTTTGGAAAATTGTTAAAGATGCTGACAATGATGTTTGGTTATTAGAATTTCAGCAAGAACTTGAATTAAACAACACAGTAACGGTGCGTAATGGTTTCAAGTATGGCGGATATGTGTTAGAGTACAATCCTACCATTGACTTTGCTGCAGGCGATACTGTACCTAAGTATGCTATCATAAACCCGCTAGAAGTTATAATACCAACTACATTTGATAATAACAATACACGATTTATTAATAACGTAATAAGTTACGAGCCACCTGATGCGAACGATAAATATCTTGTATTCCCAAAAGAAAATATATGGTCCTAGGAAGTTAAATGAGCACAACTATTAATAAAACAGACGGAACAGTGTTAGTCAGTATTGCAGATGGTGCAGTTGATACCGCAGCAACCGACTTGACACTAATCGGTAAATTATATCGCAATTATGGCGAAGTAGTAAATGAAAATTTTGTAAAATTGGTTGAAAACTTTGCAAACACTACTAGCCCGCCGGAAGCTATCGAAGGACAGCTTTGGTATGATACCACAAACAAAAATATTAAAATTTACCGCAGCACTGGATTTGTTACATTGTCTGTGCTTACTAATAGCAGTAGTGAACCCAATAGTCCAAAACTCGGTGACTTTTGGTGGGATACAGTTGAAGCTCAATTGATGTTTTACAATAATACATCTTGGGTAGCAATTTCGCCAGGCTACAGTCTTACACAAGGTACTAGTGGAGCAATAGTAGAAACTATACAAGATACAATTAGCGTTAGTCATGTTGTAACAAAAATATATATCGGCGGTGTAGTAATTGCTATATATAACAAAGACAACGAATTTACACCAAGCACAAGTATAACTGGATTTGACACTATTAAAAAAGGGTTTAATCTATCATCAACAACAGATTTTAAAATACACGGCACTGTTGCTGGTTACACTAATACTAGTGATTTACAGGCATTAGTAGCAGCTAGTAGCGACTTTAATGATTTTCAATCACGTATTGCTGCACTTTGAATAAATATACATATAAAATAGGAAAACCCAATGACCACCAGTAATATTAACCCAAACAATATTGACGGTACTTATCCAGTTGCTGGACAAGATAACGACAGCCAAGGCTTCCGTACAAACTTTGCCAATATTAGAACTAACTTTGACAAGACCAAGGCAGAAATTGAAGATTTACAAGCCAAAGTTATTGTAAAGAGTGCACTCACTGGTATCTCATTAGACAACGACATGGCAGGTACAATACTGTCTGGCGCACAGATGAAAGACACCAGAGAATCACTAGTGTCCATTGGCACAGACGGTGGCGACAAAGAACTAAGTCATAGAACTGCACACAATCACACTATTTCAACAAACGCTAGTGTTTCACTGAGTTTTGCAGGATTTCCGGCTGCTGGAACTGTAGGTAGAATACGTTTTGAAATTCAGGTAAATGATGTAACACATACGCTAACATTGCCAGCCTCTGTTACAAAAGGCACCGGCAGTATTTCAGGTTTAACTAGTAGTAATAATACTATTACATTTGGCGCAACTGGAACATATCATTTTGAGTTTTGGACTGATGATGGCGGAACTACTGTACACATCGAAGACAAAACACGAAACAATGCAAATGCTGTTAGCAAAACTCCAACCGGAGTAGGTGCAGTAGGCGATCGTGCTGGTGATTTAGCATTTGATGCAACTTACATTTATGTCTGCACAGGAACATATGACGGTAGTACTGTTATTTGGAAAAAATCAGCACTAAGTGCAATTTAATAAATTGACAACACCCATACTTCTTGTTATTATTAATAATAACAAGGAGTCTAGTATGACAAACCCATTTAAAGATATTGAAACATTTGGCACAGCATGTGACCAACCACCTAGTGAAGACAACTACAAAATGTATCTTAGTCTTATCGACGAAGAATACGACGAATTGTTAGATGCTGTGGTAGCACAGGATCGTGTAGAACAACTCGATGCACTAGTAGATATTTTAGTTGTTACTATGGGTGCAATCCGTGCCGCAGGTTTTGATGGAGAAGGTGCTTGGAAAGAAGTAATGGATACAAACTTTGCTAAGATTGATCCAACTACAGGTAAAGTACGCAAACGTGAAGATGGCAAAGTTCTAAAGCCAGAAGGATGGAAGGCTCCTGAACTTGCCCAATTTATAGGAGGTTAAAATGAATCCGTTTACCCCCAAATTAGATGGTTTAACTGACGACGAATTGTTAGCAAAAATTAACGATCTATATGCAAAAATGCGCATGGTAATGAGTAATCCGCCAGTATATGCACAAATGCAAGGTATTATGCAGGATTATCAATTTGAGCAACAAAGACGTATTATAACTCAAAAACAAGAGCTAGACAGTGAACTAAGCAAAAAGATTGATATTGGCAAATGAAACGATCACCATTTAAATGGACTACTTCCTGGACTGGAATTATTCTCAGTGACAGCAATTTAATACTGCCCAACACTTGGACACTTACGCTGGAATATGATGCAATATCTGAAAATATGTTACACAGAGATATTGCAATGCAGCGCCTTGATTATATGGTCGGAGAAAAGTTTGATACTAGTGTATGGACAAATTTTGACAACGAGTGGGTACATGCCTTCTACAAAAAGATGGATACATATGTAATTACACTACCCGGGGATCCATATGATAGTTTGATTGCAGCAGCTACTATGTTAAAAGCACAACACATAACAGAAGATGTACTAGACATACATACTTGTAGTGTTGTTAGCAATTTAGGATACAATGTTGAAAACATAATCGAATACGACGAAGCAGAATATATGGCTAAAAATGTGGAAAACAAGATCTTTGGCGATGGTCCGTGGTATGTGCGTCCAGATGCTGGGTTTACCGACTTGTTAACTTTCGACGAAGACGATAGTCCAACTTTAGTCAAAGATGTTAACAGTTGGGCACAAGCTGAATTAAAGTGGGATCACTACGACGAAAAAGAAAATAATCTAACACCAGCCGATAGTTTGAATATTCACCATCAAGAACGATGGATACCATTAGTAATAAAAGGCGGGGCAGATGACAACGACAATTGATCAATACCATCGTCGGGTATTTAGCGAACACGACATTTGTAAAGTACTATATTGCAATCCTGAGGCTGATGTATCGAAGTACAATCTCGAGGATAACCAATTGTACAACAAAGCGATTGCAACAAATTATAGTAATCTCGAAAAATTAGAACAACTTCCCAAAATTAATGTATCTCCTGAAGTATGGCATCGACAAAATCAAGATTCTTGGATTATGCCAGACAAGTATCAACAATTCGATATAGCCGAGTGGGTACTAACACAGTGCAATAACCAAGCAGAAATACAACGTGCAGGTGCTGAATTATTAATTTACGCCGAAAGAAATTTATTAGACATGCTGTGTTATCTTAAATACTTAGTAGATACAATGCAAGAAAACAACATAGTATGGGGTGTAGGCAGAGGCAGTAGTGTAGCCAGCTTTGTGCTATATAAAATTGGAGTTCACCGTATTAATAGCCTTTATTATGATTTGAACTTTAATGAATTTATGCGATAACCGTGGAGAAAACAAATGGGTAAAACCTACAGAACAGCACAGGGCAAAAGTATTGACCTGGAAAAATTAAAATTACAACACGAATTGGTTCAGGCAGTCGGAAACATGCGAGTTAATGCTCGTGGCGATCAGCTAGGAGCAGGCGGGGAAATTGTACAAGCTCGAGAAGAAATGGTAAATCAACATTACCGAGAAAATGTTGCTAAACGTCGAAATGTTGCAAAAGAAGACGTAATCCCAACGCAGGCTGGCAAAGTTGAGAAAGTTGAGAAAGTTGTTAAGCCATTGGCACCTGCGCCAAGAGCAAAACAACCAATGCCTGAGGCTAAAGTTACACCAAGTCCTGAGCCAATTCCGTCTGAGCCTAATCCAGAACCGGAGACAGTAGTACAGCCAAACAATACTTATGTGTATACAGGTGATAGCGAAGAAACTCTAGAAATAGATCCAACTACAGAAAAAGATGCAATAAGTGGTGTATCTAAAGGAGGGTCTGCACTCAAAGGAGGACTAGCAAGGGCAGTTGCTAAAACTCAAGCATATGAAGACAAAAAAAATAAACCCAAAAGGATTTAACTAATGAGCGAAACTGAAAAATTAGGGTATGGATACAAATATAAGCAAGTTGTTAATGGCAAACTTACGCCCTTGCGTGACAAAGTAATTGTAGAAGAAATGCAGTTTGGTCTACAAACAACAAGCAAAGGTCTTATCATTCTCAATGATGATGGAGCTAATCATGGAATTAAACCACGTTGGGGCAAAGTACATGCAGTTGGTCCAGAGCAAACTGAAGTACAAGTAGGACAATATATATTAATAGAACACGGTCGGTGGACACGTGGTGTCGAGTTAGTTGACCCAGATAGTGGCGACACTGCTACTGTACGTATGGTAGATAACGACAATATTCTAGCAATAAGTGATACACCAATGGAAGACAGTGCAATTGGTACAAAGACTAGTGCATAGCATTTATATTGACATTAAATGTAATTTTGTGTATATTAAGTTATAGAATATATTATAAGGCATCAATATGAAAAATCTCTGGGTAGAGCAATATCGACCAAACACTGTAGATGGTTATGTGTTTCGCGACGACGAGCAACGTGCACAAATTAACCAATGGATCAAATCTCAAAGTATTCCTCACATTTTGCTAAGTGGTAGCCCGGGTGTAGGCAAAACAACACTAGCAAAGTTACTTATTAATGAGCTTAAAATTGGTGGCCATGATGTAATGGAACTGAACGCAAGTCGTGAGCGTGGCATTGACGTTATACGAAACCGTGTAACAAACTTTGCAGGTACTATTCCTTTTGGTAACTTTAAAGTTGTACTATTGGACGAAGCCGACTACATGACTCCGGACGCACAGGCAGTTATGCGTGGAGTTATGGAAGAGTTTAGTGATAACTGTAGGTTTATCATGACTTGTAACTACCCTAACAAGATTATTCCTGCACTGCATAGCCGTTGTCAAAGTATACATATTCCTAAATTGGATCGTATAGCATTTGTAGAACGTGTTGCTACGATTCTTATTGAAGAAAATGTAGAATTAGATATTGATACATTAGACAGTTATGTTGCAGCAAGTTACCCCGATTTGCGTAAATGTTTAAATAGTGTACAGCAGAATGCCATTGACGGTGTGTTGCGTAAACCAAATGAACGTAGTGTTGATACTAGTGATTATAAATTAAAAGCGGTAGATTTGTTTAAAACAGGCAAAATTATTGAAGCTCGTCGTGTTATTGTTGATAACGCTACAGTTGGTGATGTAGATGAAATGTTTCGTTGGATGTACGACAATTTAAATCTGTGGAGTCAAGAACAAGATGGACAAGACGAAGCAATTAAAATTATTCGTAACGGTCTTGCTAATCACGCACTAGTAGCAGATGTTGAAATTAATCTTGCTGCAACTTTGGTCGAGCTTACAACTATTGAGGAATAGTAATGATTAATGCAATTAAATTAGATTATGATTTTGGTATATTTTTAAATGCTGACTATAGTGTACATGAAGGTAGTTGTATTGCACACCAAGTACACGAACTAAAAGATGTACACGAAGCGCACGGCGGATTTCCTGACAGCTACGAACGCAGCAACACACTAATTAGACAATTATGGTGGGACAACACCCAAGTAGATTATGCTGAGTTTGAAAAACAACTAGGTATAGAAGTTGTAACAGTAAGTACAATATTACAGCCTCCGGGCAATACTATTCCTATACATAGAGATACATTCTTTCAAATAAACAAACGATACCCAGATGACAAACGTCTAAAGGTACGTGCTAATATGTATTTAGAAGATTGGCAAGTAGGACATTTTATACAATATCAAGAGCATGACAAAACTTGGCACAACAGTACACATTGGAGTGCAGGTGATGGTTTTATTTGGGATAGTAATCATCTACATCTAAGTGCTAATGCAGGTATGGCTGACAAATACACACTACAAATTTCAGGATTTTTTAATGAGTAAAATTAAATACAGATATATGTTGGTTAACTATATACAACGACCAAAGTATCCAAATCGCACTCACGAAAAAGGATACTGGAGTAACCCCGAGAACAGCCAATGGGACGAAGTAGTTGAGTTTAGTGTAGGTTTAAAAAAGCGTGATTATAACAACAGTATAATTATGAATTTGGATGAATTACAGGTTGTTAAGAACACAATGAATGGAGAGAAAGATTTTACCAAACTCTTTAGTTATTATCAAGATCACTATGGACAACAAATAGTAGACTATTTGAAGCGTACTAGTAATGTTGTTTTACAGTAGGCGCCTACTGCAAAAACAATCTATTCGTCGCCGTAGATCTTTAGAATCTCAGCAACAGCAGGATGTCGTTCGATATCTGCACGATCAAATTTAACCCAGTAAATGTATGGGCTATGACCAAATTTGTTCATTAGAGCATCAAAATCTATTAGTCCGTTTTCACCTTCCTTTCTGTCAGTTTGTCTTATGTCTCCAGTAATAATCATTCGTGATTCTTCGCCTAAGCGGGTGAGCAGCATTTTCATCTGATTTGGTGTCGCGTTTTGCATTTCATCAGCAATAATCCACGAGTTTTTAAATGTCCGTCCCCGCATAAATGCTAGTGGTGATATTTCAAGTATCTGTTCTTCTAACATTTTGGCTATTTCACGAGTTGAAAAATGTTCTTGTAAAATGTCAAATATGGGCTTTGTCCAAGGTTCCATTTTAGCATTTAAATCGCCGGGTAAGAAACCATGACGTTCGTTGTCTACTTCCACTGCAGGCCTAGTCAAAACAATTTTTTTAATATTGCCTTCTTTAAATGCCTTAATTGCAGCTAGAACTGCTAGTAATGTTTTGCCTGTACCTGCTGGACCAGTTGCAAAAATTATGTTTCTACTATAGTCATATAAATTACATACATAATCTTCTTGGTGTTTATTGCGAGGTACTATTTGAATTTTTTTATTAAATTGTTTATAGTTCCCAAAGTTTATAGTGTTGTCGTTGTTTGCGTATTCTTCTTTCTTTAGTCTTCTTTGTTTCTTAGACAAGAATAACTCTCCTTTTGTGTAAAGTTTACTTTTCTACACAAATATTTACGTCTAAATGCAAAAATACTACTTTAATGGCGGAAAAACAAAAACACATCACTTAATGGTATCATCATCGAACATAAATTATCCGAAAGAAAAAGGTTGACATTATCTCAAAAGGTGCTATTATTAAGTAGTAAGTTGAAGTTGAGGAGAGAACAATGTTAGACAATTTGATCACAGAATGGCAGACTTGGTGTGCTAATAATAATTTTCCACAATCAAGTGCAGATGAATTGTTCCTTGAGTTAAAGTTGACAGATGAACAAAAATCTTATGTAGAAGATTTTATTAAACGCTGGGATCAAGCCGAGGAGATGATGTAATGCAAACTGTAGAATATGCACACATACTACAAACTATCATTGATGCAAATCGTTATTCTAAACTCATTGCAAGTGTTGGTAATCAACTTAACGATCGCAAAGATCGCTTCGATAAAGCAGATATCATTGAACAGTCGTTGGAAGTGTATACAAATGGCAGATTGCAGTGGGTCGACGACATTGGTAGAGATCATCATGATGTTGAAACAGGACTAGACTTGGAATTTAAGTATATGGCTAATGGCTTGTTTACAAAAACAGGTAAATCTAAAGCAACTATTAAAGTAAAACTAAAAAACAGTTTAGGTAAAAGCAAGGGTGTAGAGATTGATAATCCTGCAGACTTTTACGTTCTAGGTCAACAAGACAGTATTGCTATCATTAGCGGCACAGATATCAAACAATATCTAGTAGCAGTTCCAGATGGTATCGAAGCACACATTCCTTTTGATGCAGTAGAATTTGCATTTCAAAAAGTCAAGCCAGAGTTTCTTGTGGAAGTATCCTATAAAGAACAGAAGCGGGCAATGCAAAGAGAATTAATTGAAAGCATTTAGTAGTTGACTCAACTTATTTCAGTAAAGGATTACAATGACAACATATAAGATTTACAACCAAGATTGTACATCTGGTATGCGTAATCATGTTAAAGATGGATCAGTGGATTTAATATTCACTGATCCTCCATATGGCATTGATGGCGATAAACTAGATGCACACTATAATAGAGATGAAAGCAATGTTGTTCCTGGTTACGTAGAAGTGCCACTTGAAACATATGATCAATTCAGCAAAGATTGGATTTCTGAATGTGCAAGATGCTTGCGTCCAGGCGGCAGCATTTACATTGTAAGTGGTTATACCAATCTACATCACATACTAAACGCACTACACGCAACAGATTTACAAGAAGTTAATCACATTATCGCAAAATATTCATTTGGTGTAAGCACTAAAAAGAAATGGGTTAGCAGTCACTATCATGTGTTGTTTTGGCAAAAGCCAAACAAAGGAAAACAAACTCGCACATTTAATACAAATGTTTATTATACTGATCAAAAAGATAGCTATCATGATAGATTAACTGTGCAAGATATGCCAAGGGCACATAATCCTGGCGAAACAAAAAATAAAAATCAACTAAATGAAGATTGGATTGAAAAATTTATCATGTACAGTAGCAACAGAGGTGATACAGTAATGGATCCTTTTTGCGGTGGATTTACAACGCCTCGTACTGCATTACGTTATGGTAGAGAGTTTGTTGGATTCGAAATGAATAAAAACGCATATGATGCATTTCTTCCAACATTAGATAATGTTGAAGAAAAGGACGATCCGGTCCCTATTAGTCCTGATGCTAAAGAACTTGCAAAGAGAGAAAAAATGCGTGAAGGGTGGCGTAAAGACAGAGAACGAAAAAAGCAACAACTTGACCCTACACCGTTTCAAAAAATGTTTTCTTAAAAATAAATCGACCTTCTAAATTAAAAAGCCCTATTAGGGCTTTTTTTATTTGTCATATAATATTGGATAAATAATAACATGGAACTCAAAGACGCACTTAACAACACAAAAAAGATTTACATGAGCGATAGTAGTGTAGATATGTTACTAGATTTTGAACGTGTACTAGACGAAATGGATCTGTACAGTTTTCCTAATTGGCTGGACGGGGAACTAGTAGAAGGTCCGAGTGTTGAAAAATACTGGATAGAATGTAAATTTATGTGGCCACGTAAGAAAATGCCAGATCCAAGAGGAGCTGCAAGATTATTGCCATATAACTGCAAAATAACATATGCAGAAGAAACAATAAAAATTCCAACAAAAATTGAATCGCCTAGTGACTTTCGTCCTGGTACTCGACAAGGAAAACTAGTCGATGTAGCAGTATGGATTATTACTATCCGTATGCCTCAGGAATTGGTCAGCGACATTGAGCGAGGAAGTTTGGAAATTGCCAGTGAAGATTACGATATTGAAGATGTGCAAACCGCATATCAACAAGACATTGACAATAATGTGTACACCGATGAACAAGATAACAATGACATGTTAGGAGATGAAAATGGCTCTTAATGTGGGAGATCTTGACGGACTTGTAAGAACCAAAATTCATGTTGATGAATTTGAAAGTAAAATGGGCAAGGACGATGACATTATCGTACTTAGTTTTAAATTAAGATACCAAGATCCTTCAACCGATCTAGTTAACTTTTTAGAAAAAGGATACGATTGGATACTAGATGCAGATGTAAGTGCTGGCAGTTTAAGTGACGGTAGCTGGGTTGTTTTTATTGAAGCAGAAAGACGTCCTAGTATTACAAAAAAATTGTTAGACTTGCTCGACGATTTGCAAAGTCTCACTAAAAATAAATCTAATGAATACACATTTCGTTACAAAAAAGATACCAAGTATATTCCATTAACTGCAGACAGATTTGAAGATACTGTTCCATTGACTCCGAGAGAATACCGTCGCAGAAACAAATCACAAGAGTTACAAGCAATGTTAGGTGCTGCCGGAGTACCCAGCCGCGACACTGGAGATTTTTCACCTGATGTCAGAGAGTTTGTAAACTCATCTAAGAGGTAAAAGGTAATGAGACTAGCAGGACTATTTTTTCTCATTATATGTATAATGAGCGGTATCGGGTATTGGTACTACAATGATACACAAGAACGTATAGCAATTCTACAAGAAAATAATGTTAAACTCCAAGTAGCAGTTGAAACAAACGAACAGGCATTAGAAAGTCTACAAGCAGACTATGCTAGTGCGCAAAATGAATTAACAACATTAAACACAGCATACCAAGCAATACGCAAACAGAACAATAGATTAGCAAACAAGCTACAACAAATTGATTTAGAAGCTGCAGCAATAGCAAACGCAGAAGCAATTGAACGTGCTGTAAATGCAGGCACAGTAAACGCAGGCAGATGTTTCGAACTGCTCAGTGGTGCTGAACTCAATGAAAAAGAAAGGAATGCACAAGATGGCATCGCTTTTAACAAAGAGTGTCCTTGGTTTTACGATGATTATAAGTCTCGCGGCTTGCTCAACGAAACCCCAACAGATACAAGTAACTAGCAAACCAATTGAAAAACCTACACTGGTATTGCCTCCTGTAGATGAACTCAATATGCGCAATGTCAAATGGGTTGTTATCAATGAACAAAACGTTGACGCAGTGATTCAACAATTAAAAACAGCAGATGGTGCGTTTGCTGTATATGCACTCACTGGCGAAGGTTACGGAAACTTAGGACTAAACTTCAGTGATATACGAGCAATGATTCAGCAACAGAAAGCAATTATTGCAGCATACGAAGGTTATTACCAAGAAGCAGAACAAGCACTAGACGGAGCAGTAACAGTAGAATAATGAGAATGTTTTTTCGTAAATTGTGGAGATATTTTTTCCCTCACTATGTGTTACACATTACGCATAGAAGAGCTAAAAAAGTTGTTTATGTTAAAAAGTTTCATAAAAAAACAGCAAAGCGTATTACTGGCATCACAACATCTGGTGCTGAATTTGAACTTGTGAGTGTACAGCCGATGGAATACTACATTGAAGAATACCGCGACGACCTACTATAAAAGAAATTAGAGCCTGTAAAATAAATAGTGCTGTAATCAATAAAAGGAAATATCACTATGAGCGAAGACACAAAAACAGTAACTATGGATTCTGCTACAGCATCTCAAATGGACACTAACGGAGACGGGCACATCTCTGCAGAAGAAGCAGCAATGGATCTTGAATTCAAACGCAAGCGTTTAGAAGATGCAGATGCAATGCGTGATGCACAACGCAACATGGCATGGTTTGCACTATTTGGTATGCTACTATACCCATTTGCTGTTGTACTAGCAGTATTTGCAGGATTACCCGAAGCTGCTAAAACACTAGGCGGCATGGCACCTACATATTTTGTATCTGTAGCAGCTATTGTAGCAGCGTTCTATGCTAAAGAAGCAGTTACAAACAAGTAATCATTAGTAACTAGATGTAATAATCTGTGCGATAAGTAATTGCATGGATTATTACAAAACACTAGGCGTTGACCAAACCGCCACACAGGATAATATTAAACGTGCCTACCGAAAGTTGGCAAAACAATATCATCCTGATAATGGCGGCGATACTGAA
>Ga0209137_1002973_pt1 | contig 14499 bp, 14 predicted proteins | sample SaaInl5LU_22_DNA_FD_184642 | JGI IMG/M metagenome (GOLD analysis project Ga0209137, IMG submission 184642) | Marine microbial communities from expanding oxygen minimum zones in the Saanich Inlet - ESP_105LU_22_DNA (SPAdes) (version 2) | ecosystem: Environmental > Aquatic > Marine > Intertidal... | reverse complement strand
ATGGTAGAAAATAAGCAGGCGGAGGCTGCCTGGGTCCCAAAAGTAGTGCTGGCTTCACTCACCGCTGGCATAGCGGGATTTGGGACCGCACTTTTCGGATTGGTGATTAAATGAAAGAAAAGACAATGTTTGTGTTGGCAGCTGGAGTTATGGTTGCCATCCTTGTCGCTATCATTGGCGACTACGTAGTATCTGCAATTGAGACTCAGGCCACTGGTGAGCCAGTAGATGTATCGGCAGAAGTTATGACTCTGGTTCAAACCGCACTTGGTGGCGTCATCGGTATCCTAGGTGGCTACTTCGGTGCCAAGGGTATCAAGAAGGACGACAATGGCGACATTTAGATTTCCATACCCTGATTCTGCAATCACAGGCCACTTTGGCAAGATTCGCACAATCAGAGGCAAGAAGACAAACCCACACCGCGGGACAGACTGGGGCGTCAAGCGCGGCACTCCAATCCCTGCTGTAAGCAGCGGAACTGTCAAGCTGGTTCAGTTCAGCAAGGTGCTTGGTTGGGTTTTGGTTCAGACTGTGATGGGCAAGGACAAGAAGGTCCGTTATGTTGGATATTGCCACATGGACACCGAGCCAACCTTAAAAGTCGGTGCAAAGCTCAGAGTTGGACAGACTATCGGAAAAATCGGGTCAACTGGGATGTCAACGGGCCCTCATTTGCACGGTACCCTCTCAGACAGCCTTAAAGGCGTTTTCTACGGCACTGTCTATGATTTGTACAAATACCTATCAGAGAACGTTGAAAAGCCCTCAGAATCGGTCTCAGAAGCTAAAAAAATCGAAAAGGCCCCGAAAATCGTGTATGCGTGCCCGCATTGCAAGAAGGAACTCAAATGAACATTAAAGCAATCAGTAAAAGAACATTAGCGTACATGGTACTGAAGGTATCGGGTACTCTTGGTGGTGGATTCGTTGTTGGTGTCGAAGTTTGGCAGGCAGCAGCGGTTGCAGCATTTGTAGGTTTCATGGAGGTCGCTGAGGAGATTAGTCGCGCATACGTGCAGGACGGGGATGTCTCAGAGGCAGACATGGATGACATTTTCGGAACATTCTCCGAAGACGAAGACCCAGAGCTAGGAAAGTAATCATGGATGGTTCAGACAAGAAGCTAGACAATCTAAAAAAGAAGATTGCAGCAGCTAAAGCCAAAAAGGCTGCTATGCCAAAGGGCGATGCTATGCCAAAGGGCGAGCGCCGTAAGCCAAACCCATTTGTAGACATCGATGACATCCTGGGCAACGTGCAGAAGTACGGTCGCAAGTTCACAGCGCCAAAGGGCAAGACTGGAACTTCCTACACCCTTCCTCGTAAGCCTAAAGGCAAGAAATAATGCCAAACGTAAATGGAAAGTCATACTCGTATGACAAGAAGGGCATGGCTGCAGCTAAGAAGGCTGCCGTTGCTCAAATGGTTGCCAGTAAGAAAAAGAGCTACTAATGTATGAGGGTATTGAGTCTGCCGTAGGCAGAATGCAGGAGACACCTCTTTACGGCAAGTTAAACACTGCAGAAAAAGCATTTCATGATGCATTGTGCGATGTAGCTGATAAGCATGGCAAATTTGGTGCTGGAGAAGCTGGCGGCATTTACCCGAACTATGAAAGCCCATCTGAAAATGACGATGCTTCCAAAGGTGTCAAGTGTGGGAATTGCAGTTTTTACATGGGTGAAGGTAATTGTAAAATTGTTGCTCAGCTTGTTGAATCAAACGGTAAATGTCGCTTGGCTGCAATCCCCGACGGCTACGTTACAGGGTACGACGACTAAGGCTGTTCAGATTCAGAGGGCACGGAAGAGTCAATAACCATATCTGCTAGCAAAATGCTTGAAGTTGGACATGGATAAATAATCGCATCTTTTGCGAGCGCCGAACAATAGCTACAAACAACCATCTCATCTTTGTCCTGAGGTTCGTGTAGCTCAAAGATGCCATTAATGGTCACATACATAATTTGTGCAGATTCTTGCAGTGCTTTGATGAACTGCTCTTCTGTTACCGTCTCTTCACTCATAATTTCCTATTGCTCTTTTTGTTTGTCTTGTAGAACCTTTACAAGCCTATCGTAAAGTGCAGTGCCTGGTTGTGGGGCTCCATCTTTTTCTACAATTGCTTCAGGGTTATCTTTGGTCCGCTTGTTGAACTGGTTACGAGCATTCTTACCGCTGGCCTCAGTCTGAGGGTCCATTAGTCCAAATCCAGCAATCGCACGGAACTTAGCAAAGAATCGTTCTTCAGCAGTGAGGTTAGGGTCAAGGAACCCTGCAATAGGCTTAGCCACACCAATGTTGCTAGCAACAAACTCATTGAAGAAGTCTGGAATGGAGTTGATGTTTACGGACTGACCAGTTTGTGGGTCGATGCCAAACAGGGTCTTAATAGCGGGTTCACCAATTAGCGAGATGTTCTTACCCAGGACGCCTGCAATACCTGGGTTCATTCCACTGCCAGCTTGACCAAATATACCGCTAAAGATAGAGGCTTCTAGGTTCTGGTATGGGTCAAAGTCTGCCTTCCAATAGTTGGCAGCGTCGTTGTACATAAGTGGGAAGAACAGCTGTAGGTCCTTGTCCAGCAAGCTTTCAGGCACGTCGCCAGTAATCTTGCTCAAGCCAGTAGAGCTAATAATGCTTTGTAGGTTAGCTCCCGTAACTCGTGCAACACCTGAGTTGCTAGTCAAGTAAGAAGGCATCTTGTTTAGGTCGCCACCATAAGATGAGCCAACGTTGATTGGACGGTTGTCTTCGCCCATCTGCTCACGGTTCCATTCGTAAAGCACCTTCTGAATTGCAACAACGTTACGAGTGTTCTCGCCAATCATCTTTAGCATGCCCATTTGAGCCATGCGCATCCATGTGTAGTATGTGGTTGCAAAACGGCCCCATTGGCGCTCTGTAGAAGCAAGTGACTTGGCAGTAGGGTGGAACAACGCAATTTCATTTGCAATGGTATCCATAGCCTGCTCAACGCTGTTCCAGCTTCTGCCATGAAGCAATTTCATAGCATGCGCAACACGAGGAATGTTTCCGTAGCTTGCGGCTATGTCACCTGGAGCTTTTGTCACTGTCCGCAGGGTTCCCCTGACACCCTTGGTTATTTTCTTGCCAATTGAGTTATCTTGACCACCAAGGCCAGTGTTGTCTAGGTAGTCAACTAGACCCTGGATGTCTTCTTGATAAATTGATTCCTCAATGATTCCCCAGTCTTCAAATAGGTTTAGGACATCATCGTCAGACAAGTTTTTTCTAACAGGCTTGCCGTTTTCATAAAGAACAATGCCAGTTGCTTTTTTACCATCAATCGCACCCTCTAGTACACGACCTTCGCCTTCAAAACTCCTAAACATCTCTAGGAACAGTCGCTCCATGGCTTCAGGGTTGTTTTTAGTTCTTCCCTTTATGAAGTAGTCAGCGGCTGCTTTTCGAGTGGCAAACTTAGTTGCTACTCTTGCAGCCATGCCCCAGTGCGCTGGGTTGACTGTCCCACGAATCATTGCGGTGCTCATGTCTCCGAGCAGGTTTGTAACGTGGTGACGAGGGACCAAAATTGTTTGGCTGGCCTTGGTTGCACCAATCACTGTCATCATGTTCTCAAAGAACTTACCCTGAAGCTTACGAGATGAGATGCTGTCAAAGAGCTGGTTGTATTCACGGTTCATTGAGAAGAACTGTTTTGCTAGCTCTGGTGGGAAAAGCCCCCCGTCTTTAGGCTCTGGAAGGAAGTCAAGCAAGTTTCTCTTGCCAGAGTCGCCAAAGACATTTTCTAGCTTTACATACTCTTTCTCAACTGCCCATGCGTAAGAACGTCCTTCCGCCTTGTAGCTAAATCGAGCAACAAAGTCTTCTGCTAGCCCCTTTTGGAAAACCACATTTTGGGTTGCTTGCATCATCCGTAGCATGACTTCTATCGGACTCTTACCAGCTGCCTTCAGGGCTTCTTTGTTGTCTTCAAACTGCTTTGCAAGCTCTTTGGCTTTGTCGGTGTCTTTAGGGCCAGAGGGGACATAATCGCCAAATGGAAGCATCTTGTAATATTCTGGGAGCTCTGTTGCAGTGAGCCCAACAGGCGATGGCAAGTCCCCTAGCCCCATGGTTTTCATTGCGGTATCAAGCATGTCTCCGTTGAACCCACGCTGAGTGCTAATAGCATTTTCAATGCTTGCAATTAGAGGTCGCCAAGCCCTTTCCATAAGGATAAAGGCATCAATTAAGTCTGGTGATGCATCTGGACCATAAGTTTCGCCACGCTTGATAAGGTTGAAAGCTTCGTTGATTACATCTTCCGATGTGTTGCGCAAACGGGACGCCATGCCACTAAGTAGGTTTGCATACCTGCTTGTCATCTTGTGGTACATGGTCTCACGGCGACGAGCAATGGGGGCTACATCTTTTCTTGCCTTGCCTAGACCGTAGCCCTTTTCTCGGATTACGTCGCTTCTGGAGTACCCCTCAAGCTCTCGCCCTACCCTACCGTACTCAATGGCTCCACCAAGCACTTCTGGGTTTAGCTCATCAATGGCATCTCCAGGGAACTCTACCCTGTTCATTTCAGTGTTATCAACTATTCCATTAGCAATAGCTCTCTGGAAGTACATTTCCGAAGCTTCTTCTGGAGTAGCTCCCAAGTTTTCATAATGGTTGTTATCCATTAGCTTTTCAACTTCGGCATTTCCATTGCGAATCCTGCTAGCAGCATTTTCAACGTGCACAACTGCAAGCTCAGCATTTTGCTTCTTGATGAACTCAGCACGACGTTTTCCATTTAGCACTGTAGTTTTTGGCATCAATGGACGAGAGTCTGCAATGAAGTCTTCACGGGCCTTTAACCCAGCTTTAGCTGACTCGTAGTTCAGTAGCTTACGCTGAGCAGCACGGGCTTCTGCTTCGTAGTTAAACTTCTCAGTGGCTACCCAGCCCTTTGATGGCGAGTAGTGCCTGGTGGCAATACCAGCTTCAATTGCAGCAGTACGGGCTCGGTCTAGTTTTGCGGACGCTGACCTGTGAGCTTTTACAAATTCTTGCCTCACCTTTGGGTCAGAGCTGTACTGGTCATCTACACGCTTAAGTACTTCAGTGTAGTTTTCTTCCGCTTCAACCAGTCGATTCTGAATCTTGCCAGTTTGCTTTTCGTCCACAAACTTGGTTTGTCCTGGCTTCAATGCGAACTGAGGCTTTTCGTACAGGTACATAGTGTTGATAATCTTGCGGAAAGATGCAGCCTCTTGCTGACCCAAGAGTTTAGTCACATCATCTGCTGAGTCTGGGGTGTTTATCAACCCACGCTTTAGCATCATGTGAGAGATTGCTCTAATTGCAGATTCTGCTATAGGGCCACCCTCAATGCGGAATGTGTCGGTGATGTACAGCACCTTACGCATGTGTGAGCGAATCATGTCTACACGGGAAATATCGTCCAAATCGCCACGAGTTAGGTTGGCTTCCCAGGCTTCGTACATTAGGCGTTCTAGGTCTTTGCCGATACTCTCAGCACTGTTTACCCAGCGCTCTGCAACACCAAGTGACTTCTCCAGGTGCGCTTTGCTGAATCCTTCGAGAACATCCTCACGAGCCATGTGCTCAGCTAACTTACGAGCCACTCCCTTGTATTGTGCACGGAAGCTAGCTGTGTAACGGCCTTCAGAAAGTCCGCTGTTCAAAATGCGTGCAGTCAGCTGGTCAACATCAATAGCCTTGCCCTTTGTGCGCATTTCAAGTGCCTGGCGAGCAGCGTCAGAGAAAGTCTGTACAGACAGGTAGTTTCTCGGAGTCTTCTTGCCAGAAGTAGATGCTGCTGGGAAAAATGCATCTAATAGCAAGTCATTAGCGTCGGTCTTTTGGAAGACTCGCATAATGTCGCCAAGGTGCAGGTAGGCAAAGTTTCCATTTTTAGAGATGTCAAACTTTTTCTTTGCGGCCTTAGCTTTTTCATAAGCGCCTACAAAATCAGCATCATCGACAAATTTTGTTGAGGTAATTCGGATGTCAAGAAGTCCCAGTGCATCGGAAGCAAGGTCCATTCCTTCAATGGTGTCATCCAGAAGCTTCTGCCTGTTCAGCGGGCCACCCTTGCGCAACAAGGCATTTCTGTTCAGAGCCGAAAGTACTGAGAACATCTTTCGCTCACGAACCTGGTTAAAGACACGGTTTAGAACGGCCTCTGAGCCATCTACATACTGCTCTGCGGTTGAGCGGGTAACTACCTGTCCAAAACTATTTAGAGTTACAAGACCTTCTGGGTTATCTAGCGCACGCTCAATCTTTGTGAAGGTTTCAGCGTTAGCTTCAGCAATGCTCTCTAGTACACGGCTTTTTAGGTTAGCATCAGCCTCAGATACCCTCTGAGCCATTGCCTGCTTGTTCTCTTTTGCAGTTGCTTGGATAACAAACTCAGTCAAGTCGCCGCCCTCAGGAGCACGGATGTCCTTGATTAGCTGACCAAGCAGTAGGTCATCTGAAATGCCTGTGAGCTTTAGCAGGTTTCCAAAGTCACCCATCTGAGCAATTTGAGTCTGCATGTCGTTGATAGTTTTGACGCCATCACTCTTAAACAGCTCGTTGTAAACATAGATGCTGCTTTCTTTGCCAGCTGCTTTTTCTACGTTGGCAGTGAGGTTGTTGCTTGGGTCCATCAGCTTAAAGATTTGCTTTAGCGAATCCTCGTCCACCACAACACTGTTGTTCTTCATTTGGCTAATCATGTCTTCAAGGCCAGTGAACTTAACCGTAGCGGCCTTCTCCATTAGTCCATCAATTACAGCGTTGAACGACTTTACAGCTGGTGCAGCAGTTTCTTTTGTAAGGTCTTCTAGGATTCCAGTAGCTTTTAGACCGTCTGCCAGCTCTTCACCAAACTCGGCCTTAATGGCATCGTACTTCTGCTGTGGTCCAACCTTTGTTGCACCAGAAGCTTTGACGGAAGCAATTCGCTTTTCAAGCGCTGCAAGCTCACTTTCAATTGCCACCTTGACTGCTGCAGGTGGAGTGTTTGGAACCCACTTACCGTAGCTTGCTACAGCCGTAGAGAGCTTGCGCACTTCTCCGTCAGGTGTGGCAATACGCAGGTTGCCGAACAAAGGCTGCGCAGGGTTGCCCTTTAGGATAACTTCGTAGAACGCAAAAGGGTTGCTATCTTTGCCTGAGATGGCTGCCTTTAGCTCATCAACCAAATCGTTGCTTAAGCCAGCAAGCATCCTGTTTTCTTTAAGAATTTCATTGTTGTTGCGAATAATGTTTTGAATTCGCTCTTTAATCTGAGTCTTGTATACAGCTCTAGTTCCAGTAGCTTTTGCGCTTACCTTGTCTAGTTTGTTTAGTACTGCCTTTAGAGCCTTGCCTTCTTCGTTGCCAGCTGGCACCTTTAGGACATCAGCCAAAGCTATGGGAGAAGGTGGAGCATCTACAACTGCCTTGCCCTTTGTGGTGGCAACTGCAGCAGGCAATGTGCCCTCGTTAAAAGCGTTCGCAATCGAGTCAGCCTCGGCCTTGGTCTTTGCAGGGAAAATCTGCTCACCAGCACGGACCTGGTAACCCTTGCCCACCTTAGAGACAACTGCAGCCTCGATGTTTGCTTCAGTCCATAGCAATGCATCAACAACTTGTTCTGCAGCGCCTTGGTCTGCAGTCTTGTAAATCTTGTTGCCGTCATAGACAAACCACTTACCATCAGTTGCCTGGTATGGAGTAAACGGCTCAATTGTGCCAGTAACCCCTGCTTCCTTAGGCAACTGCACGGATTCTGAGCCCTGTGATGCAGCTGGAACAACCAGCTCTTGCTCAACAGCTCCCATTGCCTTGGTTACATCGTCAGCTGTCTTAATAGCTAGGCCAGCACCTGATTGCCCTCGTCGAATCGACGCAGCCATCTCCCTGGCCTGTAGGGAGGTCTTTGCCCTGGCTATCTCTTCGCCATTGCCACTAAGAATCCTGTAGTCATTTGGACCCTGTTTAGCGATAGTCGTTCTTACGTTGCCACGGAATGTGACGTCTCGCTTAGCGTAGGCTTTTAGGAAGCTGTCTGCATTTGAGCGGACAATAGAACCGATAAATGCTTTGGTGGTTGCTTCTAGCCCTGAGCCCAAAACAGCCGATGCTTGGACCATTGGGCTAGAACTTGGGTCAATAAGTGACGTCTTGTAGGCTAGCTTATTGTCTAGTAGGTTCTGAGCTTCATCTACATACTCTTTTGCTCCACCTCCTAGTCCTCTAAATTTAGGGGCCACCTCGACTGGAGCCGTAGTAATTCTGCTTACTTCTGGCGCATCCTTGTAAATGCGCTTTGCAATGTTTTGAGATATTTCACCACGAGATGCAAGTTTTGCTGCATCTAAAAGCCCAGAGCCAGCTTCGCCAGCTGCTTTGAATCCTTTACCAATGCTGGCAAATGGAATGAAGTTAATTGGGTCCTGAAGCAGGTCATCCAAAAAGCCCATGCGCTCTGCTTCGGAAATTCCTAGCGCACCAGGGGTCGTATCCAAACCAGAGGCTGCTTTTAGGTCACCACCATAAACGGTTCTTTCGCCTCTTAGCCAAGCTGTAGCATTTTGGCTAGCAGCAGCCTGCCTTTTAGCTCTAATTTCTTCTGCCTGAGCAGGGTCAATAACAGTTGGCTGAATGTTGTAAGTGGGAGCGCCATTAGCATAGCCAATTATTTTTACTTCTTGACCGTTTATTTTGCGACCTTGAATAGCTGCTTCGCCTAGGTCACTTTCTAGAATTATGCCATTGTTGTTGTCAGTCGCTTGTGCGTACTGTGAACCACGTGTGCTAGCAAGAGGCATTCCCAGCGAGTTGAACACTGCAGATGCAGCAGAAATAATTGGACGGATAATGGGGCTCTTTTGAATGCCTTCTGCCCAGCTGCTAACAACTTCACCAGTGTAGCTTTTGCCAACACCCTGCTCCCAGCTTCCAAAGCCAGTCCCAGTTGAACCACTGATTTTATCAGCGAGCTGAGGAGCTACGACCTTGGGTGCAGTTACTTTTGTTTGTGCTACCTTCTTAGCAGCTTGCTTTGGAGCAGAAACTTTTGGAGCAGTAAATTCAGGTAGCTTAAATCCATCATTCGGCGTCGAGCCATCTGGTTCCCCAAATTTTGGAAGCTTTGCCAAAGTATGCCCTATCTACGTAATGCCAAAAGTTACTTATAGTTTAGTGGTATTTAGCCAGCGCCAAAAAAGTTGTCAGGGGTTTGTTGTGTCGAGCTGCTGCCAGAAGGAATTGTTTTTGAGAGTATGTCTGCAAAGACTTCACTAGCGTATCCCTGGTAGTACGGCGCTAGCTTAGGGTTGGCGTTAATCCAAAGCTTCATAGCGTCGCTTAGCGACGTTGGAGTTGGGTCTGACTTGAAAGGGAATCCCTTGAAGTCGTTCTTTCCGCCAGCTAAGATGTCTGCAATTGACTGGGAGAATGCCACTGATGATTCTTCCCCAGCCTCGTCTGCAATTCTTTCGAAGATGCCAGTAGCACCAGAAGAGTACTGCCTTGGCTGGTTCGCAGCATTAGCTTCTGCTACACGTGCTGCAGCTGCCTCAGCCTGTCTTTGTAGAATCTGTTGGTAGTTAGCTTGCCGAACAGCCTGCTGCCCAGAAATCTCAGCACCAGCCAAGTCGCCACGAATGTTAGCTTCCTGACCAGAGAGACCAAGGAGAACGTCTTCCAGGTTGCGCTGAAGACCCTGTGTTGCTTGAGACTGCTGAAATCCATAACCCTGAAGTGCAGCTGCAAGGTTTTGCTGTGTTTGGCCTTGTATGGCACCCTGCTGGCCCTCCCAGATGGTAGCCCTAGAGTTCATGTCGGCGATGCCTCGTTCGCCTGCAATAGCCGCTGGAGAGGCTGCTAGGTTTGCTGCTGGACCACCGCCACGCTCGTTTGCAGCAGCCTCCGCAGACGCAGCAGTTTGAGCCATGCCAGTTCTAGCTGCAGCTGCCCTGTTTGCCACAGCCATCTGCTGGTCGGCAATTGTTGTTTGAAACTGTGAATTTACACGAGCTGCAGACTCCTGGTTTACCTGAGTAAGTGTGCCAAACATGTTTGTAATGTCGGCCTTATTTTGAGCGTAGCGCTCGTTTGCTTGAGTTCGCTGTTTTTCAACAAAGTCAAGAGCAGGCTGATAGGCAGGCGTTGGGTCTACATAGAGGCTTTGTGCTGCGTCTGAGATTGGTACTTCTGCCATGGTTATCCTACCGTCGTCAATCCTGATAAGCGATTGTTAATTGCTGTTTGAATAGCGTTGTTTTGAGCTTGAGAACCCCTGTAGGTTCCTAGCCAATCAGTTCCTTCAGCACCAAATTGACCTACAAACTGCCTGTTTAGCTCTGTAATTTGGTCACGTAGGCTTGTTCTAGCTGTTAGCTCTCTAGCGTTTTGCTCTGCTTCTGCACGGCTTAGAGCTCCGTAGCCACCGCCAGCCATGCCACGAGATGCGTAGTTTCCAGCTAGCCTGCGTCGTGCAGCCTCAGCTGTGGCAGGGCGCTCATCAAGCTGACGGTTAATGCCCACTTCTTGGTACTGCACATCACCTAGAGCATTGATACGCTCCATGTTGAATTGGTCTTGCGCATCCTGAAGTTGTTGCAGATAAAAAGGGTCGTTGTAAACTGACCACTCTGGTGCAGCTTCTGGCTCTGGTGCAGTTTCCTGCACTGGCTCAGGAGTAGGAACTACTTCTTGAACAGGACCTTCAGTAGCAGGAGTTATCTGCACTGGAGCACTTGTAGTTTGAGTTGACGTAAAAGTTTTAGGCGCAATCTTTTCATTGATAGCGTTTGCCATGGCTATGCTCTTTGTGTTTGTCCCGTAAGAAGGAATTGCAACACCCTTTTTCTCTACAGGTGCAGCTGCAGTTGCAAGGCTCTTATTTATTACGTTCTGCTTTGCAGCAGCGGTAGCGCTAGCATTTGCTGGAACGTAGCGAATCTGACCTGAGCCAGCGCTTGTAGTTTTTGCAGGCGTATACGTTCTAGGTCTGATTGCATCAAAACGACTTCCCATTATTTCTGCATCCTTAATACATCGGCATTGTTATAGGCGCCCCTATTCATGCCCTTTACCTTTTGTAGAACGGCATTTTTACGAGCTGCAAGCTTGCGGTCCCTGTCGGCATAACCAGTCTTGTCAACTGGACCCATTGTGGGCGATGAGCTAACCTGCCCATAAATCTTCTTGCCAGCAGCGTATGGAGAGAACGCAAAAGTTCCAAGCTGGGATTGCTGTGCACCCATCATTAGTTTGCTCCTCTTGCTACCTTGGCCTTTACGCCAACCATTGGAGTCAGGCTAAACACCTGAACTGGCGAGGTACTGGGTGTACCATCACAAGTCAAGTATAACTCAAAATAGATACGTCTGAAGCGAAGTGACTGGTCTAGTTTGGCCTCAAGCCTGGTAAGTTCGCCCACTGGGACTTCATCGATAACAGACTCAATTGAACCTGGTGTCTTGGGCCTGTCCCAGTTAGAGAAGGTCTCGTCAAATGCGTTGTCCTGAGAAAGCTCGTCAAAGTTGTAGTAACCATTGTCATAGACGCCATCCTGGGAAATCTCATCCCAGCTAACGTTTAGTGCACGCTCGGTAATAGCAACTGGTACTGCAACTGCACGAACTTGGCGAGCTGTAGTTAGGTCAGCTGCCCAGAAGTAAAGTCGTTTCCATTCCACAGGTGTAGCAAAATCGTAAATCTTAGTCTGCAGTGAGCAGGTCATTTCTTCTATGTGGACAAGCTCGCCTGGGCGGTTTGTGCGAGTCCTGTCACGGATACGGAACAATGCGTAGTCAGATACGAGTGCCTCAACTACTGCAGAGTCTCCGCTGATACCGTAATACATTTCTTCTTTTTCGTCTTCGCTTTGGCGAGGAACTGTAACATAATAGCCAACGTTTGATTGCGATTGCCATTCTGACCAAGTAGAGGTATCTAAGTTATAGGCGTAGACCTTACCGTTGTGCCATACGATACAGCGGCGTCCAACGATGCTAACTGCATGCTCAAATCTTGGTGAGAAACTGTTGTCTTCCTCAAAGTTCACACGCTCAGAGTTCATTGGGTAATAGAGCCAGTTCTGGTACTTGTACAGAGTCTTGCCAGAGAGCACAAAGTGAGCGTTTTCAAACTTTACAACACAGCGGGCAGTTTCAGCCCCAATGTCCTGTTGCATAACCTGCATCTGGCCTTCACGAGGAAGCTCCCCGTAGCTAAAGCGGTAAGTTGAGCGGTTACGGAAAATTACAATGTCATTATAGCCTTGAGCCATTGCTGTGACCCACTGACCGTCACCAGCGCCAATCTCTACATAAAAGTAGCCGTACGCATCTTGCCAGTCCCAAATTGAGTTTGACTCGTCTTCGATGCCAGCTGTAGTAATGTCCGACCAGTAGATTGTGTTAGCAGTGTTGGTGCCTTGAATTCCAAAGCCAAAGAACCTGTTTTGGAAAAGCTCGATACCACCAAGAGCGGGCATGGTTGGAGTGTTAGTAAAAGTGCCAGCTTCCCAGAATCCACCAGCACCAGCAACCGAAGAGGCTAGGACAACCTTGTTTGTAAACTGAGTTACGTCTGTAGCCCTGAATGTAGCAATCTGAGTCCAAAGGCGAGTCTCTACATTGTAAAGCCAGGTCTTGTCATCAGTAACCGCTACTAGCGAGCGAGCCCCTGCTGCCTCAACGTAAATGCCAATGATGTCTAACGGCTCATTTGTTGCAGGCGTTGTGATTAAAGTCTCAGTGTCATTTATGGCATGCTCAACCCAAATTGGAGGTCTGGAAGTTAGCGCACCATTTGTGGTTACCTCAAAGTTTACGAGGCTGGCAAGCTCAGCATCCTGAATTGAGGACTGGTCCCAATAGTTATTTAGCCCACCAGTGAAGTTATGGAGGACTGCGCTACGCTCTCTAATCTTTTGCGACATTACATGTAGTCATCTGGGTCAGGCATAATCTGCGGGTACAGGTCAATTTGCGAAACGTTGTCCTTTACATTTAGTCGGTCAAGGCCATCTCTAAATTGGCGCAGCTTGTAAGACGCAGCATCGTAGTTTTCATCAGCTTCGAGAGCCTGTGAAGTTACGTAAGTTGTAAGTTCATTGAAGTAACGGTCTGGGATGGAAAGAGTGCCAGTTAGGGCGTCCAGCGAAGTGGGCACCTTTACATACTCAAGCTTTAGCCCATTTGTAACTGATGTGTTAGGCACTGGGTAGAAGGTAATAATTCCAGCACGCTCGTACCAAAGCTCAGGCTTACTTGAGCCCAGGACCAACTCAGGGTCTAGCTTTAGGATGTATTCACGAGCAGATTGCGAGGAGACATTCTCTACAGGATAACCATTGACGTAGACTGCCTCTATGGCTAAAACCTTGTCTTCTGGAAAGCTGTAATCTTGCTGGCCTGCAACAATGTTTGAATACTTCGTAGCACGAAGGATTGTGTTGCTGTTTACGATTTCTCGTTGACCGTCATTAATCCAAGACAGGATTGCAGCATCGCTAAGCTGGGCTCCAGAGAAGTCTCCGAACGAGGAGCGAACTCTGAATGCTACATCATCACCTGTGTAGGAAAACTCCTCTGCTGGCATTGGCTACTTCCTTAGAGTCTTACCATCATGAGTCCAAGAGTGCTTCTTAGACTTCATTGCACTTTTCATGATGTCAGCTTTTTCTGCTTGCCAGTCCGCCTCTTCCTTGGCCTTTAGTAGAGCGTGTGACATCTCTAACAATTGTAGCTTATTAGCGGTCGAATTGCTGTCATGCATGTTGTTCTCTGCAAGCCAGGCTACAAGTCTGTGGTCGATTTCTGACTCTGCCATGTTACGAATGTGATAGGCAGGGAGCATGTGAGGCTCATCTACAAGGGCAAAAGGCTTCTTTGGGTCGAAGCTTGGATGCCCTGGTTCCATTCGTAGCAATCGCACTGTAGGAAAGATTTCCTTGATTAGTGCTGCTACACGCCGTTGCTGGTCATTGTAAAGCCCATCTATCTGGGCGAAGTTTATATATTCCATAGCTCTATCTTATAGAAATGCCAAAGGGAGCTGGCGAGACGAACCAGCTCCCTTTGGGGTTATTTACTAAATGCCGCCGAGCTCTGCAATGTTTGAGAGCTTTGCGTGGGCGTTACGACGGTATGTACCTAGCTCACCGTACATGTAGTAGCGAGCTTCGTATGCGTCGGTGTCTGAGACACGGCTCCACATTGAACCGTCACGGTCCATCCATGACCAGTCCTTCTTGCGGTTAAGCACGAGTTCCTTGGAGGATAGAGCGAACAGTGTTCCCTTTGGTGCTGCGTAGTCAGATACGAACTTGATTGGCTTACCCAATGCTTCGAAGCTGAATGAACGCTGTCCACCAGTTAGGGATGCGGTGTTAGTGAACTGACGGAATGACTGCAGTAGGTTCCAGTAAGCGTTGTATACACCTGGGCTTGCCAAGAATACGTCTACGTCACCACCCTGCTTGTCAACCTTCTGAACTAGAGAGATTAGGTCTAGCTCAGTT
>Ga0209137_1002969_pt1 | contig 14507 bp, 15 predicted proteins | sample SaaInl5LU_22_DNA_FD_184642 | JGI IMG/M metagenome (GOLD analysis project Ga0209137, IMG submission 184642) | Marine microbial communities from expanding oxygen minimum zones in the Saanich Inlet - ESP_105LU_22_DNA (SPAdes) (version 2) | ecosystem: Environmental > Aquatic > Marine > Intertidal... | reverse complement strand
CGATCCAGAGTGGGCGAAAACCACTTATAATGGCCAGCCAGCGCAACGCGAAACCGATACCTTCGATACCTTTATGGAATCGTCGTGGTACTACGCACGCTACGCGTCTGCAACCAACCATGACGCCATGCTAGACCCTACGTCATCAAGCTATTGGCTGCCGGTCGATCAATACATTGGTGGTATCGAACACGCAATACTTCACCTCCTTTACTCGCGATTTTTCCACAAATTGTTAAGAGACGAAGGCCTTGTTGATTCAGATGAACCTTTTAAGCGCCTCTTGTGTCAAGGAATGGTGTTAGCTGATTCTTATTACAGAGAAGATGCGGCGGGTAAGAAGACGTGGTTCTCTCCTACTCACGTTTCAACAGAAAAAGATGAAAAAGGCCGGATTGTAAAAGCGTGGCTTACCGCTGATGGCGAGCCCGTAATTCATGGCGGCATGACAAAAATGTCAAAGTCAAAGAACAACGGTATCGACCCTCAAGAAGTTATCGATCTGTATGGTGCAGACACGGTAAGACTATTTACCATGTTCGCAGCGCCACCAGAACAAACGCTTGAGTGGGTAGACTCTGGTGTGGAAGGCGCAAACCGATTCTTAAGACGTATTTGGAAATTGGTGACTGAGCATATAGAGCGCGGAACGCCCGTCGCACTGGATGCTTCATCGTTAACCAAGCCCCAGCAGGCGCTTCGCCGCGAAGTCCATAAAACGATACAAAAAGTGTCTGACGATCTGGGACGACGTCAAACATTTAACACGGCTATCGCTGCCATTATGGAGCTTTTGAATCACCTTCAAAAAGCGCCTCAAGAAGACGCGCAAGACATCGCTATTATGCGTGAAGCCGTTGAGTCTGTGTTACTGCTTCTCAACCCTATTACTCCTCATATTTCTCACACATTGTGGAACGTATTGGGACACGAAGGCGATATTGACACCGCTGCATGGCCCACTGCTGATGAAAAAGCGCTGGTTGAAGACGAGAAGCTTATTATCGTGCAAGTCAATGGCAAGTTACGCGCTAAAATGACTATTGCTGCTGACGCCAGTAAAGACGATATTGAGGCCGCGGCGAAAGCGCAGCCTAATGTACAGCAGTTCCTAGAAGGGAAAACCATTAGAAAAGTTATTGTTGTTCCCGGAAAGCTAGTAAACATTGTGGCCAACTAGTATGAATGCTTTTTTCCGTTCCACATTCATACTTATTGCTGCGGGTTTAATAACGGGCTGTGGATTTCATTTACGAAGTGCGCCGACGTTACCCGACAACGTTAATACCGTAGTGATTGACAGTGCGCGCGCCCATGCGCCGCTCGCTAAGGCACTAAACGAACGTTTGAATGTGTACGGTTTAAGCAGGTCTGATACGCATGTTTCAGACCGAAACCAGAGCGTAAACATCTATCTTCTTCCCGAAAATCTTGAGAGAAGATTATTGTCTGTTTACGCGTCTGGTCAGGTGGCAGAATACGAACTTATTTATAATGTCCGCTATCGCGTCCTGTTTCCCGACAGCGACCCTATTGTCGCACAATTTGAAGTAGTGAGAGACTATCAAGATGATCCTGATCAGGTCTTAGCTAAGTCTAGAGAACTCGAATTGGTGCTTGATGAAATGAGAACGGAAGCGGCAGATATTCTTATACGCCGTCTATCTAGCCAAGCAGCCAGCTTGGCACTGAAAAAATAGCCAATGTTAGTTTACCCCAACCAGTTTTCGAAAGAGATAAGGTCGCAACTGCGGCCTTGCTATCTGGTTTTTGGCGATGAACCTCAGCAAAAATTTGAGGTTATTGAACAAATTCGAGCGCGAGCAAAACAATCGGGGTTTGAAGAGCGTATTGTGTTAGTCGCCGATTCAAGCTTTTCTTGGAACGAACTTATTGACGCGACCCAAAGCTTATCGTTGTTCTCTAGCCAACAGTTTATTGAGCTAGAACTACCAACAGGCAAGCCAGGAGCAGAAGGGAGTAAAGTTTTACAGCAAGTTGCATCAACCTTAAACCCAGACATGTTGTTATTGGTGCATGGCCCAAAAATTGGGAAAGACGTACAACGTGGAAAATGGTTTAAAGTGCTGGATGATATTGGGGTAAGCACGCTCTGCTATCCACTAGAGGGTAAGCAACTGACAGCTTGGATCCATAATCACATTGCATCTCATCAATTAACGGTAACACCACCCGGTGTAAAGATGATCGCAGACTTCTGTGAAGGAAACCTGCTCGCAGCGAAGCAAGAGATTGATAAACTTGCACTACTCTACCCTGGCGCAAGCATTAGCGAACAACAGATTGAACATGCAATGGTTGATCAATCTCGTTATAGCGTGTTTCAGCTTGTTGATGTCATGTTAAGTGGAGACGCGCAGCGGTGCGTGAAAATGTTATACCGGCTAGAGAGCGAAGGGCTTGAACCCAACATTGTCATTTGGGCGCTTATTCGAGAGTGGGAGCAACTGTGGAAACTGAAAACGTCTATGACCAATGGAAACCCTGTTCAGTGGCAGAAATTCGGTATATGGAAAAATAGACAAGGATTTTATCAGCAAGCGCTTCAGCGCCTAGACATGGCGCAACTTGAGGCTATCCAGCATGCGTTAAGCCAAGCTGATCTCGCATTTAAGCAAAGTGTCATACAGCGACCTTTCGTTAAACTTTGTCATATTTGCATGATGTTTATGGGGTTTAATTTAAGCTCCATCCCGTTCTTGGATGCATAGTCTGCCATGCGTGCTTTACTCGGCGGTACATTCAACCCCCCACATTTCGGTCACTTAAAGCCTGCGTTACATGCGATAAGCGTGCTAAATATTGAGAAATTAGGGTTGATGCCCTGCAAGATTGCTCCGCATAAACCTGTTTTTATGGACGAAAAGCACAGAGTGAACATGGTCAAGCTTGCATGCGAATTTGACGAACGCCTCTATCCAGAGCTAATAGAGCTTGCGCTTCCTTCACCGTCTTACACAATAAATACGCTTAAAGCACTGCACAAGAGTACTGATGAGAGAATCTATTTTCTCATTGGGGCCGATTCACTGTATAATCTAACCAAATGGTTTGAGTGGAATGCCTTATTAGATTATTGCCACCTAGTCGTCATGCGCCGAGATGGTGAAACCTTTACGCCTCCAGACGACATAGCGCGTTGGGTAACAGAGAATAAGGCAAAAAATGTTAATGAATTACACACGTCCTCTGTGGGTCGCGTATTGCTTGTTAACACGCCATTACACCCAATATCATCGACGCAACTAAGAGCGTTAATTACTGACAGTGACAGCATAGATACCGCTGCGAAGTGGTTACCTGAACCGGTTGCAACGTATATTAATACGCATCATTTATATAAAAGTTAATTAAGAGAGGAAACGTTGGAGAGTCAACAACTTAAGCAGTTCGTTTTAGACAAAATTGATGATATGAAAGGCAGAGATATCGTTGAAATAAATGTTCAAGGTAAATCTACCATTACCGATCTAATGATTATTTGCTCGGGAAATTCAAAACGTCATGTGTCTTCAATAGCTGAAAACGTCATGGTTGAAGCAAAGAATGCCGGCAATCCGCCTATCAGCACCGAAGGTAAAGATACCGGTGAGTGGGTACTGGTTGATTTTGGCGATATCGTTTTGCACGTAATGCAAGATGAAACCAGAGATTTTTATCAACTAGAAAAACTGTGGTCTTAATTCGTTAAGGTAACCAGCTAGCAGCTTTGCTATAGAGGGGCGCGCAGTATGCGTATTCAAATCGTCGCTGTAGGAACGAAAATGCCGGGGTGGGTCAACACCGGCGTTGAAGAGTTTATTCGACGCTTCCCCTCGGATTTACCCGTGACAATCACTGAAATTCCAGCCGGTAAACGTGGTAAAAACGCCGACATAAAACGGATCCTCGATAAAGAGGGAGAGCAGATGTTGGCCGCGATTCCTAAGGGCAATAAAGTCGTAACCCTTGAGGTTACTGGAAAGCCGTGGGATACCCCAACATTAGCGACACAGCTAGATCGGTGGAAAATGGATGGCAGAGATGTCAGTTTGCTGATTGGGGGCCCCGAAGGCTTGGCACCATCATGTATCGCTGCGTCAGAGCAAAAATGGTCATTGTCCGCGCTCACCCTTCCCCATCCACTTGTGCGTATCATACTCACCGAAAGCCTCTATAGGGCGTGGTCCGTGACGCAAAACCATCCTTATCATCGAGAGTAAGTAACCCAATATGCATCGGAAGCGTCAGGCCATTAGAGACCACTCTGCAGAAGCAAACCTTTTTGCTCGACGAGCGACTATTGCGTTTATTATTGTGGTACTCATGCTTTGTGTGGTGTTACGCAATCTCTACTCGCTGCAAATAACGCAATTTAACGACTACCAAACCCGCTCAAATGGCAATAGAATTAAAGTCCTGCCTGTTGCCCCTAATCGCGGCCTTATCTACGATAGAAACGGTGTGTTACTCGCAGAGAACAGACCTGTATTCAACTTAGAAATAACCCCTGAAAAAACAGAAAACATAGAGGAAACATTAGATGCGCTTGGCGCGCTAATGACTATCACTCAGGATGAGCGCGACACATTTTTAGCTAATCTAAAAGGGCAGCGGCGTTTTAAACCCATCGTACTTCGTGCGCAGTTGAGTGAAGAAGATGTGGCACTATTTTCTGCAAGTAAACATCGATTCCCCGGTGTTCAGATAGATGCACGCCTAGCCCGCCATTACCCTTATAAAGACACGCTTACCCACGTTCTCGGCTACGTTGCACGCATTAATAAGCGGGACTTACAAAAGCTTGTTGAAGCGGGACAAGAGGATAATTACGCCGCTACTCACGATATCGGAAAGTTGGGAATAGAAAAGTATCATGAAGAGCTTTTACATGGTGCTGTGGGTTATCAACAAGTTGAAGTAAATAACCAAGGCCGCATTATTCGGGTGTTGAACGTTGACCCACCAATACCGGGCAAAGACATTGTATTAAATATAGATTTATCGCTTCAACAAGAGGCGCAACGGTTGCTCGAAGGTCAACGTGGGGCCATTGTCATTACTCACGCCAAAACGGGTGGTGTGCTCGCACTGTATTCAAACCCTAGCTACGACCCGAATTTGTTTGTTCATGGCATCAGCAGCAAAAATTATGCGGCTTTGCTTGAATCTCCCGACAGACCGCTTATTAACCGTGCAACACAAGGGCAATACCCTCCCGCGTCGACAGTAAAACCTCATCTTGCATTGGTGGGCTTAGAAGATGGCGCTATTACTGAAGACCTTACGATTAAAGACAATGGACGCTACACCCTTCCTAATGTATCGCATGTATGGCGCGACTGGAAAAAATGGGGACATGGCGAGGTAGATGTCGCCAAGGCAATTGAGGTGTCCTGCGATATCTACTATTACGATTTAGCCTACAACTTGGGTATCGATAAAATCAGTGACGCCATGTATGAATTCGGTTTTGGTGACTATACCGGAATCGACTTATACGAAGAGTCTGACGCGAATATGCCAAGTCGTGGGTGGAAAAGAGCGCGGTTTAACCAACCCTGGTATATAGGTGATACTATCCCCGTAGGAATAGGTCAAAGTTTTTGGACTACGACGCCTATTCAGTTAACACATTCAATAAATACCCTAATAAATCGAGGCGAACGTTACATCCCGCAAATTATTAGAGGGTATATGCAACCCGATAAAGCGGTGGACCTTATCCCGTTAAAATCACTTCGCCCCATTGAAATAAAAAATCAAGCTAATCTCGATGTCGTTCTCAATGCGATGCATGACGTAGTGCATGGTGAAGAGGGAACGGCGCGTCATGCGTTTGTAAACACGCCTTATCAATCTGCTGGGAAAACAGGTACAGCCCAGTTATTTTCTGTGGGACAAAATGAGAAGTACGTCGCTGAAGATGTTGAAGAACGTCTTCGAGACAATGCGATGTACGTCGGCTATGCCCCGTTTGACGATCCCGAGATATCGGTAACCGTCGTGTTAGAGAATGCGGGAGGGGGTAGTTCGAACGCGGCCCCCATTGCTAGAAAAATAATGGATTTTTATTTTCGAGACAGAGTATTCGAAAGCCTTACTCCTTTAAGTGAAAGTGAATAATGAAACGTACGGCGCTAAACCCCAATAAAGTTGGTTTTTTTCAAAAACTGCATATAGACGTTTGGTTACTTTTAGGCCTACTGGCATTAATGGGCGTTGGCTTAGTGACACTTTACTCAGCCTCAGGACAAGATGCTGCGCAAATGCAACGCCAGTTTACCCGCTTAGCGCTAAGCGTGCTGGTTATGTTCGTTTTAGCACAATTCCCCCCCGGCTTTTATCGCAGGCTTTCACCTTATGCCTATGCTATCGGGCTACTGATGTTAGTTGCCGTTTTACTATTCGGTGATATGGGTAAAGGTGCCCAGCGTTGGTTAGATTTAAAGTTTGTTCGTTTTCAACCGTCAGAATTAATGAAACTAGCGGTTCCTATGATGGTGGCCTGGTACTTAAGCAAATTCACCATGCCACCTAAAACATCACTGGTGGCGTTTGGCTTCGCAATGGTGGTTGTCCCTACCATTTTGATTGCTAAACAACCTGATTTGGGTACCTCGTTACTTATTGCGAGTTCAGGTATTTTTGCGATATTTCTGGCCGGCATGAGTTGGCGCCTTATCGGCCTAGTGGCTGGTCTTGGCGGTGCATTTGCGCCCGTCATGTGGTTTTTTCTAATGAAAGACTATCAAAAACAGCGGGTACTTACCTTTTTGAATCCTGAAAGCGATCCGTTGGGTTCGGGTTACCACATTATTCAGTCTAAGATTGCCATTGGATCAGGCGGTGCAGAGGGAAAAGGCTGGCTTCAAGGGACACAATCGCAGCTAGAGTTTTTACCTGAGCGCCATACCGATTTTATCTTTTCAGTATTTAGTGAAGAGTTTGGTTTGTACGGTGTCATTGGACTGCTTTGTATTTATCTTTTTATTATCTTACGTGGATTAATTATTTCTAGCCGCGCTCAAAACGCCTATGCAAAATTATTGGGCGGTAGCATTACCCTCACCTTCTTCGTTTATGTGTTTGTTAACATGGGGATGGTTTCAGGCCTATTGCCTGTGGTGGGCGTACCGTTACCTTTAGTCAGTTATGGCGGCACATCAATGGTGACATTAATGGCAGGATTTGGCATTCTGATGTCTATTGCAACACAAAAACGGTTGGTTTCAAGATAACGATGCGCGTTTTCCTTTTCTCATTAATCAGTGTTGTTGCCCTTAGCGCCTGCTCAACGAGTAAGCCTAGCCGTTATTCGCAAAAAACCGATTCAGCCCCGCGCTTTGTGGCCAAGACACCAACGACTGCCGATGCTGTGCCTAAGTACGAAGCGTATCGAATGTTTAATTCTCGCCCTTACACCGTTTTGGGGAAGCACTACACGCCTTTGCAATCGGGCAAAGGGTTTGAGCAAACTGGGCATGCCAGTTGGTATGGACAGAAATTTCACGGTCACCTTACGTCAAATGGTGAAACGTACAATATGTTCGCCATGTCGGCAGCACATAAAACACTTCCCCTTCCGTCATACGTACGGGTCACCAATCTCGACAATAATAAACAAGCAATTGTAAGAGTAAACGATAGAGGCCCCTTTCACCAAAATCGCATCATTGATTTATCCTACGCGGCGGCCGTAAAGCTTGGTTATCACGACAAGGGCACGGCAAATGTTCACATTGAAGTTATTCATTTTGATGAAGACAACCACGTTACTGTGGGTAACGGTCCAACAGTAACATACGATGAATATTTAGGTATTGATGTTGCTGAGCCTACTGCCCTTGCCTATGAAGAGCCAGCGCCCTCTCAGTCAGGGCCCTTTGAAGCAGGGAATGTAGCTAGTGCCGACAAAGCACTTTACATTCAAGTTGCAGCGTTGTCGGATGGCCAACGCGCAAAGTCGCTGTCTAATGTGTTGTCTGCACTTTATCAAGTACCCGCTCACATTCCAAAGAACGATGACATATATAAGCTTCAGCTTGGCCCCATTGAAGATGTGTCAACGGCATCCGAACTGCTCATCCAGCTGAAAGAAAATGGTTACCCTCACGCGTATACCGTAGAGGTTGCGCTTTAACATACCACTGCGTCTACCCCGCTTGTTATTCGTATAGTTTGTGTTCGAATTGTGTCATTCAACGGGCAATCCTGTGGTTTCTTCGCCTAAATACTACTTCTCACTAAACTTTTTTGCTAAAACCTAGTCCTAGTATAGGCCTTACGTTACACTGTAAGGCCTAAGAGCATCTTGAGAATCGCTCGAGCTGCTTCAACGCGTTATTATCGTGTTGTTCTTTGTTAGACAATTAAACGATATACGCAACAATTTGCTTAAAATAATCAAAAAAACGGTCAAAGAAACTAAACCATGCATAGACATATTCAACGCGCAAAACCGTCTTTCTTCATTGCTTTATTAACGCTTTTGAGCGTATTTGCATTCACGACACACGCTGCAGTCGTTACCCCGCCAGCGCCATCGGTGGCTGCTGAAGGGTTCCTTCTGACTGACTATGAAACCGGTCATATCATCGCATCTAAGAATGAAGATATGCAGCTGGCGCCTGCTAGCCTGACAAAAATAATGACGATTTATGTTATTGGTAAAGAACTACAAGCGGGCAACATAAGCCTTTCTGACGAAGTGACGATTTCAGAAAATGCATGGGCAAAGAAATTTCCAGATTCTTCAAAAATGTTCATTGAAGTCGGCACAAAGGTATCGGTAAGCGATTTATTGCGCGGCATCGTGGTTCAGTCGGGCAATGATGCCTGCGTGGCGATGGCCGAACATATTGCGGGCTCACAATCGGCATTTGCTAGTATGATGAACGCCCACTCACAAGCCCTTGGTTTGACGGGCTCTCATTGGGTGAATGCACACGGGCTTCACGACCCAGATCATTACACCACTCCACGTGATATGGCGACGCTGTCTCGTGCACTTATCGCTGAAACCCCTGAAATGTACAAAATTTATAGCGAGAAAGAATTTACGTTTAACGGCATCAAGCAATACAATCGAAACAGCCTTCTGTGGGATAAGAGCTTAAACGTAGACGGGATTAAAACTGGCCATACCTCTGACGCTGGTTACAGCTTGATTACGTCAGCAGAACAAGGTGGCATGCGCCTTATCTCTGTTGTTATGGGCACAGACAGCGAACGTGCACGAAAAGTTGAGAACAAAAAGCTTCTTCGTTATGGCTTCCGCTTTTTCGAAACAGTAACCCCTTACAGCACGGGACACAGCTTCGTTGCCCATCGCATCTATATGGGCGATAGAGAAACGGTAGACCTTGGAATTAATCAATCTACCCCCATTACCATCCCACGCGGACAAGCTGCGAACCTGGAAGCTAACTTTGAACTTGATAAAAAGCTAGAGGCACCTCTTGCGAAAGGTCAAGTTGTCGGCACACTGTACCTTCAGTTAGAAGGCGAAGATGTGGCCAGTTATCCATTAGTAACCCTTCATGAAGTCAATGAAGGAAGCTTCTTTAATCGTATTAAAGACTACATTATGTTGCAGATAGGTTTAGACGAAGACTAATTATTTGCATACTAAAGCTAGTTCAAATACGGCCAGGTTTGTTACAATCTGGCCGTTTTTGTTTTTAACGACTGTACCGAGGATATCGCATGGATACCCGTTTTGACGAATTATTAGATTTTCCGACGCACCAAACCTTTAAAGTTATGGGTGTAGCGCACGATGACCTACCTAACATGGTAGTAGCGTGCCTTCAGGAGCACGCTCCAGGGGACTACTCGCCCTCAATAAAACCTAGCCCAAAAGGTAATTATCATTCTGTTTCAGTAAGTGTGCGTGTTACTAGCAAAGCGCACATGGAAACAATCTACACAGAGTTGGCAAAAATTGAACTTGTTCGAGTAGTATTGTAAGTGAGTGATCAACATTCTGTGCTAATCGTAAGACAATTGGGCTTGCAGGATTACGAGCCAATTTGGCAGGCTATGCAGCGCTTCACTGATACGCGTGACGATTCGACCGCTGACGAGTTATGGCTGGTCGAGCACAAACCTGTTTTTACTCAGGGGCAAGCGGGTAAAGAAGAGCATATTTTGATGCCCGGCGATATCCCCGTGGTTAAGGTAGACCGAGGCGGTCAAGTCACTTATCACGGCCCTGGCCAGCAGGTTGTTTATCTTATGCTTAACATCCGCAAGCGCAAGCTTGGGGTAAGGCATTTAGTCAATGCAATGGAAGAGTCGGTGGTTGCTTTGTTAGCGCAGTACGGTATCAATGCTTATCCAAAGCCAGACGCGCCTGGGGTTTATGTAGACGAAAAGAAAGTATGCTCCTTGGGTTTAAGAATTCGTAATGGATGTTCATTTCATGGGCTCGCGTTAAATGTTAACATGGACCTTGCACCCTTTCAGAGGATCAACCCGTGCGGGTATGCGGGTATGGAAATGACAGATACTACCAGACTGAACGGACCACAATCTCTTGACGAAGCCGGGAGCAAATTAACGGCCCTGCTTCTTGACGCTCTTTCCATAACGGAAACACGAAATAAAGAAGGTTTTGATGAGTAACGCACGACCTAAAGCCGGAGTTAAACTTCGCGACGACGAGAAAGTTAAACACATTCCTGTAACCATTATTCCCACTGAAAAGGAAGAAATGTTACGTAAGCCTGAATGGATTAAAATTAAACTTCCCCGCACGACTGACAAAATTGATCACATCAAGAAAACACTCAGAAAGAATAATCTTCATTCTGTATGCGAAGAAGCAAGCTGCCCGAATTTAGCAGAGTGTTTTAATCATGGTACGGCAACGTTCATGATACTAGGCGATATTTGTACACGTCGGTGCCCATTCTGTGATGTTGCACATGGCAAGCCATTACCTCCTAGCGCTGAAGAGCCCGAGAAATTGGCAAAAACCATTGCAGAAATGAATTTACGCTACGTAGTTATTACGTCGGTTGACCGCGATGATTTACGTGACGGTGGCGCACAGCACTTTGTTGACTGCATCAACGCTATTCGTGAGCACAGCCCTTCTACCACCATTGAAGTGTTAGTACCCGACTTTAGAGGCCGAATGGACCGCGCGTTAGAAATCTTCAAAAATGGCGTGCCCGACGTTTTCAACCACAATCTTGAAACCATACCGCGTCTATATCGTGAGTGTCGCCCTGGCGCAAATTACCAATGGTCTCTCGATTTGTTGAAGAAGTTTAAAGCGCAACATCCAAACATCATGACTAAGTCTGGATTGATGATGGGAATGGGTGAAGAAAACGAGGAGATTCAAGGGGTATTAGACGACTTACGTGCTCATAACGTAGATATGTTAACCCTTGGTCAGTACCTTCAACCAAGTAAGCACCACTACCCGGTTAAACGCTATGTGCATCCTAAAGAGTTTGATGCACTCGGTGATTACGCCAAGGAAATTGGCTTTACTCACGCAGCGTGCGGCCCTATGGTACGCTCAAGCTATCATGCCGACCAACAAGCCGCGGGTAAAGAAGTTAAGTAGCACGACAAACATGCGGTGCGTTAACCCCAACGTACCGCATGATTTCATTTGCTCCGGTTAACACCTCACTTTCACACACGTTTATTCTTACGATGGTATTGATTACCTGTTACTGCTCCATTAGGTATCACACTATCTTGTCTTTATTTTTTCTTATTGCATTTACTCACGTTTACACCATGCGATTGCGTGAAATAAAAATGCACCGAATTACTAATGACATACTTTATGGTGCTGTTAAAATGCCGACCATCGTTTGATGGATTACGGCTGAGGCGGGATAGCAGAACATGAGAAAACATATATACATTGCCTACACTGGCGGCACTATCGGTATGAAGCCTTCTCAGCATGGTTATGTGCCAGCAGCAGGTTTTTTGGGCGACACCCTTCGTGCTATGCCAGAGTTTCATCGGCCTGAAATGCCACTTTTTACACTGCACGAATACGACAACCTTATCGACTCCTCTGATATGGACCCGTCAGATTGGCAACGTATTGCCGATGACATAAAACAAAACTACGATGATTATGACGGTTTTATTATTCTTCATGGCACAGATACCATGGCATACACGTCGTCCGCTCTTAGCTTTATGTTGGAAAACCTATCTAAACCAGTCATCGTTACCGGCTCTCAGATACCTTTAGCTGAATTGCGTTCAGACGGGCAAGTAAATTTATTGAACGCACTGTATGTAGCAGCGAACTACCCTATTGCTGAAGTAAGTTTATTCTTTAACAATCGACTATTACGCGGTAATCGCAGTCGAAAGGTGGATGCAGACGGCTTTAGCGCATTTGACTCACCGAATTTTCCGCCATTGTTAGAAGCGGGTATCAATATTCGGGTCAAAGCGGGAACACTAAGTACCCCTACCGATGTCCCGCTGTGCGTATCGAGCGTGAGTGCACAGCCTATCGGTATGGTGAGCTTGTATCCCGGTATATCGCCGGAAGTTATCAAAAATACACTTCAACAGCCCGTTAACGCGCTTATCTTATTAAGTTACGGTGTCGGTAATGCACCACAAAACCCTGCCCTTATTAAACAACTTACTTATGCAAAAGAAAGGGAAATACCGGTCTTAAACTGCACGCAATGCATGCGAGGCCGTGTCAATATGGGTGGATATGCCACAGGGCATGGTTTGAGAGAGGTCGGCGTGTTATCAGGCAGCGATATGACACCAGAAGCCGCGTTAGCAAAGCTACATTATCTACTGAGTAAAAATCTACCTTACCACGAACTTACCCGACGCCTTACGACCAACCTTCGTGGCGAAATGAGCGAATAGGACAATTATGACAACAACATATTCTGGTGCGCTTAAAAAAATGCACACCCGCGCAAACGACGACAACCACGTTCATTATCAACTACCTGTTGGCGAGACATTAGTTGATGTAAATGCCGCTATTGGTCAACACGTATCGGTGTCGTTTGCGGGTGAAATACACTGCGTACATTGTAGTAGGAAAACCAAAAAGAGTTTTAATCAGGGCTATTGTTATCCTTGCCTAATCTCCTTAGCCCAATGCGATAGCTGTATTATTAAACCTGAAAACTGTCATTATCATGAAGGTACCTGTCGTGAGCCTGCATGGGGGGAAGAGTTTTGTTTTAGCGACCACTTTGTTTACATCGCCAATACAGGCTCTTTAAAAGTCGGTATTACACGCCATGTTACCGATCAAGTATCTTCTCGTTGGATGGACCAAGGCGCAACACAAGCTACGGTGATGCTGCGTGTTCCCGACCGATTAACAAGCGGATTGGTAGAAACCCTCTGTAAAAAGCATATTGGTGATAAAACCAACTGGCGCACTATGCTCAAAAGTAAACCTGATGATGCTGATTTAATCGCGGTGAGAGACGAATTACTTGCCAGCATCGAAGAAGAACTCGAAGCACTGAAGGCGGAAAAGGGGTTGCAGTCTGTGAGTGCCGTTGATGGCCCAGTTCACTCAATACATTATCCGGTAGTTACGTACCCAGAGAAAATAAAGTCAATAAACCTTGATAAAACCCCCGAGTTTGAAGGGGTTTTAACCGGCGTAAAAGGGCAATATTGGATGCTTGATGGCGATCGAGTCATCAACATGCGCAAGTACGCCGGTTATCAAGTGAACGTCGCTATCGGTTAGCGCCAAAACTCAAAAAAGTCACTCGAGTTGCGCTCAGGTTTGGGCGCAGGTTCGAAAGCAGGCGTTCCCATATATAAGAACCCAACAAGCTCGTCTTCAGACGCTAGTCCTAGCCCGTTTTTAACGGTATCACATTGCGCATAGCTACCCGTTCGCCACATGCCATTAAAACCTTGAGCTACCGCAGCCATTTGCATTGCCATAACGCCGCAAGAGGCTGATGCAATTTGTTCAACACGGGGGACCTTATCGTGCTCTTTATACTTAGCAACGGCCACTATAACCATAGGTGCTCGGTGCGGTAATTGAACCGCACGCTCAATTTCTTTCTCAGATTTATCGTTTTCAATCGCTGATTTTTCGAAGAGCTGGCCCAATTTGTCTAGGCCCTTACCTTCACAGACAATAAAGCGCCATGGTGTAAGACATGCATGGTCAGGCGCACGAAGTGCCGCTTGCATGATGTTTTCCAATGCCTCTCCCGACGGAGCTGGCGCAGACAACCGAGGTTGTGAACTTCGATTTAATAGCAATGACAATGCATCCATATAGCCTCCAGCAATACTGTTTCAAATAATCGATTCTTACGTATTATCGCAGTAAAAGACCAGACTACAATGGCGACCTATCTATTTTTCGTCAAATAATAATCGACACTAACATACCTTCCTCCACCATAGAAAAAGAGGACAAGCAGCATGACAAAATACGTGGCAGCGAATTCAATACCATTGTTAAGTATCACAAAATTACCACTAGAGGTAAGCCAGTCATA